>Ga0172380_10000291_pt1 | contig 102857 bp, 90 predicted proteins | sample Leawe162metaG_FD_119747 | JGI IMG/M metagenome (GOLD analysis project Ga0172380, IMG submission 119747) | Leachate microbial communities from a municipal landfill in Southern Ontario, Canada - Leachate well 162 metaG | ecosystem: Engineered > Solid waste > Landfill > Unclassified | place...
CGATCACCAGGCGGGCCTGTTCCTGCGCCAGCTTGTTGTTCGGATCGACCGCCGGCAAAACCACATCGGTCATCGCCTTGATCACGGTTTGTACTTGCAATGCGGGACGCAGATCCATTTCAGGGTACCTCCTAAGGTTGTTATGTCGGGTGCGTTCTCAAAGTTGGCCGCCGCCATCCACTGCGAGCGATTGCCCGGTGATGAATTTGGCGCGCGACGAAAGCAGGAAGGCGACGGCTTCTGCGAGATCCTCGGGTTCGCCGAATTTGCGCAAGGGGATCGATTTCTTGATGCGTTCTACGTGCTCCGGGGGGAATTCGTTGTCCAGCACCGCTTTGCCGAGGCCGGCGTTGACCCAGCCGGGGCCGACGCAGTTGGCGCGGATGCCGTAACGCCCTTCCTCCTTCGCCACTCCGCGAATGAGCATTTCGATGGCTGCCTTGGGCGAGGCGGAAAGAATGTCCTGCGAGGGAACGCGTTCGACGGCCGCCGTAATCAGGGCGACGAATGCTCCGCTGCCCGGAACGGCCTTGAGGTGGGGCAGGGTTGCCCATACCAGGTTGAAGCAGCCGTTCACGTCGGCGTTGATGGCTGACGCCCATTCGGCCGGCGTCAGCTGGTTGATGCGCTTCATATGGATTTCCGGCCCGGCGGCATAGACCACCGAATGGATGTGGCCGTAGCGTGCCGCTACGTCGTCGACGAAGGCTTTCAATTCTTCGGCATTCTCGACGGAGATCGGTTTTGCTTCGGCTTTGCGGCCGAACGCCTGGACCTTGGCGACGGCCTCGTCGGCCCGCGCCTTGTTACGCCGATAGGTCAGCACGACGTTGGAACCGTCGCGGGCCAGTGCCTCACAGATGGCCTGGCCAATTCCGCCGCTGCCGCCAATGACGATCGCCGTGCCCAGGCTGTAACGAGGATCCGGTCCTTGTGTCAATTGAATTGCCATTGCTTCGATACTCCGTGTGTTTATGCGGGACGATTCGACATGTACTCGTGATAGGACTTGGGCCAACTCAGTTCGAACCAGCCGACGCCTGGCTTGCCGTCGAATGTGTAGCTCATGCCCGACTGGATGTTGATCGTTTGTGGCCCGATGAGGAAGGGATAGGACGCGATCTTGGTGCCACGGATATTGACGCTGCGGCCTTCGGCATCGCGCAGGACTGCGGTCATCGTGGTCGGCGACAAGGTGCCGTCATGCTCGAATTCGCAGTCTACCGATGTAACCTCGGTCATCTTGCCATCCTTGTAGATGTAGCCGCGAATGTGGTTCCGTCCTGCAACCATGATGTCGAAGAAGTGCACCGAAAAATCGGGGCCGGCCTGGCCTTGCAACCACTTCCAATGCTGGATTGCGCCCCACTCGCGGGAGCCCCACGAATGGTCGCGGTGACCGGTGGTGTTGAAGGGGATGCGACGGCCGTCCACGGTCAGGGTGCCGGTGATCGTACCGCTTTGCTCGAAGCGGTTGTCGGCCACGATGCTGGGGCAACCCTGGGGATGTCCGGCATAGTTGTAGGGTGGGTGGATTCCCTCGAAGTGCAGGTCGACGCTGACCCGCTTGCCGACGTAGGTCATGTCCACCGTCCGCAGCGGCTCGCCCTGGCGGACGTGAACACCGCCGACCTGCCAGTCTCTGAAGCCCATCTCCCGTGGTACCTCGATGCCATCCACCTTCTCGAAGATGGCATCCGGGCCTATGCCAGGGCCGTAGACGCAGCACGCGGCACCGGCCTTGCTGTCCGGTGTGACCCAGGTATAGACGAAGCAAGTGATTTGCTCTTCCGGGAGCACGATCATGTAGGGGATCGACTCTTTCGTTACCGCGCTCGGTCGCAGTACATGGCGCTCATCGTCCTGCGGGTCGGAGACAAGGCGTTTTTCAACTTGGATTTGGTCAAAGTTCATGGTGTTTGGCCTTTCGAAATGCGGCTGAATGGGTTGGGCGTTTGCAGCGGTCGCGTCGTATCTGTCAGTGGGCGAGGGTTTCTTCCATGCGCGTGCGCAGAAGTTCCAGCAACGGGTAGGACACCCCGATCAACCAGCACGTCATGATGTCCTGATGGGTCTTGCCGCAGACTGAAATCCGATACATCGTCGCCAGGCAGATGGCCACCAGCTTATAGATGCTGAAAATGTTGTAGTAGTTGATTACCGAGGGAATGATCGGCAGACCAGAGGCTTTCTCATAGGCAGCGTAGTAGTCCTCCTGGCTGAGGAAACTGCCGATCAGAAAGGTTTTGCCGTCCTCGGCGAAGTGTCCGAATGGCGGCAGCGCGGCGTAGGCGATGTCTTCGTGGCGATCGCCGAGGTGGCCGAGCTCCCAGTCGAGGATGGCGGTGATCTGGTTGTCGTGTTCGGTGTAGAGAAAGTTGCCGGTGCGGTAATCGCCGTGAATGATGGAAACATGATCCACCACCGGCATGTTCCGCCGTAGCCAGGCCATGGTCAGCCGCATCAGGGGAACGTCCTGGTTGACGTCTTCCTCCCAGACTCTTTCCCACCAGTTGAGCTGCCATTCAACCGCTTGCGTGGTGCCCACGGAGGGAACGTCCATGGTGCTGAGGTCGGCTTGGCGCCAGTCGCGGGTGTGGATCTTCGCCATACAGTCGACGAACTGGGCACCGAGGATCGGCCGCAGGGTCTGGCCGTAATTGATGCCGAGTCCCGCGGACAGATTTGGCGGCAGATCGGTCGGTTTGGTCACGCCTTGGCTGAAGCCGCAGATCATGGCCGGGTAGGGCAGATACTTGCCCTCGTCGTCGACCCAATACACATCCGGCACCGGCACGATGCCGTCGAAGGCCCTGATGATCTGGAATTCGCGCAGGCGGCTGGTTTCGGCGGTGGACTCGGCGGGCTCCATGCGCAGCACCATGGAGCGGGTGGTGCGGCCCGTGCCGGGCTGACTCCAGGTCAGTTCGAAAGCCATATGCACCTTCGATGCGCCGCCAATCAGCCAGCGCGGATTCGCCATCTCGAAAGGTTCCTTCAGCTCGGCGGTCAGCAGTGCCTGGACACCTTTCACCAGGGTTTCGAGTGGAACCTGCGAAAAAGGTGGGCCGGCGCGACGTTGCAGCTTGCGGGTGAGGACACGATCCACGGTGGTTTCACAGGGAAACTTCTGCCGCATTTCGGCGATCCAGGCCGCGGATGGATGATTCTTGTCGATCTTGTGCATTGCAAAGACTCCGATGAAAGTTGTCGTGGATCTTCAGCGCATCACGTTGAGGGTGATGCCGCCGTCGACCTTGATCTCCTGGCCGGTGATATTGGCGGCGCCGTCGCCCGCGAGGAAAGCGACCAGATGGCCGATATCCTCCGGTGTCTGTTCGCGGCCCATTGGCGTGTTGCGGCGCACGACGTCGAGGAAGATGTCGCGCGGCGCCATGTCCTTGTACTCGGGGACGCCTTGTTGCATCAGTCCGGCAAGAAACTCCCAGGCGCGTGTCCACAGGAAACCCGGGCAGATGGCGTTGACGCGGATCAGGTTCGGTCCCAGTTCCAGCGCCAGGCTGCGCGTCAGGCTGATGACGCCGGCCTTGGCGGCGGCGTAGGCCGGGACGCTGGGCATCGCCATCAACCCCGCGATGGAGGCGACGTTGACGATGGCGCCGCCGCCGCGCGCTTGCAGGTGCGGGATGGCGGCCTTACAGCCGGCAAAGGTGGTCCGCAGATTGCCCTGCAACTGAGTGTCCCATCCCTTCTGCGTGACGTTGGTGAAGGGGGTGCCCATGCCCATCGATTCGACATCCGAGCCGGCGCCGCCGGCATTGTTGACCATGATGTCGAGTCCGCCGAACAAGGTAACGACTTTTTGCGCCGCAGCAATCATCGCATTTTCGTCCGAGGCATCGGCCGCGAGACCCAGCGCGGGTGTGCCCAGGGCTTTTGCAGTGTCTTCGGCGCAGGCACCGTCGAGGTCGAGGATGGCAACGGAAGCTCCTTCCGCCGCCAGGCATTTGGCGATACCCGCCCCGATGCCCCGTGCTGCCCCAGTGACGATCGCTACCTTGCCGTGCAATCTGCCCATGGACGATTCCTCCTCAGGTGTAATTTATTGTCCGTGCAATATGCCTTTTCTTCGCCTGGACTGTAACCCTTCAAAAAGGGGGGCACCCTCCCGGTTGGGGGGTAGCGCACAACCCCTGTTTGAGTACACCATCGCAGAAACTTTCCGGCCCGTGCAACGGGATCGGGCTCGATTACTGAGGAGACCAGGATGGCCAAGATGCGTTCGGCAGTGATGCTTGCACCGCGCGAAATAGAACTAACGGAAGTAGACCGCCCCGAAGTGGACGCCGACAGCGTCATCATCAAGGTCGAAGGCATCGGTGTGTGCGGCAGCAACCTGCACTGGTGGCGGGGCGCCGAGCGTGCCACGGGCCTGTGGCCGTTTCCGATTTCAGGCGCGGGTGGCCATGAGTACGGCGGCACCGTGGTCGAAGTCGGCAAGAACATCCGCAAGCTCAAGGTGGGTGACCGGGTCGCGGTGGACCAGTTCCACAGTACCAGTTGTGGGCAGTGCGTTTATTGCTCGTCCGGCGCCTTCAACGTGTGTACCGGTCGCGGTGGGTTCGTCACGCCGGGGTTCGTCGAATACATCAAATCCGCAGAAAAGGGATTGCATGTCCTGCCGGATTCCATACAGACCCACGAGGCTGCCATCATCGAGCCGGCCGCGACCCCCATCAGCGCGCTGCGTCGCGTTGGCCTGCGTGGCGGGGAGCGGGTCGTGGTGATCGGTGCAGGGGTCGTCGGCCTTGCCGCCGCAGGAGTCGCCAAGGCATTGGGTGCGGGCAAGGTGGTGGTTGTGGCCAAGTACGACGCGCAGGAAAAGTTCGCGTATCAGTTTGGTGCCGATGCCGTGGTACGCAGCACGGCCAGCGATGCGGTGGAGCAGATACTGTCCCATGTGGATGGCGGTGCCGACATCGTCGTCGAAACCGTCGGCGGCATGGCCCCGACCATGGACATGGCTTGCGCCATTGTTCGCCCGCGTGGAACCGTGATCCCCCTTGGCTTGTGGGACGAGCCGGTGAAGATCGATTCCTGGAACGCGGTGTTCAAGGAAATCACCTTCACCTTCGCGCTGGCCTACGGCCAGGTCGGCTTGCGTACCGACTATGAATTCGCCATCGAACTGATGGCGACGCGCAAGGTGCCGCTGCAGGATCTGATCACCCATCAGGTTCCGCTGGCGAACATTCGTGAAGCCTTCGAATTGGCGGACGACAAGACACGGGGTGCCATAAAGGTTGTTGTGAGGCCCTGACCATCGCTCGGTGCTGCCGCAGGCCGGCGGTCGATGACTGCACAATCGACCGGGAGTCGGCTGCGGTGGTGTCCGCCGCGCCTTTTATGTCAAGCGTTTTATGAGTTTGCGTGTTTCGTGGTCTTCAAACGCAGCCGACGTCCGCAGCAGCGCGACAGTCATAAGTTCCCACCCATAACTGGATGACGACGCGGGGAGCCATCCGTAATAAAACGTCCACAACGTGCCCAGGCGAAACTCGTCCCAAAGGGTCTCCGGGCTGGGTGGATTGGCGACCCCATAGTGGCCGAGGCGGTCGCGATAGTAGGCGAGCAACTCGCGTTCGTGCAGGCGGCGCAATTCAATCGAAAGCGACGTGTTAATCAGATAGGCAACGTCGTGCATCATGTAGCCACGCACACAGATCTGCCAGTCGGCAAGGCCACGCTTCCCGTCCGGTAGATAGTAGGTGTTGCCGAAGTGGGTGTCACCGTGTACCAAGGTCTGCGGCAGCGTCGACTGATGGAGTTTCACTGCCTCGGTCGCCTGGAACATTTCGTCTTCCGTCATGCCAAGGTGGCCCAGCAACTCACGCTTGACCACGACCTTGCTCAGTTCCCCCTGCAACCCCTGACGCACCGTGGTATGCATCAGGTCTTCCATGGGGCCGTCGACATGCGTGGGCAGGTACGACAGATTGGTCTTGAAACGCGGGCTTTCCCAGAACGTGGCATGCAGTTTTGCAAGCGTGTCGAGTACGGCCTGCGTATGACCGACGTTCGGTGCGTCGCTCTGCATCGCAAATTTGGCGCCGCGCAGGCCCAGATCCTCCATGATGACCATAAAGCGCTTGGAGTCCGGGTCGTAGCGGGCGCCCAGCGCTACCGGCACTTCCAGATCAAGACCGGGCCGCACATATTTGTAGAAATTTATTTCATCTTCGTAGAGCGGGAATAGCTTCGCCTGCCAGACGTTGTCTGGAATCGACATCTTGATTACCAGGCGTGTCGCGAAATTGCGCGGAGCCCCGGGCGCGAACTCGACATCGAATGTCGCGCGCACAGACAACGATACGTTGACCGCGCCAAAGTCGAGCTTTTCGACCATCTTCAGCGACACGATACGGGTTCCCGGATTCATCTCACCGACAATGTTATTGAGCAGCTCAACGGTAATTTCATCAGCGGTACGGGGAAGCGGCAGACTCATGGATAATCCTTCTGGACTCTGTTGTAGTTGTGAAACGCAGGCAGCCTTTTTAAAAAAACAGATTCACCTATCACGTTATGTGCGGTAGCTGTCCCTGCATTGGTGTCCGTGCCGGCGAGCAACGCAATCTTGTCCTGCCGACAGCCGCCAGCCCACGGAGCGTCTGGCTCACCAACCGCATTTTCGGGCGCCTACTATGCCCGTTCAGCTGACCGGTGTAACCCTGCATAACGGGGGGTCACCCTCCCACTTGGGGGGTGGCGTTGCGTTTACTTGCGGCGCAAGATGCAAACGGTTTCCCGCTGCCGGTTGTCCGCGGGGCCAGGATTGATAATGAAGAAAGCCGGGAGGGCAATGCTGCGTATGGCAAAGTTCAACGCGGCATTCACGATCGCGTCGTACCCGTTGGCCGTACGTGAGGGGTACCGCTCCGAAGTGCCGGACGTTGCAATCCTCGACAAGATCGAGCGTGTGATCAGGTCCTGATGTAAAAAATAATCCGTGTCGCCTGCGGCAGTGGACGACCATGCGAGGTTTAAAGGAGAGAGCAAATATGATCAAGATGGTCGTAGCGGCGTGGCGTCGTCCTGATTTCACCCAGGAACAATTCAACGAACGCTGGGGTGGCGCCCACGCCCGGTTGGTCACCGAATGCGCGCGGGCGATGGGCTTTGTCCGCTATGTCCAGAGCCACAAGATCGCTTCGCCGGAGTTGGAGGAATTCGGCCGCTCGCGCGGCTGGGCGACGCCGAGCGACGGTCTGACTGAAGTCTGGTTCGATAGCATGGAATCGATGGAGGCGGCGATGGCGTCCGCGGAAGGCCAGGCTGCCAGCCTGTTGCTGCAGGAGGATGAAGAGAAGTTCTGCAACAGCGCCAAACTGAGTGCCTTCCTTGCCGTCGAGCATTTCATCTTCGACTACGCCCGGCCGAAAAATCCGCTCAAGATGGTGGTGCAGAATTACGGCCGTTCGGATCTCACGCAGGAGCAGTTCGTCGCCCGTTGGCGCGGCCAGCACGCCAAGTTGGTCACCGAATGCTCCAAGGCGATGGGCATGGTGCGCTACGTGCAAAGCGAAAAGCTTCCCTCCCCTGATCTCGATGAGTTCGCCCGCTCCCGCGGTTGGGCCAAACCGGCCGACAGCCTGACCGAAGTCTGGTGGGAAAGCATGGAAGCGATGAATGCTGCCATGGGTTCGCCTGAAGGTCAGGCCGCCAGCGCCTTGCTACAGGCCGACGAGCAGGAATTCTGCGATTCGAAGAAACTCAGTGCCTTTCTTTCCGCGGAGCACGTGATCTTCGACTTCACTCGATAGTTTTCCCGTCAAGGCAGCTCGATGTTCCCGGAATAGCGACAACAGCCACACATAGCGAGAGAGGTGCAGGCGATGACGAGGGTGGACAAGAATCATCCAACGCGCGAGTGGATGGCGCAGTTACGCGCACGTTTCACCTGCGAGAGGGAAATCGATCGCATCCTCGCGCGCAAGTTGCAACGTCGCGCCGGGCCGCCGTATGTGCCGGTCACGCTTGAAACCCTGATCAAGGGTACCGAGGCGCTGATCCGCAGCGAAGTCGATGGCGAATTTGGAATCACCGAGGCGAGCTGGCTCTCCGGCGGTGCGTCGAAGCTTCAGATGGCGTTCAAGCTGACCTGGAACCGACCCGGAGTAGGCCGCACCACGACGCCGATGGTGCTGCGCATGGAGCCCTCCGAGTCGATCGTGGAGACCAGCCGGTTGCGGGAGTTTCAGATCATCAGGGCCTTCGATGGTACCGTTCCGGTACCGCCCACGTTCTGGGTCGATTCGGAGGGGGAATTCCTGCCCTACCCGGCCATCGTCTACGGTTTTGCAGAGGGAGTGACCAAACCTTCATACGGCGTCAGCAATGTCGCTGGGCTTGGCACTAATCTCGGGCCGGCATTGCGGCCGGTTCTCGCTCCCCAGTTCATTGACCACTTGGCACGCATCCATCTGTTCGACTGGAGCCGGGCGAACCTCGACGCGTTCGACTGCCCGGCCGCAGGCACCACCGAGGCCGCGGTGTGGCAGCTCAACTGCTGGGAGCGCATCTGGGAAGAGGATGCCAATGAGGATGTGCCGCTGATGCGGCTGGCCATCGCCTGGCTGCGCAACAACGCGCCGACCACCGACCGGATATCGGTGATCCATGGTGACTACCGCACCGGCAACTTTCTCTATACCGAGCATGACAACAAGATTTCGGGCTGGCTCGACTGGGAGCTTGCCCATCTCGGCGACCGGCACGAGGATCTGGCCTGGGTGTACAACCTGACCTTTGGCCACCTTGCTGAGGACGGTAAGACCTTTCTGGTTTGCGGATTGATGCCGGAAAGCGAGTTCAGCGAAGCGTATGAAAAGGCTTCGGGTCTCTCCATCGATCCGAAACGGCTTACCTACTACAAAATCAAGATGGCCTATCAACTGGCAACCATCGCGGTGGCCACGCCCTACCGAGTGACATCGGGCGGCAAGACCCATCAGGACATCTTGGTGGCCTGGATCATGGGGGCGGCCTACCCGATCCTTAACGACCTACGGATGCTGCTCGAAGAGGTGCTTTGAAACGTTTTTTCCGCAAGCCCAACAAAACCCCGGAGGATTGAAAATGGAAAACGCACCGGCACCGACAGCAAATGCCCTGCCGCCGCTCAAAGGCCTGGTGGTTCTCGGCGCCGTCGTGGTTGTCGTCGTTGCCTTCATTATGCTGACGGCGTTGTTCGGCAATCAGGATGCGTGGGCAGGTTTCCTGTTTCTGACCTACTGGGCCGGGCGCGAAGAAATGAAATTTGCGCAATTGCCAATGTGCGCCGGTGGCGCGTTGTGCGGGCTCTTCATGGCCTATCTGTTGCAGGTCCTGCCGCTTCAGTTCGGTTTGGCCGGGCTAGGCATTGCGGTGGGGGTGATCCTGGCGGCCGTGTATTGCCAGATCATGGGGTGGTTCTACACCGCGGTGAATGTGGTGACGATGTTGTTCCTCACGGTCGGCGCGGTTCCCCACATCCAGAAGACGGGGAATTTCGCGGCCATCACCCTGTCGCTGGTGCTGGGCATCCTGTTCTTTTCCGGACTCGTCGCGGCGCTGGGCCTTATCCAGAAACGGCAAACGGCATCCTGAGTTCTTGATAGCGCCGCAGCGGGCCGGAACCCCGGTTCGCCGCAGGATTGGCTCTGCCGGTTGCGCCGCCTAGGGAGTCAGGTTCGTAGCCACGCCCTTCGCTGCATCGCCGCTCGCGCGATTCCTCCCGCGCAGGAATTGGCGGATGTCGTCAATATCCTGCGGCATCAGGTTCTCGTAACGCGGCATTCCCAAACCGACCCGTGTGCCGTGCTGGATCACATCGCGAAATCCATCCGAATTAAGCAAGAGAGGTGAACGGCGCAGATCTGGCGCACTGCCGGCCGCTATGCCGGCGATACCGTGGCAGATATGACACCGCGTGCTGTAGGCCGCATCGCCACGTTTCTCCTGCTCGGGGTTGGCGACGTAGTCGGTGTCAGTCAACGGTTCTTCGGGTAACCGGTTGAGCTTGGTCGGCAGCGATGCCTGGCCGTCCAGCGTGAATACCAGCACACGGCGCTTCTGGCTGCGAGCGTCCCAGCCGAACTGCTGCGCCGGGCTCCCCAGCATTGCCGCTCCGGACCCCATTCCGGCAAGTACGGCCACGTACTGGCGGCCCTTTGCCAGATAGCTGATTGGCGCACCCAGGACGCCCACCTGGGCGTCGAAACCCCACAGGGCCTTGCCGGAATCGGCGGCGTATGCGTTGAAGCGACCGTCGGGCTGCCCCTGAAAAACCAGATTGCCTGCCGTGGCCATTACACCGCCATTGAACAAACCCGGATTCGGGACCTGCCATATCTGGCGCTGGCTGATCGGATCCCATGCCTGGAGGAAGCTATTGCCGGCATTGAGCGGTATGTCTCCGCTGGGGATGTTGACGCCGAAGCTTGCCTGCATCTGCTTGCTCGACTGCCAATGCCGGCGGTCGATGGCGCTGTCGTCATAGACCCCTGGAAGGTTGATGGTTGGGATGTAGACCAGTCCTGTTTGCGGACTGAAAGCCATGGGATGCCAGTTGTGGGCGCCAGCACTGCCTGGCCAAATGATGGCCGATCCGTTTTCGTAACGGATGCCTTGTGCTTCGATGGGGCGACCGCTAGTCAGGTCGATGCGTTCGGCCCAGGTTACCTTCGTGATTTTCTCCGCCGATATGAGCTTGCCATTGGACCGGTCTATCACGTAAAAGAATCCGTTCTTTGGTGCCTGCATCAGCACTTTGCGCGCCCGCCCGTCGATGGTCAGCGTCGCCAGCTCAATGTCCATCGCGGCGTTGTAGTCCCAGCTCTCGGCTGGATTGGTCTGGTAGTGCCACTTGTAACGGCCGGACTTCGCGTCGAGCGCGACGATCGAGCAAAGGAACAGGTTGTCGCCACCCTGCGGGCTGCGGATTTTCCAGTTCCAGGGCTGACCGTTGCCGGTGCCGATGTAGATGGCGTCGAACTCGGGATCGTAGGTGATCGCATTCCACACCGTGCCACCGCCGCCGAATTTCCACCACTCACCGGTCCAGGTCTTGGCCGCCATTGCCATTGCGGCATTCTCGAAGCCCTTGGCTGGATCGCCCGGCACGGTATGAAAGCGCCATATCCGTTTGCCGGTGGTTGCGTTATAGGCCGTGACGTAGCCGCGTACGGGTCCGAAGTCCGCACCACCGTGGCCGATGATGACCGTGCCGTTGAATACGCGAGGTGCCCCGGTGATGTAGCGTGAATCGCCTTGTTCCAGCGTCTGGACGATCCAGCGAGGTCTGCCGTTTCCCGCATCAAGGGCAATCAGACGGCCATCGTGGGTGGCGAGATAAACGCTGCCGCGGCGGCCGTCGAATGCGTATGCGAGACCACGGCTGCCCCAGGCAGCACGCATGCGTTTTCCAGCGACCTTGGAGACCCTGGGATCGTAAGTCCACAGCAGTCGTCCGGTGGCGCCGTCGACGGCGCGGATCACGCTGTAGCCGGTGGTGAAATAGAGAACCCCGTTCGCTGCGACTGGCGACGAGGTGGCCAGCACCGTACCGGGTATGTCGAAATACCAGGCGAGATTGAGCCGACCTATCGTGCTTTCGTTGATGTCGGCCAGAGGGCTGTAGTGTTGCTCAGCCGCATCGCGGCCAAACCCAGGCCAGTCGCCGGGGGCGACCTCCCTCGCAACGGCCGCCGTTAGCCCGAGATTGAACAGTGCCAGTGTGCAGGAGAGCCAGAGGAAGTTCAATGCGAATACTCCGGAGAAGCCGGCGTGGGCGGTCAGATGCCGATATGGTTGAGTGCGGCGTCGGCCTCGGTCGCTTTCAGGTTGAAGGCGGGGTCCTTCAGTCGTCGGCCGATCAAGTCCTTGAATTTGGCGCCGACCTCGCTCGTGCCGAATTCGCCATACTTCCACGGGATCGCACTGCCTCTCTGCACTGCCGGACGTTCGCCGAGCTTGGCGAACCAGGTTGAGATGGCAGGAAAGTCGGCGAGGTCCTGGCCCTGCCAATCGTGATACTCGATCCACGGATACCAGGCCATGTCGGCGATGGTGTATTCGTTGCCGGCGACGAAGGGCGAGACGGCGAGCTGGTCTTCGAGTACCTGATAGATGCGCCGGGATTCGACGGTGAAGCGCTTGATGTCGAAGGGCATCGCTTCCCGGTACATGGTGCGGTAGAGGTGTGCGTTGCCCAGGTAGGGCGCATGGGCGACCTGAAAATTGAGCCACTTCAGCACTTCGTAGCGTGCCGCGCCTTTCGTTGGCAGAAAGCGTCCGGCCTTTTCCGCGATGTACTGCAAGATGGCGCCGGATTCCCAGATCAGTATTGGTTTTCCGTCGGGCCCGTCATCGTCGACCAGCGCAGGCAGGCGGCCGTTCGGATTCACCGCGAGGTACTCCGGCGAACGGTTCTGCCCCAGATACAGGTCGACCAGCGTGGCCTCGTACTCCCAGGCCAGCTCTTCCAGCAGGATCGTGACTTTGCGCGGGTTCGGTCCGCCGCAGGTGTAAACGGTCAGCATCGTGAAGCCTCCTTCCGTACGGACTGGTTGTCGGTTGCGGCGTGCGTGCTTTTGGCCGCAACCGCTTCGCAATATCAGATGGTCGTCGCGACTTTTGCCGCTTCGGCGATGGCTTGTACCGCAGAACGGATCTTCACGGCATCGCCAATTACGTGCACCACGTCGACGCTGTCGGCGATCTCCTCCGCCAGTGCGCGATTGGGTGTCAGCCCCCAGGCCGCGACGATGCTGTCGAAACCGCTCAGCGTCTGGCTGACGTTGTTGCGCGTGAAGGTGACGCTGCCCGGGGCGAGTTCGGTAACGGCTGCGCCGGTCAGTGCGACCACGCCTTTCTCCTTGAGCCGATCGATCAGGAAGTAGCGGTTGTTGTAGGCCAGATCCTTGGCAAGGATGGGATTGCGGCCGACGATGGTGACTTCGCGGCCGTATTCGCTGAGGAAATCGGCAGTTTCCGCACCGATCATGCCGCCGCCGACCACCAGTACTTTCTGTCCGACCTTCTTGCGGCCTTCGAGAACGTCGACGGCGCCGATTAATTCGACTTTTTCCACGCCGGGAACCGGCGGCGTGCGTGGCGTACTGCCGGTGGCGAAGACAACCACGTCGGGTTTTTCGGCCTTGATCAGTGCCGCATCGACGGTCACGCCCAGCTTGAATTCGACGCCGTACTTGTTACACATGGTGACGTAGTACTTGATCGCCTTCAGCAGATCCTGCTTGCCCGGCGGAATGCCGGCGACGCGGAACTGTCCGCCGAGTATCTTTTCCTTGTCGTAGCAGGTGACGTGGTGTCCGCGCTTGGCGGCGATCCAGGCGGTGGCGAGGCCACCAGGGCCGGCGCCGACCACCATGACCTTCTTCGGCGTGTCGGTCGACAGGATTGCCCGATCGGTTTCGAAGCCCGTGAAGGGATTCACCAGACAGCCGACTTCCATGATCTCGGGGTCGAGGACTTGGCCCATGCAGCCCTGATTGCAGCCGAGGCAGGGCGAGATCTCCCCCAGGTTGTACTCGGCGATCTTGTTGGGGAAATCCGGATCGGCGATGGCAGCGCGGCCGATGGCAACAAAGTCGGCTTTGCCGGTCTGGAGGATGTCTTCGGCGATGAACGGATCGGCGATGCGGCCGACGGCGATGACCGGAATCTTCACCGATTTTTTTACTTCGGCCGCATGGTCGACGTTGTAGCCGGGGGGCATGGCGCCGCCCGGCCCGCTGATGTAGGCGAGGCTGGCATAGGAGCCGAGGGAAATTTCGATCCCGTCGATACCGGCTTCCTCAAGCTGTCTCGCCACCGCACGGGTTTCCTGGATGGCGCGGCCGCCGTGGACATGCTCGTCGCCGCTGACCTTGATGGTGACCGGGAAGTCTTTGCCACAAGCCTGCTTGATGCGCTTGACGATCTCGGTGGGGAATTTCATGCGGCCGATGAAATCGCCGCCGAACTCGTCGAAGCGCTTGTTGGCGTCCGGCGACATGAACTGTGCGATTAGATAGCCGTGGGCGCCGTGAAGTTCGACGCCGTCGAAACCGGCGGCCTTGGCGCGAACGGCGGCATCGCGGTATTTGTCGACCAGTCCCCAGGTTTCCTCGGCGGTGAGCTCGCGCGGCAGTTCCTGCACCATCGGACAGGGAATGGGCGACGGGGCGACCGGCGGTTCACCTATCACGGCGGCCGAAGTCTGGCGGCCGGCGTGGTGTAGCTGGAGAAACACCTTGGCACCGTGGCTGTGCAGTTCCTCGACCAGTTTCTTCCATCCCGGAATCTGGTAGTCGTCCCAGATGCCGGCTTCGTTGCCGACGGCCTTGCCGAGCGGGTCGACGGCCGCCACTTCAATCACGATCAGGGCGAAGCCGCCTCGGGCGCGAGCGACATAGTAGTCGGTGAAGCGTTGCGATACCGTACCGTCGTTATTGGCATAGTTGGTACCCATCGCTGGCAGGATCATCTTGTTCTTCAACGTCAGTCCGGCCAGTTTGCCGGGGGTCAGCAGATGCGGAAATCTGCTCAGGGCTTCTTGTGCGCTCATTATTTCTTTATCTCCTCACAGGGTACGGGGTCGGCCAGAGCCAAGGTTTCGGTACGAGCCAAGGTAAAGCCGGGGCCAGCGACTATCCGGCACATGATACGGCTTGAAGCGGGCGGGCAATCCCCCCAATTTTGGTAGTCGGGGGGGAGGGTAATCCCCTTAAATCACGTCATGTTTTGCCTGAAGGCGTTCAGTTCCGGATACGCCAAACGGCATATCTTCAAACTTCACTTGGCCGAATCAACCGGGTTTGGAGTTCGGTATCTTTTTGTCGAGCAAGTCAAATCAATGGATTTTTTTCAGTATTGACTCGTCTCGACGAGATCTGAGTCGATTGGCGGATAGTCATCCATAAAAAAGAGGAGCGTTTGCGATGAGCATTGAGGAAAACAAGAAACTGGTAGCCCGTTTTTGGGACGCATTTTCAAAAAGCGAATTCGATACAGCGCTTGCCATGCTGTCTGACAACGGGTTCACATGGTGGATTGCCGGCGACCCCAAGAAATTTCCGATTGCAGGGCTCAAGACGAAAGAGGATTTCATCAAGTTGCTGTCCGATGTCTCCAAGGCGGTTACGCCTGACGGGATTCAGATGAAACCTTATGCCTGGACGGCAGAAGGCGATCGAGTCGCAATGGAAGCGGAGTCGTACGCAAAGATGCTCTCGGGCAAGGTGTACAACAACAAATATCACTTCCTGCATATCGTAAAAGACGGAAAGCTCCAAGCGGTAAAGGAGTATCTGGACACCACGCATGCGACGGAGATTCTTTGCACTTGACGGAAAAAATCTGCTCCAGTGCGGCGCAACGGGGAGGCGATGCTGTATGCAGTTGCTCATTGCGTGTCACGGAGTCACCGCGTACTCCTCGCAACCCGTTGCAAGCGGCATTCCCTAATTTAAGCGGCGACTGCATCCATGGTGCATTCATGGCGATCGTGAAGAAGCCCGACGGGATGTCCGATCACGTCAAGCAATCTACGTGCGGAAACATTGTTGTGGCGCATTGAAGCTATTAGCGCGGTTTGTAGCTATGTAGCACTACTAAATTTTCCCGCTACTAAATTTCCTCCGAACTAAAGTAAGTAGGCAATTGTTTTAGTTGATTGTTTTTTTCTTTTGGCGTGCGGCATGAGTTCTGCTAAGGGGCAGGGGCGGATTTTTGATCGATGCCCAGATTGCAACATGAATAGAACCATGGCCATGCCGAGCAAGCAAAAAAATCAGGAAACGTCATGACCAAAAAAAAGATAGGTGTTGGCATCATCGGTGCAGGGCCTGATCGGGGGTGGGCATCGGATGCGCACATTCCTGCGCTGCGCGCGCTGCCCGATTTTGAATTCGTGGCATTGAGTACCAGCCGGCGCGAATCTGCCCAAGCTGCCTCGGCATTGTTCAATGTTCCGCTGGCTTACGATAATGCAACGGACTTGGTCTCTCGTCCCGAAGTCGATGTGGTGGCGGTTACGGTAAAGGTACCTTTTCATCTTGAACTGGTGACCGCCGCGATCAACGCCGGCAAAGCCGTGTATTGCGAATGGCCTCTGGGTAACGGCGTGGCGGAAGCCGAAAAAATGGTGGCATTGCTGAGGCAACGCGGAGTCTATGGGGCCGTCGGCTTGCAGGCCAGATCCGCCCCTGTGATTCGGTATGTCCGCGATTTGGTGGCGCAGGGATTCGTGGGCGAGGTTTTGTCGTCGAGCATCGTGGCATCGGCAATCAACTGGGGCGCCGATATCATTACCCCGTACATTTATCTGCTCGACAAAAAGAACGGCGCCACCATGTTGACCATTCCATTCGGTCACACAGTCGATGCGTTCTGCTGGTGTCTGGGCGAATTTAGGGATCTGACGGCTACCTTTGCCACCCGCCGTCCGCAGGTGCATTTGGTCGGCGCCGAGCAAATGTTATCCAGTAACGTTGCCGATCAAGTTGCCGTTAGCGGCACGTTGCAAAACGGCGCCGTAGCATCGATCCATTTTCGCGGCGGATTGTCCAAAGCGACCAATTTCCTTTGGGAAATTAACGGCACCGAAGGCGATTTGCTCGTTACGGCAGACGGCGGGCACATCCAGATGCTGCCTCATCAACTGAAGGGTGCTCGAAAGACGGATGCTGCACTGGTGGATATGCCCGTCCCTGAATCTTATAAAACACAAGGCATCCATTTGCCGGATGGCCCAGCCGCAAGCATCGCTCGCGTGTATATCAAGCTTGCGGGCGATCTGCGCAATGGCACCCAAACGCTACCCAGCTTCGAGGACGGGCTGATTCGACACCGGATGATCGAAGCAATTACAAACGCGGCCGAGACGGGCGTTCGCCAAAGTTATAAGAGCACCCTTTAGCAGGGTAAGGAGTGGGCCGTGTGTATCGATGACTTGACTGACCCGATTCCGCATAAGCGGATTGCCGTACGCGGTTTTTTCGAGACAGAGAGTGTCCATAAGTTAAATAGTGCTAATGAAGAACTGTGTAAAAAACGTAGAATATCTCGCTGCACTGACTGTTAGGCATGCGCACCTTAACGGCCGCCAACACAATGTAGTACGAATGAGTACGGATAACCTGTTTCAGCAATGCACTTTTGATGCGGCTATTCCTGCTTCAAGGTCGGGCCGCTCTGGCCGCTTTTCGGAGCGGCACAGATGGCTTGCTTGATCTCCGGGGGATGAAAAGCGGATCGGGCGTCGTTGGGCGTGTCATGGTGATTGGCACGTTTTTTGTTGCTGAAATTATCCAAAAGCGAGTGGTTTAATGCTGGCATAAGAGTCTGGATGAATTAAAAAAAATTGTTATAAATCATTAAATTAAATGTTGTGTGTTAAATAAACAACGGGCGTAAAAAAATTTATGCAAGGCAATATCAGATAAGGTACACTTGATTACGATACGGTTGTTTTTGATTGAAAACGGTACGTAGTGAACGGTGGACTGCACTGCGGATCAATCTGGCAGTACCTGTAAAAAAAGGAGACCAAGATGAGGGGGTTGCACACCAAGAAGGGCACTCAGGCGATGAAGGTCGTTGCGGTCGCGGTCGCGGCGGTTTGTACTGCCGGTACTGCAAACGCATTCAAGCTGGAGACATCGCCGGAGTGGTCGATCAATTTCGACAATTCGATCATGTACAACACGGGCTGGCGGATGCAGGACCGGATCCCTGGGATTGCGAACCATTTTGCATACCAGTCGGGCGATGCGAAGTTCGACAAGGGCGAGATGGTCACCAACCGCATTTCGGACGTGATGGAGTTCCAGGCGATCTATAAGGGCAACATGGGCTTCCGCACCTCGGCCTCGATCTGGAAGGATTTTGCCTACAACGACCATGCGAAGGGTGTTGCTCCTAGAAATATGACGGCGGTTTTCCCTGGCGTCCCGGCTTTCCCGGTCCCGGGAGCCTCTTCGTATACTGGCGGCAAATACAACAACTTCACCAAGCGCTATTTCATCGAAGGGGCGGAATTTCTCGACGCCTTTGTCTTCCTGAACACGGACGTTGCCGGTACGCCGGTGTACCTGAAGGGTGGTCGCTTTACGCAGTACTGGGGCAATGCCTTCTTCTTCGGCTTCTCCAACATTGCCTACTCGCAGCACCCGATCGACTACATCAAGGGCTTCTCGCAGCCGGGTTCCGAAATCAAGGAACTGTTCCTGCCGCGCAAGCAGATCCTGGTGGCGACCGACCTGAGTTCGGAACTGTCGGTGGCGGCACAGTACTTCTTTGAATACCGCGCCAACCGCTATCCGGAATCGGGCACCTATCTGGGCTTCTTCGACCCGCTGTTTGATGGCCCGGACAATTTCTTCGCTGCACCGGGCAGTCATGGCATTGTCAAACCCGAGAACAACAACAACAACTGGGGCTTGAAGGTTAGCTGGTCACCGGAATGGGTGGGTGGCGATCTGGGCTTCTACTATCGCCAGTTTGACGAAGTCGATCCTTGGCTGGCCCAGATTAGTATTGCCGATGGCCGTTTGCAGAATCCGGTCAACCAGAAAGCCAAGTTGTTCGGTATCAGCTACGAACGCACCTTCGGCCTGATCAGCACCGGCTTCGAACTCAGTCAGCGGCGCCATACGGCCCTGAACTCGACGCCGTTCAATGGTCTGGCGACCGGTGGCGAAGCAGCGAAGGGCAAGATCACCAACTTCATCGCCAACACCTTCGTCCAGCTGGGCACAACGTCGCTGTGGGATTCCGGCATTCTGCTGGCGGAACTCAGCTACACCCGCCTGAATGAAGTCACCGACAACGAGTCGATGTACTTTGGCGAGGGGCACTCAGCCTGTACGGGTGGCAACAACTGGCGTGATGGTTGTTCGACCAGACAGTCGCTGGCATTTGCCATGCTATTCGATCCGCAATGGCTGCAGGCATTACCGGGAATTGATTTTGATGCGCCTATTTCCTACACCTGGGGCGCCAAGGGTAATCCGGCCTACCGTGCCAGCGGCTTCTACGGCGAAGGCACCAGCATCTACTCGGTCGGGATCAAGGCCACCTACCAGTCCAAGCATTCGCTGGCCCTGCAATACAACGGCTACCACTGGCGTACCAACACCCAGCGTGGTGGTGTTTATGCAGGCAACAACGGATTCGGCGGCATCGGCGCCGTCGGCATCAACGACCGCGGCTGGCTGCAGCTTACTTTCAAGACTTCGTTCTGAACGGCAACATGAGGAGATCAATAATGCCAATGAAAAAAACAATCGTGGGCGCGATGGTCGCAGCGGGGTTCTCGCTGTGTAGCGCCTCGGTACTCGCGGCCGTGTCCGCCGAAGAAGCCAAGCAGTTGGGTTCCACCCTGACCGAGTTCGGCGCCGAAAAGGCCGGTAACAAGGACGGCTCCATCCCGGCGTATACCGGGGGCTTGGAAAAGCTGCCGGCCTACGATCCGACCAAGATGAAGGCCTATCTGGACCCGTTTGCCAATGAGAAACCGCAATATTCCATCGATGCCAAGAACATGGCGCAGTACGATGCTCTGCTGACGGACGGTACCAAGTATCTGGTCAAGAACTACCCGGGCTATCGCGTCGATGTGTATCCAACGCACCGCACCATGCGCTATCCGTCCTGGGTATTGCAAAACTCGGTGAAAAATGCCACCACGGCTAAGCTCGGCGGCCCGGTTGAGGGTGACAATCTGGAAGGGGCCGATAACGGCATGGCCTATGCCGGTGTTCCGTTCCCGATCCCCAAGACCGGCTACGAGGTCATGTGGAATCACACCATGCGCTACAGCGCTGCGGTCACCAATCGCAAGAGCCAAGCGTGGCTGGTCGATACCAGCGGTGCTGTGTCCAATTTGCCGTCCAACGACCAGTGGTTTGTCCATCCCCAGTATGACCGGTCGGGCAAGCTGAAGGCGCTAGTGGGCAAAGATGTCATCTTCGGCTACAACGCCCTGTTGACCGATCCGCCTTCGTCTGCGGGTATTGTGTTCCTGAATTTTTACACCAATCAGGGGGCGGCGCAGCGGGTGTGGTTCTACACTCCGGGGCAGCGGCGGGTGCGGATGGCACCGGAATTCGCTTACGACGTGCCAATTGCCAGTTACGGTGGTGTGTTCAACTGGGACGATCTGTTTGGCTTCCAGGGGCGTCTTGATCGTTACGACATCAAGATCGTTGGTAAGAAGGAAATGATCGTGCCGTACAACGTGTTCAAGGTAACGAACACGGCGCCGACCAGCGCTTATCTGACGAAAAAATTCGTCAATCCGGATCTCGTGCGGTGGGAAAAACACCGCGTGTGGGTTGTCGAATGGAAGTTGAAGGCAGGCGCCCGCCACGTATACCCCCGTCGCGTTTTCTACGTCGATGAGGATTCCTGGTACATCGTCGCTTCCGACCACTACGATGCCGCTGGCAATCTGTATCGTACCAAGTTGGAACATACCTTCCCGACCTATGACGTGGGCGGTTTGAACCTGGATGGCTGGGCGACTTACGACGTGATCAAGGGCAACTACACACTGATCAACTCGGGCCTGAGCGATCCGCGGTACTCGATCCGCTGCTACGATTCGGCAGAGGGTTTGCAGCTCAATCTGACCGCGCAGTCTGTCGCCGCTTCGGGCGTGCGTTAAAAGAGTTGACGGCGGTCGGCGTTTGCCGGCCGCCGTTTTTTCTATTGCGACGATGTTTGTTTGCCCGCGCGATGCGGGCGGACGGTGTCAGGGTGTGACAACTCCGAGCGCGTGAAATCGGGGGGACACCTGAGCAGTTCAGCGGGCGTGTGACTCATATGATTAGAGCAATGAATTTAGTCCGGTGGTGGCAGTGCATAGCGGGATGTTTGCTGGTGCTTGCTGTTTCCGCGCAGGCCGGAACGATGTTTCAGGATCCGCTGGATACCCCAGCGAAGATGCGCGAAAAGATAACCGGGCGTCCGCTGATGGCGGTCGCCCACGCGGGTGACCAGTTGGTGGCTGTCGGCTCGCGCGGACTGATTGCTGTCTCAGGCGACCAAGGTAAGACCTGGACCCAGTCCAAAGTACCCGTGCAGAGCGATCTGCTCGCGGTGCAATTTCCTACTGCAAGCGAAGGCTGGGCAGTTGGGCACGACGGCGTTGTGTTACATAGCACCGATGGTGGCAAGACTTGGAGCAAGCAGCTTGACGGCCGTGCGGCGGGCCCTGCGTTCAAGGCGTTCTACAAGAGTGGTGCCGGCGGCAAGGAGAATATGGGGGAGGCCGCCGTCACTTCAATCTCCGATGCAGTGTATGGCAAGGCCGCAACCGGCCCACGGATTCCCGGACTATTGGAGCAAAACTACAAGTCCGGACCGGCGTTGCCGTTTATTGACGTCTGGTTCGAGGATACGCAAAGGGGATTTGTGGTCGGCGCCTTTGGCATGATCGCGGCGACGACCGATGGCGGCAAGACCTGGGAACCCTGGCTGCATCGCATCGATAACTCGTCCTCCAACCTGAATGCGATCCGCGGTATTGGCGGCGAGGTGTACATCGCGGGGGAGCAGGGGCGTATTTTTCGCCTCGATCGCAATCGCGGCTTCTTCACCAAGATGGAAACGGGTTATATCGGCAGCTTATTTGGTATCACCGGGAATGGCGAATCGCTGATCGCCTACGGCCTGCGGGGAACGGCCTATCGCGCCACGCTCGGAGGCAAGCCCGGAAGCGAAAAATGGGAAGTTGTTGCCATGCCCAATGAGCACACCCTTTCGGCCGGGATCGCACTCGCCGACGGAAGCGGTTTTGTGTTGGTCAATGCGGCCGGCGAACTACTGATCGGCGACAAAGCGGCCAAGAATTTCAGTGCGTTGCCAGCCCAGAAAGCGATGCGCATGACCGGAATAGCCGAACTCAAGGCGAACCGCGGCTTCGTCGTGACCGGGATTGAAGGTGTCAGAACTGTGCCGCCGCGCAATGCGGCCGCCGGTCACTGACTGCATCCGACCTATTCTTCGAGACACTCTTATAGCGGTCCCAGAACGCCATGGCCATACCCACTGAAACCCTGCCGGACGCAATGCCGGTCGTGCCCCGCCGGGAAGACTTCGACGCTCGTTCCGGCAATATCCTCGAACGCATCATTTTTAACAACCGCTTGGCTTTGATGCTGGTTTGCGTAGTGCTTACCGCTTTCCTTGGCTATCAGGCCAGTCGGCTGGATATCAATGCCAGTTTTGACAAGATGATGCCGCAGTCCCATCCCTTCATCCAGAATTACCGTGCCAGTGCCGACGCCCTTCGCGGATTGGGGAACTCGGTCCGGATCGTTGTTGAAAATACGCAGGGCGATATCTACGATCGCCACTATCTCGAAGTACTACGGGATATCAATGACAAAGTCTTCCTGGTTCCCGGCGTTGACCGCGCCTTCATGAAGTCGCTATGGATGCCAGTGGTGCGCTGGACCGAAATTACCGACGAAGGCTACAAGGGCGGCGCCGTGATGCCCGATGACTACAACGGATCGGCTGAGAGCATTGAAGCGCTACGCAACAATGTTCACCGATCGGGTATCACGGGTTCCCTGGTCGCAAACGACCTGCATTCGAGCATGATCTTCGTTCCCCTGTTGGAGCGAGATGCGCAGACCGGCAAGACGCTCAACTATCGCGAATTCCGCGATGCCGTTGATGCGATTCGGGTAGAGTTTGAGCAGAAGGGCGTAAAGATTCATGTCATCGGCTTCGCTCAACTGGTGGGTGACCTGATTCATGGCTTGATTGAAGTTTTCACCTACTTCCTCTACGCCGCTCTGATCTGCACCGTCCTGATTTTGTTCTACACCCGTTGCGTGCGTAGCACTGTACTGGTGGTGGTTTGTTCTCTGGTCGCCGTCGCCTGGCAGCTTGGTTTGATGCAACTGCTGGGTTTTGTTCTCGATCCTTATTCAATCCTGGTTCCCTTCCTCATCTTCGCCATCGGTGTGTCCCACGGGGCGCAGAAGATGAACGGCATCACCCAGGATATCGGTCGCGGAACTCACCGTTATGTCGCCGCGCGCTACACTTTCCGCCGGTTGTTCCTCGCCGGCCTCACTGCGCTGCTGGCAGATGCGGTGGGCTTTGGCGTGCTGGCCGTGATCGACATTCCGGTCATCCGCGGCTTGGCGATCGCCTCCAGCATTGGCGTTGCCGTGCTGATCTTTACCAATCTCATTCTGCTGCCGATCCTGCTCTCCTACACCAGCGTCAGCCCCAAAGCCGCCGCTCGCAGTCTGAAGGCAGCCGAAGGTGATCACCCACTGTCGCGAATACTGTCGCGGTTCACTACCCGTCCGTGGGCCATCGGTGTGATCGTCATATCCCTTGGCCTTACGGCCGGTGGGTTGGTGATCGCGGAGAACCTGAAGATCGGCGACCTCGACCCGGGTGCGCCGGAGCTCCGCCCCGACTCGGTCTACAACCGCGACAATGCCTATATCACCGAGCACTATGCGCTCTCCAGCGACCAGTTCGCGGTGATTGTCACGACGCCTTACTACGGTTTGGTGGACTACAAGACCATGCTGGAGATGGATCGGCTGGAAGAAATCCTGCGCGACCTGCCCGGTGTCCAGACGACGGTATCCGCGGCGAGCTTGGCGCGCAACTACACAGCCGCCAGCTTCGAAGGTTCGGCAAAGTGGGTCACGATCAATCGGGATCAGTTCGTGGTTGCGGATGCGCTGAACTATGTCTACGACGGCAACCCGGAAATGTTCAATGACGGCCGTTCGGTTGCGCCGGTCATCGCGTTCCTTTCTGATCACAAGGCCGAGACCCTGGAACGGGTGGTCAAAGCAGTGGAAGATTTTGCCGTGGAACACAACACAGACGAACGCAAGTTCCTCCTTGCTGCAGGCTCTTCTGGAATCGAGGCGGCGACCAACATCGCTGTGGCGAGCGCCAATCGCACCATGCTTCTTTATGTTTATGCCGCGGTGATCGTGCTGTGCTTCGTCACGTTCCGTAGCTGGCGCGCGGTCATCGTTGCCGTGCTGCCGCTGATGGTCACCTCGATCCTCTGCGAGGCGTTGATGGTCATGCTCGGTATTGGGGTCAAGGTGGCCACCCTGCCGGTGACGGCCTTGGGGGTGGGTATTGGCGTCGATTACTCGCTCTACCTGCTCACCGTGCATTTGGTCGAGCAGCGCCAGGGACTTTCAGTTACCGATGCCTATCGCGGCGCGCTGGTTTTCACCGGCAAAGTCGTCGCCCTGATTGGGGTCACCTTGGCGGCTGCAGTGATTACCTGGGCATGGTCGCCGATTAAGTTCCAGGCCGACATGGGCCTGTTGCTCGCCTTCATGTTCGTCTGGAATATGCTCGGCGCGCTCATCCTTGTTCCGTCCCTCGCTGCGTTCTTGCTGCAACCCCAAAAGGCTAAAGCCGGATAACAGGGGAAGAGGAATAAACGACGTACGGCCATCACCGTCCAAGCGGTGATGGCCGTACTGCTTTTAAAGAGCTGGTTACGGGACGGGGGCGATCGCCCTGTTGTTAATACGCATGGGATCGCCTCGGGATCGATTCGAGGCGGTGCGTGCAAACATTATCAGTGTCGCCGAAACGGTCGACACTCAGCCTGAGTAAGGCTCAGTGGCCGCGACTCGGCGGCGGGGCCAGATCCGGAAAGTCGGTGGATTGGGTAAGGGTTTCAGCATCGTAGGGCTTCAACAGATCCATTCTTCCGGCGCGAACCAGCCTTACCCAGTCAGGATTGGCCAGCATCGCCCGGCCAACGGCGATCATGTCGAAGTCTCCGCGGGTGAACATCTCCAACACCCTATTCAGATTGGTGATCGTGGTTTCCTTGGCCTTCTCGTTCTTCACCTGACGGCGGATGGTGTAGGGCACAAGTTCCTTGTCGAGACTGATCGAGCCGACGGTGATGGTGGGGAGGCCGGTGATCTTCTTGGTCCAGCCCGCCAGATTTAGGTCGCTGCCGGCGAATTCGGGTTCCCAGAAGCGCCGGGTAGAGCAGTGGAAGCAATCCACACCAGCGTCGGTGAGCAGTTCGAGCAGGCCGCCGAGCTCCGTCGGGTCCGAGGTCAGACGGGCGCCGTAGTCCTGAATTTTCCATTGAGAATAACGGAAGAAGATCGGAAAGTCTGGGCTTGTCCGCCGACGGCATTCCTGCACTACCTCGGCAGCGAAGCGCCCGCGTTCACGGAGTGTTTTCCCGCCGTAGCCGTCGTGGCGGCGGTTGGTGACATCCCAGAGAAACTGGTCGATCAGGTAGCCATGGGCGGCGTGGAGTTCGATACCGTCGAAGCCAAGGCGCTGCGCATCTTCCGCACCCTGCCCATAGGCTGCAATCACCTCATCGATATCCCGCTGTGTCATCGGCTCGGACTGCTGCTGCGGTTCCTTCATCGGCGTGCCATCTGTGGGCTGAATGTACAAACCCGACGGGCCGCGCGAAGGCAGGTGATAAAAGGGCCAACTGCGCTGCTTGCGGATCATGCCCACATGCCAGAGTTGGGGCAGCATTTTTCCTCCGGCCTGATGGACACCGTCGACGATATGTTTCCAGTCGGTGAGCGGCCACAGGCTGTGGAAGTGAGCCTGGTCGGGTTCCACGGGCGCGACCGGATCGCCGATGGCCGCCGCTTCGCCGATAAGCAACGCGGTTCCGCCTTCCGCCCGTTCCCGGTAGTAGCGCGCAAAGCTCGGCCCGAGCACGCCGCCGCGGGCCTTGCCGTGCCCCATCGCCGGCATGACGATACGGTTCTTCAGTTCGAGTCCGTTGATCCTGATCGGTTCGAACAACGGATCAAGCGAACGATCGATGGTCTCATCGATATCGCTCAACGCTTGCGTGCTTACCATCTCGTCTGCCTCCGGGTTGAATATCGACTCTACGTTCGATTGCCGAATTGTCCTGACCTGGCGAAATCCTCTTCACCAGGAGCGAGTTCACTTTTTCTTCGCTGTGTCGAAAATATCCCGGCCGATCAGGTGCTTCATGATCTCGATGGAACCACCGGCGATCTTCACGATGCGGGCATCGGCATAGGCCCGGGCGATTGGGTATTCCCACATATAGCCCCAACCGCCGAACAACTGTAGACACTCGTCCACCACCTTGCAGTGCAGGTTGGACATCCACATCTTGGCCATGGCGGCATCGATGGGGGTGAGTTTTCCATCCATGAACTGCTCGATGCAGCGGTCGGTGAATACCCGGCCGATTACCGCTTCGGTCTTCAGCTCGGCGAGCTTGAACTGGGTGTTCTGGAAATCGGCGATGGTCTTGCCGAAAGCTTCGCGCTGGGCGGTGTACTCCACCGTGTAGTCGATGACGGTTTCTATGACCGCGGCGGAGCGAATGGCCTGGGTCAGCCGCTCCTGTGCCAACTTGGCCATCATGATTGCGAAGCCTTGGCCTTCTTCGCCGAGCATGGCGCTGGCGGGAACGCGCAGATCCTCGAAGAACAGCTCCGAGGTGTCCTGGGCCTTCATGCCCAGCTTATCCAGGTTCTTGCCACGCTTGAAGCCGGGCAGGCTGGTATCGACGAGGAATAGGGTGATGCCCTTGGCACCGGCGGCGCTGTCGGTCTTGGTGGCGAGAATCAGCAGATCGCACAGTTGCCCGTTGGAGATGAAAACTTTTTGGCCGTTGATTACATAGTCGTTGCCGTCGCGCACTGCCCGGGTGCGAATCGCCTTCAGGTCGGAGCCGGCATGGGGCTCGGTCAGGCCGAGGGCGGCGATCGATTCGCCGCTGACCATCTTCGGCAGCCACTGTTGCTTCTGCGCTTCGGAGCCGAAGCTTTCGATATAGGTGGCGGCCATCTCCGAGTGGATGTAGAAGCCGGGGCCGGTGAAGCCGCCCTTGGCCATTTCCTCGACGACGATGACCTGGAACAGGTAATCCAGTCCGAAACCGCCATATTGCTCAGGAATCGAGCAACAGAGCAAACCGGTCTCCCCGGCCTTGCGCCAGAGATCGCGCGGCACGATTCCATCCTCTTCCCACTGATAGTGATAGGGGCGGATCTCCTTGTCTATGAATTTCCGTACCGTGTCACGGAACTGTTCGTGGTCGGGGGTGAAGAATTTGCGTTCGTTAATCACTTTTAAAATCCTTGTCGGCGGCGCGCAGTACGGCCGGGGCCATTAGGCACTCAGGTTGGCGACGGTCCCGGAATCATGGGATGTTCCTCCGCAAACCAGAGGGGCGAGTTCTTGACATCGATGAAACGCTGCTCGTCCTCAATCAACACCGCCCAGGCGGTTTGGGCCGCGGGGTCTTCGAGTGCATGCTGGACGGCTTCCAGCGATTCCCACCAGGCTTCCACCATTCCGTCATAGGGCTCGGGGCCGCCGCGGCTGGAACGCAGGGCGTCATCGAAGGGCGTGGCGAGCGTGTGCAGCTGGATGTACTTTGTCATGCCGAGAACCTTTTGCAGGCTCACGGCAAGTGGACCATGCTGGTTCAGCCAGTAGTCGAGAAATTCCTCGCGGCTGAGATGGGGCAGGCGGCGCAAACAGAAGACGAACTTGACCATGGTCGGTTTTGTTCAATGCAACGTTCTTCGACTCGCGCCGCCCGACCGGCCGATCAGTCCGCCTTGCGGAACTGGCGGAAGTTTGGCTTGCGCTTTTCCATGAAGGCGGTGGCACCCTCGGTCTGCTGTGCGTTGCCGGCCACCTGGATCATCGCCTGCTTTGCCATCTCGAACGACGGCATCAGCATCTCGAACCAGCAGTTCGCGCCCATCTTGCTCATTTCAAGATACAGCGGGCTGCGATCGAGCAGGGTTTCGCACCACTCCTGCACTTCTTCGTGCAGCTTTTCGTGTGGCACGACCTTGTTCACCATGCCGAGGGTCAGCGCTTCCTGGGCGGTGTATTGCTTGCACATGTAGATCACTTCGCGGGTTTTCTTTTCGCCCACGGTCAGCGCCAGCAGATTGGTGCCGCCGAAGAAGGGCGAACTGCCGATCTTCGGGCCGACCTGGCCGAAGGTGGCGTGCTCGGAGGCGATGGCGAGGTCGGCGCAAATCACGATCTCGTTGCCGCCGCCGATCGCGGCGCCGTTGACGGCGGCGATGATCGGCTGGCGAATGCGCCGCATCAGGGTCAGGGCCTTGACCGCGGTGTCGAACAGCCGGCGGCCTTGTTCCGGCGAGAAATTCTTCAGGTCGGCGAGATAACCACCGGCACAGAAGCCCTTGTCGCCGGCACCGGTGACCACGACGACGCCGAGGGTCGGGTCTTCGTGGCACATTTCCAGCGCTTGGCCATATTCGCCGATCATCTCGTGGTCGAAACTGTTGCGACGCTCAGGATGGTTGAAGGTGATCCAACCTACACTGCCGCGCTTTTCAAAAAGGATGTGCTTGAAGCTCATGGTTGTGTTTCCTCTTCTAGGTAAGTGGTATTGAAAGGAGGGCTATCGTGCGGTGTAGCCGCCGTCGACGACCAGTTCCGCACCGGTCATATAGCTGGCATCGTCGGAGCAGAGAAAGAAAATGGCCGACGCCATTTCTTCCGGCTGCGCCATGCGTCGCATCGGGATGTTGACCTGGACCAGCTGCTGCCGTGCGGCATCCTTGGCATCGCCGGCAAGGTCCGTCATGAGATTGTCCATGAGGGGCGTTGCGACGAATCCCGGATGAAGCGAATTGACGCGGATGTTCAGCCCCTGCTCGGCGCATTGCAACGCCGCCGATTTGGTGAAGTTGCGTACCGCACCCTTGCTTGCGCAGTAGGCGGCGAAGGCGGGATCGGCCACCATGCCCATGATCGACGACAGATTGACGATGGCGCCGCCGTGGCCTCGCATCAGCTCGATGCCCTTGCGCGTTCCGAGGAAGACGCTGTCCACGTTGACCGCCATGGTTTTCTGCCAATTTGCGAGGGTCGCGTCGGCCGCTGAGCCGAGCGTGTAGGCGCCGGCATTGTTGATGACGAAATCGACGCGACCGAAGCGGGCGAGGGCCGCCTTGGCGACATCGTTCCATGCCGCTTCGCTACTGGCATCGTGGGTTGCCGCTGCCGCTGGATAGCCCTCGCGGGCGAGAGCCGCTGCCGCGGCTTCGACTTCGGCGCCGTTGATGTCGGTCATGAACACGCTGGCGCCTTCACGCACGAAGCGTGTTGCAGCCGCGAGACCGATGCCGCGAGCGGCACCGGTGATCAAGGCAACCTTGCCCTTGAGTCGTTGGGACGAAAGCGCCGTCGTGGTCACATCGATTCCTTGTGTCTGCAATTCAGCGGCTGAGCACGGCGCGGCCGTTGTCGATCACCTTGACGTTGCGCTCGACGGCCGTGCTGCGGAAAGAGACGATGTTGCCGTCGATCCAGATTTCGGTGCGCACCGTTTCGCCCGGATAGACGGGCGAGCTGAAGCGCACGTCGAAGGCGCTGAGCTGTTCTGCCTTGTACTGGCAGGCGTGCTTGATGATCTCGAAGATCACCATGCCGAAGGTGCCGAGGCCGTGGAAGATCGGCTTGGGGAAGCCGGCCTTGATGGCCAGGTCGGGGTCGGCATGGATCGGATTGTCGTCGCCGGAGAGACGGTAGATCAGGGCGGCGCGCGGGTCGATGGTGGATTCGCCGGTCAGGTCCGGCGCGCGCTCGGGCATCGCATGCGGCTTGGGTACCTCCATCGCCGGTCCGCCGAAGCCGCCGTTGCCGCGCAGCACCAGGGTGTGGGTCATGACGGCGATAGAGTCGCCGGTGGCCTTGTCGAACAGTTCGCGGTCGATATAGAGCAGGGCGCCCTTGCCTTCGCCCTTGTCGATGATCTTGGTGACCTTGTTCTGGCCGATCACGGTGGCGGCGGGCGGGATGGGGCGGCGTACCGTCAGGCTTTGTTCGCCATGCAGCAGCTTGACGAAGTCGATGCCGAGTTCGGGCTCCCGGTACCAGACGCCAGGCCGGCAGAGTACCACCGGCATGGTCGGCAGGGCTTGCAGGTCTTTCTCGAAGGTGAATTTGAGCTCGTCCCTGTTCAGCGGATCGTGGCTGAGGCCGAGGCCCAGGGCATAGAGCATGGTGTCGCGGATGGTGTAGCTCTGCTCGATCGGCTCGAATTTGTAGTTCAGGACTTTGTCGTAGTTCAGCATGATGAATTTCGCTTCAAGTGATGACAGGGACTCGCAGTTTACTTGGCCTCTTCGGGGCGGTCGTGGGTCTGGTTCGGCCGTGCCGCGGCGACGATGCGGTGCACCTCGGCGTCGAGCAGGGTCGGATCTTCCTGCGCTTCCATCGCCGGGCCGTGGGTGTAGCCTTCCAGCACCGAGTAGCGGATGCCCCAGGCTTCGAAGATGCGGCCGTTGATGTCCTTGGATTGCGGGCTCGCCAGATAGGTGGCGAGGGCGGCGATCCAAGTCGGGCTGCGCCGGCGCAGGACTTCCTCGCTATACACCATGCCTTCGGTGAGGCGCGTGTTGGCGCGCGGCGCGATCACATTCACCGTCACGCCGTAGCCGGCACCGGCCATTTCGTTGGCCAGCACCAGGGAGAAGGAAGCGATGCCGGCCTTGGCCGACGCGTAGTTGGTTTGCCCGACCAGGCTGCCGAACAGACCGGAGTGGGAGGTGGTGTTGATGATTCGCGCGTCGTTCTTGTTGCCGGCCTTTTTGTTGGCGCGCCAGTGCGTGACGGCGTGGAAGGCGGGGGCGGCGGTGCCTTTCAGGTGCACGCGCACGACATCGTCCCAGTCGGCTTCGGTCATGTTGGCGAACATCTTGTCGCGCAGGATGCCGGCGTTGTTGATCAGCACATCGAGGCGGCCGTAGGTGTCGAGCGCCTGCTGCACCATTTCCTGCGCCGATTTCCAGTTCGAGACATCGCCGCCGTTGATCACCGCTTCGCCGCCGGCGGCGCGGATTTCCTCGACCACCTGCTGCGCCGGAGTGAGGTCGGCACCGTGACCGGCAGCATCGCCGCCGAGGTCGTTTACCACGACCTTGGCACCGTGCCTGGCCAGCATCAGCGAGTAATCACGGCCCAGACCGCGGGCGCCTCCGGTCACAATGGCCACGCGGCCTTCACATAGTTTGCTCAATTTAATCTCCTGACTGACTAAATCCGGTGGTGGCGGTTTTTCCGCTGCACCTCCAATGACGGCTTAAGGCGGCATAAAGGCCCGCCCCCTCCCCGCCTCCCCCTCGCGGAGGAGGCGACTGATTTGCTCGCTGCGCTCGGTTGTTGAGGGAGCGCGTGCTTGCGGTTACGCTTTTTTCTTTGCTGCTTTTTCCAGTTCTTCTTTGAGTTTGACGCCGGCCTTGACGCGGTCCCACGTGGCGGCGTTGATGCCGGCTTCGCGCAGGACGTTCTTGCGGATTTTTTCCGACGGCGTTTTCGGGAATTCGGCGACGAATTCGATATAGCGCGGCACGGCGAAGCCGGGGATGCGTCCGTCGCACCACTCGATGATCTGTTGCGGTGTGACTGTCTGTTCCGGCTTGAGGATGATGCATGCCTTCACCTCGTCCTCGCCGCCTTCCTCGGCAGGCACGGCGACCACGGCCACTTCGGCGACTGCCGGATGCTCGCGGATCGGCGCTTCCACTTCGTAGGACGAGATGTTCTCACCGCGGCGGCGCAGGGCGTCCTTCAGCCGGTCGACGAAATAGAACCAGCCTTCCTTATCCTGGCGGACGCCGTCGCCGGTGTGGAACCAGAGGTTGCGCCAGGCTTCCACGGTCTTTTCCGGCATGCTGATGTAGCCGCTGTTGATGGTCCACGGTGTCTTGTGGCGTAGCATCAATTCGCCGACTTCGCCGACCGGGACTTCCTCGTCGGTTTCCTGATTCACCAGGCGTACGTCGAAGAACTGGCTCAGCAGCAAGCCGGCGGCACCCTGCGGGCGCGATTCGGCCTGGGCCAACGGGGTCATGATCGGGCAGCAAATTTCGGTTTGGCCGAAGCCTTCGACGAATTTGTGTACGTTGAAGCGGGCCTTGAATTCGTCGAGGATGCCGTAAGGCGTCGGCGCCGAAAGGATGCGCCGCAGCTTGTGGGTACCGTCGCGCGGGGTGGCCGGTTGGGCGAAGACAAAGGGCAGCACCACACCGAGGGAATTGGTGACGGTGGCGCCGCTGCTGTGCAGACGATCGACCCACTGGGTGGCGCTGAAACGTTCGTAGAGCACGCAGCGCATGCCGGCGATCATGCTCGGGTAGAGCGTGAGTAATTGTGCATTGGCATGGAACAGCGGGAACCCGGTCATGTAGGTGTCTTCGCCGGTCAGCTCCAGTGCGCGCACATTGATTTCGGCAAACAGGTAGAGCTGGCCGTGGGGCATCATCACGCCCTTGGAGAGGCCCGTGGTGCCGGAGGTAAACATGATGGCGCCGGTATCCTGCGGACCGACGGCGATATCGAGATTCGATGCGTCGCTGTCGAACAGGGCGGAATACGCCACGATTTCGCAGTTGCCGATCGGCGGGATCGGCGACGGCAGGCGCCCATCCCGCGACCAGACGACGATGCGCTTGATTCCCGGCATCTGGCCGATGCTGTCGCGGACCGGGCCGAGAAGTTCCAGGTCGGCGATGATCGTTTCGGCCTTGCAAATATTGACCTGATGCTCGAGGAATTTCCCCTTGTAGGAAATGTTGATCGGGGCTTCGATCGCTCCCAGCTTGTTCAGTGCGAACCACGTGAACAGGTAGTCGAGGCTGTTCGGCATGAACAGCACGGCACAGTCGCCGTGGCCGATGCCGAGCTTCTGTAGGCCACGTGCCAGTTGGTTGGCGCGCGCATTGGTCTCGGCAAAGGTGTATTCCGCACCGTCATCTTCCCATTTGATAAAGGGACGGTTGCCGATGGTGGCCGCGTGATGCTGGAGGACATGAGGTAATGCCCACTTGGTGGTCGGAAAAGTGGGGGTGAATTCCGGGAAAGTCAGTGCATTCATGAAAATAAGCCGAATTGATTTGATGCGTTATGCGGCCACGACACCGCCATCCACCGACAGTTCTATGCCGGTGACCCACTGCGCCGCGTTTGAAGCAAGGTAATACACGCCGTTGGCAACGTCCTGGGGCCGGCCCAGGCCGAGCAGATGCGCTGCAGCGAATGCAGTTTCGGCACTTGCTACGTCGGACATCAGGCCCAGATCGACGTAATCCTGTAGCGTTTTTGCGCCCATCTCGGTCTTGACCATTCCGGGGTGGACGGAATTGACGCGAATGCCGTAGTTGAGCCGGCCGCATTCAACCGCGGCGGCCTTGGTCAGCAGCCGCACTGCGCCCTTGGAGGTGCTGTAGGCGCCCAGACCCATGATGCCCTTGAGTCCGGCACCGGAAGAAATGTTGACAATGGAACCGCCGCGTCCCGAAGCGCCGCCGGGCTTCATGGCGCGGATGGCATGCTTGACGCCGAGGAACACGCCGCCAACGTTGATTTCCATCGTGCGCTTGAAGTCTTCCAGCGTGCAGTCGGAGAGGAAAGCCGCGGTTTCGATACCCGCGTTGTTGACCACCACGTCGATGCTGCCAAAGCGCTTGATGGCTGCCGCGATGGCGGCTTCCCAGTCGGCTTCCTGCGTGACGTCGAGATGAACGAACATTGCATTGTCGGCGCCGAGCTTTGCGGCAGTTTCCTTGCCGACAGTGTCGAGCACGTCGGCAATGACGATCTTGGCTCCACCTGCCGCCAGGGTTTCGGCTGTTGCCGCGCCAAGCCCGCGCGCGCTGCCGCTGATGAGGGCAACCTTGCCGTCAAGTCTGAATTCGTTCATCTCGGGTTCTCCTGGTGTCAGGCAGCGATGTAGCCGCCGTCGACCGACAGTTCGATGCCGGTGATCCACTGGGCGGCGTTGGAGGCGAGGAAATAGACGCCGTTGGCAATGTCCTGCGGCCGGCCGAGACCGATCAGGTGGGCGTTGATGAAGGCGGCTTCGGCTTCTTCCTCGGTAGGAATCAGGCCCAGTCTGACGTAGTCGTTCAGCGTCTTGACGCCCATTTCGGTCTTGATCAGGCCGGGGTGAATGGAATTGACGCGGATGCCGTAGTTCAGCCGGCCGCACTCGACGGCGGCCGCCTTGGTCAGCAGGCGCACGCCACCTTTGGAGGCGCAGTAGGCGCCCAGGCCAAGCGCGCCCTTGAGCCCCGCGGCGGAAGAGATGTTGACGATCGAGCCGCCGCGGCCGGAAATGCCACCGGGCTTCATCGCGCGGATGGCGTGCTTGACGCCGAGGAACACGCCGCTGACGTTGACGTTGAACGTCTTGTTGAATTCTTCCAGCGTGCAATTTTCGAGCAGCGAAGTGGTTTCGATGGCAGCGTTGTTGACCACCACATCGATGCCGCCGAAATGCTTGACAGCGGTTTCGATGGCGGCTTCCCAGTCGGATTCCTTGGTCACGTCGAGGTGGACGAAGAGTCCATTGGCGCCGAGCTTGGCCGCCGTTTCCTTGCCTTCCTTGTCGAGAATATCGGCGATGACGATCTTTGCGCCGCCGGCGGCGAGGGTTTCCGCCATCGCGGCACCGAGGCCACGGGCGCTGCCGCTGATCAGGGCTACCTTGCCATCGAGTCTGAATTCGTTCATTTCCTACCTCCTAGAGTTTGAGTTATGAATCGGTGATATTTCTGCGCAATGCCCCTGCGTCGGGCTTCGCTCAGCGCAGCAATGCGAGTCTTTCCAGCGTCGTTTCGGGTACTGCGTCCACTGGAATTTCAGCAAAAATGAATCCTCCGGCGGCGACCGTCGGCGCCGAGCCCGCCTGCCAGAACGCGGAGGCAATGGCGACACCGGTCGGAATGCCGGCCACGGTTTCCGGGGCGACGCAGAAATCGAGGCCTTCGGCTCCCGCAATGTCGCGCTGCACGGGGATGCGCAGGCCGCATTCCCAGCGATAGTGGGCGGCGATATTGAAGACTGATTGATACCACTTGATTTCGACCGCATTCGCCGGCGCCGTTTGCTCGCTTTCCTCCAGCAGCACGACATCGACGCCGGATTCGCCGAAGGTGCGGAGGAAATCGGCCAGATACATGGCTGCGCCGTCGGCTTCATCCTCGCCGACTTCGGGGGCTTCGCCGTGAGCCGCTGCGTAGGCATCGCCGACCCAGCGCCGTGGCGACGGTACAACCAGCGCCAGCGGGTTGCTGCCGTAGCTGGCACGCAAGCCTTTGAGGATTTCGACGATGTGGGCACGCAGGGATTCACTGGCGAGAAGGATCTTCAACGGTACCGTGGCGCGCTTCTTGGCACTCATTTCTTCCGCCAGTTCGCTGTCGGCCTGACGCCATGCCTCGGCAATCCGTGCAATCGGCAGCGACACGACATCCGACTTGAGCAGACCCTGTCCCTTGCGGTGCCAGGCGACGACTTCGGCAACGTCGAGCCAGGGCACCGCACCGTTGGACATGAGGCGCTCCGCGTAGGCGGTGGCCTCGATCCAGAGGGGTCGCTTGCCGGAAGACAGCAGATCAGCAAGGCGCCCCATGGTTATTTGCCCTTGCCTTCGAGTTCCGCGATGCGGGCCTTGAGCTTGGCCATCTGCACCTCTCTGGGGTCGGGCATGAAGACCGGGTGCATCTTGTCGCTGGGCATGGTGATGCGGCTTTCTCCGACGCCGGCGTAGATGACGCTGTTGTCGCCCCAGGAACCGTAGTACGGGATGTTTTCCGGGGGGGTCGGCTTGGTCCAGGTCTTGACGAACTCCTTGTAGGGCTTGCCCCTTGCCATCCGTGCCTTGCGCTCGGCGTCGCGCGCCTGCTTGGTGGCAGCGGGATCGACGCGCAGCGTCGCCTTGTCATAGACGACCTTGTATAGATCGGTCGCCACTTGATGGGAAACCAGGTCTTCGAGCAGATCCTGCATCACCAACTCGGGATCGCGTTCCAGCACGTCGCCGTAACCGCCACCGCCGCCCTGGCAGATCATGTAGATCTCGCCTTCGGTGGTCAGTTCAAAGGTGATGCCCGCGTCGTCGGCGGTGTACACGCCGCCTTCGATCGGCTGCTTGTTCATCAGTTCGACGATGTCGAAGGGGAAGCGCTCGGTGTTGCCCGGCTTCTTCAGCCACTCGAAAACGTTGATACCCTTGACCCGGCAGATCGGGTAGGCGGACGAGGAATAGCCGCCGAACAGGCCGGGGCAGGAGGAGAAGGACGAGCCGGTCTGGCCGGTCATGAAGCCCCACATCGCCGTGCCCTTGGAACTCATCATCTGCTCGTAGCCGGCGCCGCCGCGATACTTACCGAAGCCCATGCGATCCTTGGCCAGGGTTTGGGCGACAAGACGAACCATCGGCAGTTCCTCTTCCAGCAGTTCCTGCTCGCCGGTGTCGGACATGAAGCTGAAACATCCGGAAATCGAATGCAGGCCGTCGCGGTTTTCCCGTGCGCCCTGGCCGGCGCCGTTGATGTCGGCGCAGAAGTTGCCGGTAACTTCCATGTGCTGCGTCAGGCCGCCGTAAATGAAGGTGGCGGGCTGGTTGTATTGGGCGGCAACGGCAGGGATGATCCGCGACTTGGCTTCCAGCGGCACGCTGTAGAGCAGCTTGTTGAAGAGCTGGCCGGGCTTGATCAGGTAATGAAAGGCACTGGAGATACTCATCGACAGCGTGGCATCGTAGTCGCAGTCCATCATCGACGGGTAGTCGGATTCGAAGTCGAAGGTGGAGATGATCGCCTGGTTACGCGGCAGGTCGGGCCATACCTGCATGATGATGCCGGTCAGCAGGAACGACTTGGTCGAGGCGACGACGTTGTTGATGGCACGATTGGACATCTGCGGCGAACTGCCCTTGATCGACAGGGTGGCCCGGTCGCCCTTCTTGTGCAACTCCATATTGAGCTTGATCAGGCAGGGTTCGCGCAGGCTGGAGTCAGCCCAGGAGGGAAAGCGCACGATGCCGTCAGGCATCTCGGAAAGTCGACGGCGAATCTCGGTCTCGGTATCTTCCAGGTTACGGCGCAGGAAGGCGATCAGCGCATCGACGCCGAATTCGTTGATGATCGAACGGACGCGATCCAGGGTGCGCATCACGGCGAACATCTTGACCTTGACGTCCTCGTATTGGAGCTTGGGATCGCGCACCGAGTTTTGCAGGAAAGTCAGCACGTCGCGCTTGATCTGGTAGTTCTCGACGACCCTGAGAGGACTCATCTTCAGGCCCTCGTCATATTTGGATTCGGCGCGGGCCGGCATGCCGCCCGGCTCGCAGGCGCCGTTCTCGCCTTCGTGGATGGTCGAGGAAACCCAGCACACCAGTTCTCCCTCGTGGAACACCGGCATCATCATCGACTGGTCGGTGGCATGGATGCCGCCGTAGCGTGGGTCGTTGTGGATGAAGCCGTCGCCGTCCTTCAGTCCGACCGACGGATCGTTGGTCCAGTATTTGTTGCAGAACTTGATCGGATACTGGCAGACCGCCGAAAAGGTGGCCATACCCCACGGTGAGCACTCGGACAGGTCGCCGGAGGCGGTGAAGATGCCGGCCACCAGATCGCCCCACTTGGCGCCGGGGGCCGCACCCATCTGTTCGATCATGCGGAAGCTTTCTGCCAGGGACGACTGGATGCGGCCGCGGACCTGGTTCAGCAGATGCGGATCGTTGACCTTGCTGATCGCCTCATTTTCGCGTGCGGTGCGGGCTTCCAGGCGATGGTTTTGCATCTGGTTGAAATCCGGCCCGAAGAACAACTGATGTTCTTCGAGGAACTCGTTCATGATTTTCTGGTCGGCCGGGCTCAGCTCGGCAACGCTCTCGGTAGTGTTCATAGCATTCCTCTCTTATTCATCGGTCACTTGCTGGCGTCGCGCATGAACCATACGGCGCCTTGAGCAGCGACTTCCATATGCCATCCCGGTTCGACCAAGTAGGTCGTGTGTGGCGTGGTGACTACGGCCGGGCCGGTGATCTGGGTTCCGTGCTGAAGCGCACTGTTGTTGTAGATCGCCGTGTCCTGGGCGCCCTTGTAGCCGACGAAGTGGCATTTGCGGCTGCCGACGGGAGTGGGTACCGGTGCCGTCTTGAGACCCGGGCGGATATCCTGGAACTGCACCGACTCGAGTTCGACGTAGGAGCAGACGCGGACGGTGTTGATGCGTACCCCGGCCGCCGGCGACTGGCTGCCTTCGCCGAAGCGGTCGCCGTAGCTGCGATGGAACTGCGCAATCAGCGCGGCAACGTCGGACAGGTTTTCCATGCGGGTCATTTCCGTCGTCACCGTGGTCTGCACGCGCTGATTGCCGTAGCGCATGTCGAGTTCGAGGCGGTATTTGATGTCCTCGGGCCGCATTCCCTGGCGCAGCAGATCGTCGCGGCCGCGACGTTCCAGCGCCTCGACCATGCCGTTGAACTTGGCGTAATCGGTCAGCATGGTCTTGGTGCCGGAGTGGAACAGCACCGTGTAGGTGGACATCTCATGGATGTGCATCTGATTGAGATTGCCGGCACCCGCGGCGGAGAACACCGAGGCAAACGGCGGCGCCAGGATCTTGTCGATGCCGAGCTTGTTGGCAATACCGCAGGCGTGCAGCGGGCCGTTTCCGCCGTAGGTGAGCAGGGTGAAATCCTCGGGCTCGTAGCCGAAGGCGCGCAGCTCGGTGGCGACACCGTTGGCCATGTCGGCGTCGACGGTGCTCTTCATCAGCTTGCAGGCTTCGATCAGATCGACGTCGAGCTCGTCGCAGAGCTGGTCCTCGATGGCCTGCTTGGCGCGCTTGGGGTTGAGCTTGATGTGGCCGTTGGCGTAGTTTTCCGGGTCCAAATAGCCGAGCAGCAGGTCGGCATCGGTGACGGTCGCCTTCATGCCGCCGCGGTCGTAGGAGGCCGGGCCGGGGTCCGAGCCGGCGGATTCGGGGCCGCACTTGACCGTCTTGTACATCTGGTCGTAGGACGCGACGGAACCGCCGCCGGAACCCAGAGTGACCAAGTGCATCATCGGCACGGTCACCAGGCGGTGTTCGATGACCGGCATGAAGTCGTAGAACTTTTCGCCGCCGTCGACGACTATGCCAATATCGTAGCTGGTGCCGCCCATGTCGGTAGCCACCACATTGCCGAGCTTGGCCTGCTTGGCCAGGTGCTCGGCCGCCGAAACGCCGGAGACCGGGCCGGAGTGGACGGTTTGCAACGCGTCGGTGGAGTTGAGCTGAGCCATGCCGCCGGAGTTGTGCACCACCAGCATCGGCTTGGTGTAGCCCGAGGCGCGCAGGTTGAGTTCCAGTGCGGACATGCCGTAATACATGACCTTGTGTAGGAACGCATCCATGATGGTGGAGTTGGTGCGGATGTATTCGCCCTTGCGGCCGGCCACCTGGTGGCCCAGCAGCATCGGCACGGCGCCCAGCATGTGTTCCGGATAGTCTTCGAGGAAAATGCGCTGGATGGCCAGTTCGTGCACCGGATTGACCACGGAGTTGGTCAGACCGACGACGATGGCCTCGGCGCCGCTGTCCAGGAGGTCACGGATCTGATGGCGAACGTCCTGCTCGTCCAGCGGCATCAGTACCTGTCCGGCATAGTCGATGCGCTCACGCACCGTGCGGATCATTTCGATCGGCACCAGCGGCGTCGGGCGATGGGCATTGGGCAGGTTGCGCTGGTAGTCGATCGAATGGCCTTCGCCGTAGGAACGGCCGCGGCCGATGGGGACGATGCTCTTGAAGCCAGGCGTCACCAGCAGCCCAAGTTTGGGGCCCTTGAGCTGGATCAGCGCATTGGTGCCGAGCGTAGTGGCGTAACGCACGGAGTCGACGGACGACAGAAGCTCGGTGCGCTTGACGCCGATCTCCTCGCAGGCCATGTCCAGTGCCTCGTTGAAGCCAAGGGCCAAGTTGTGTTTGGTGGTCAGCGCCTTGGTCTGGATGTAATGGTCGTTCCAGACGACGAAACAGTCGGTGAAGGTACCGCCGATATCTACGGATACTCGTTTCATTTCATATCACCCCGGATTCAATGCGACTGGCCGTGACGCGGGCGAGCAGGAGTGGGTATATCGCCGGCAGCGATGTGCACCTTCTCTTCCTTGCGCTTGGACCATTGCGCCTTGAGCGCGTCGATGTCGAGTTCAAGATCCCGCACCGGCGGATGTCCGGGGACGGTGTATTCGGTTTCGATCAGGGTACCGCAGCCCGGACAGTAGTACTCCAGGATCGCGCACCATTTAGGATCGGGAGCGAAGGTCTTGGCATACTTCTTTTCGTCGAGCAGAGGCGGATGAATCTCGCGTGGGTCGCGGTGATAGACCAGCGTGCCTTCCTTGTACAACTCGCGGGCCGGGCCGATGACGTGGTTGCAGCAACGACACTCCCACTGCTCGGTATCGAGATCGATGCGCAGATATTCTGTGATGAGCACTTTCATTGTGATGTCTCCTACTTCAATTTCGTCAGGATGGTGTCGCGGTTGGCATTGACTTCGAAGCGCCAACCCGCGCCGACACGGCCCGTGAAATACGCCTCTTCGAGAATGCACGGGCCTTCGCCCGTAGCGCCCGCGGGTTGATCCTCGATGCGGAATACAGGCAGGTCGACGAAGCTCTTGTTCGCCGCTTTCAGACGCCGGGTGCCGCCGTTCACCGCGGGCATCGCCGCCGTGCTGACATTGGCCGCGAAATGCGCATGATTGATCTGTTTCACGACCCGCAACGCGACCGAAACGTGATCGCTGTCGAGCAGATCTTTGGGTAGGGCGTCGCCGGGCGACCAGTACATTTCCGTCTCGTCTTCGCCGCGCACGCGAGCGATACCCCATTCGAGAACGCATTCGTCGAATTCGAACCCTTCGGCAAACATGTCACGGCGCGCACGGTGGGTCAATTCTTCAACCACCTCCTCGGCGGCGCCCTTCGTCAGTGTGCGAATGCGGCTCTGATAGCTCTGGGCGATATCGGAAAAGCCGATGCCGAAAGCCGAGAAAACCGCCGCCAGTCCCGGGATGATGGCGCTCTTGATGCCCGCTGCCTCGGCTACGTCGGTGACGAGGAAGGGGCCGGCACCGCCGAAGGCGCCCAGCGTCGTGTCGGCATCGATCTTCGTGTAATCGGTGAGGCTGACGGCGACTTTCTCGGCCCAGGCTTTCTGCGCGGCTTCAAGGGCGGTGTCGAGATCGACGCCGAGTGGGTTGGCGATGTTTTCCATGACGGCGGCTTCCGCACGTGCACGATCCAGTTTCATCGCGCCGCCGAAGTAGCTGGCCGGATCGATCAGGCCGTTGAGCAGGAAGACGTCGGTGATCGTGGCATTCTGTCCGCCAAGACCGAAACAGGCCGGGCCGGGGGCGCCGCCGGTTGACTCCGGGCCGACCTTGACCTTGCCATTTGCCACTTTAATGATCGAAGAACCGCCGACGCCGACGCTGATCACATCGCAAAGGGGCAGGGATACCGCAACGCCTTCGACGTCTCCGCGCAGGCTGGCGGCGACACGGCCGTTTTCGACCAGGCCGATGTCAGTGGTAGTGCCGCCAATGTCCATGGAGAGCAGACGCTTGAAGCCGTAGTGATCGGCCATCGCCTTGGACCCTTCCATCCCGCCGCGCGGCCCTGAGCTGTAGGTCTTGATTGCCACGGTACGTGCAACGCGTGCCGAATCGCCGTCGTTGCGGAAAATCAGCAGCGGATGTTGATGGTAGTACTCACGCAGAATGCCTTCGGCGTTGTAGAGAAAGGTCTCCATGGTCGGATGGAGAAACGCGTTGAGCAGGGTGGTCCAGGTGCGCCGTTCGCGATTGACGTCGTCCGCAAGGTCGCTGGCGCATAGCACGGGTACGACGCCGAGCAGATGGCGGGGGAATTTCTCCAGGGCGGCCGCCTTGAAGCGCGCTTCGTCCTGGCTGTACTCGCTGCCGCCGAAACTGACGACAACGCGATTGGCACCGGCCGCCGTGAGGCGGTTGATCGTCATCACGACCTCGTGGTCGAAGTTTTCCCAGGAAAGCGCTGTATCAAATTCGGCGACGCGATCGGCGACTAAGGCGTCGAACAATTCCGCTTCGGCCTTGTTGCCTTTCAGCGATTCGACCTTCGATCCTTTGGGTACGATGAGGCCGATGCGCGGGCCTTTTTTCTCGACGATGGCGTTCGTCCCCTGGGTGGTGGAGTAGCGGATGTGATCCGTCGACAGCAGTAGGTCGACGATCCGGTCGTCTTCACCATAGATCAATTTCGATGCCTTCTTCAGTCCCTCGAAAAAGCACTTCGACAGATCGTAGGGGGTGGTGAGGGTCTTGGTATGCAAGACCTTGTTCCCGTCGATGACGCAGATGTCCGTCAGGGTGCCACCGTTGTCTATGTTGATTAGTTTTCCCATTGAGCCCTTCCTCTTTTCTCAAACTGCTTGATCTTTTATTTCGGGGGAATGCATTTTCGTCCCAACCGCGAGTCGACATAAGCGGGCATACCAAACACCCATGTCAACGTGGGTCGAAGCTTAGGGAGGATAGGCAAGTGCCGAAACCCACTTAAGAGGGGGAGGGGGGATCGCAACGGGGGGGCGCCCGCCTGGAGACGCCGGATGAATCCCGCGCCTCTAGGCGGCGTCGGTGGTAGACTTTTCCACGTGTAAAAAATAGCGTCGCCGATGGTGCGACGCACAATGGGGAGCAGCATGTCGATTTTGCAAAGGCGGCAATCGCCTTTATTCATCCGCACCAAGCTGAGCCCTCCTCGGCTTTCACGCAAGGTGGTACGCCGTGAGTTGGCGATGCAATCGCTGATGGTAGGCGCGACGCGGGCGTTGACGCTGGTTAAGGCCCCGGCGGGATTCGGCAAGACAACGCTGCTGACCGAGTGGCGCGAATCCCTGCTCGGCGAAAGGAAGATTGTCGCCTGGCTCACTCTGGATCGCGAGGATAACGATAGCAGCCATTTCGTTGAGTATCTTTTCAACACGCTGGCCGAGGCGATCGGGCCGCTTTATCCCGAAGTTCAGGATCATCACGTGGAAGGAGGTGAAATTCTTTCCGCAAGGGTGGTGCTCGCTTCGTTGATCAATGCGCTGGACAAGATCGATCGGGAGATCACGTTGATCCTCGACGACTACGATTCTATTGCGTCGCCAGCGATCCATGAGTTGCTTTCGTTCCTGCTACAGCACATACCGCGCAATCTCCACGTGGTGGTTGCGACACGTTCCGAGCCGCCGTTGCCGCTTTCCTATTTGCGCGCCCACGATCAATTGGTGGAGATCGACGTCAACAGCATGCGCTTCGAGATTGACGACACCCGAGCTTTTTTTGCCGCCGTCTCACCATTAAAACTGTCGGTCAGCGAAACGCGGGCGATCCACGATGCAACGGAAGGGTGGGTTACCGGGCTTCAGATCGCCACCCTCGCTTTGCGCGGGCGAACCAGCCCGAGCGTGCTGATTTCATCCTTTTCCGGGCATCTCAAGGCCGTCAGCGAATATCTGGTGGACAACGTGTTGCCCCAGGTCGCTCCCGAGAAGCTGGATTTCATGCTGCGCACCTCGATACTCGACCGGCTTTCCGGTGATCTCTGCGATTACGTGGCCGAGGTTTCCGGTGGAGGGGGCAATTTGCAGTGGCTGGCGGCGCAGAATATGTTCCTACAGGGGCTCGACGACGAGGGGCGGTGGTATCGCTACCATGCTTTATTCGTCGATTTTCTCCGCTCCCAACTCGAACTCAGATTCGGGAGCGAACTGCCGAAGCTTCACCTGCGCGCCGCCGAGTGGTTCGCAGAGCACGAGTATTGGGCCGAAGCGGTCAAGCATGCACTTGCCGCTGATCGCGTCGACCTGGCGACGGAGTGGGTGGAGCGCTGCGCGATGCGGGAGGTGGAGGACAGTCGCGTCAGCAATCTGTTGTTGTGGGTACGAAAACTTCCGCAAAGCGCGATACGCCAGCGTCCCGGGCTCAGAATCGCACTGGCTTGGGCGTTGCTGTTGACGATGAAACTGGATGAGGTTCAGTCCATTCTCGAAGATATCGAGAAACAGATCGCGGATGGCGAGGTCGTCAGATCCAGCGAGATGGATTTTGAGCTTCTCGCTCTGCGTTTCTGCCAAACGGCGCTGAAGGACGAAACCAATGCTGCGCTGGAGATCGGGAAACGCTGTTTCGAACGTATGACCGCAAAGGGGCCTCTGGCCGTAGAAGGCAGTGCCTGGGCGCGCGAAGCGGTGCTCAATTCGTTGACCTACTGCTATCGGATGTCTGGCGATCTCGATATGGCGCATCTGGTCCAGTCGCATCATTACCGTCCCTGGCACGACGAGGCGAGGAATTTGTTCACCCTGAGTTATCGGGCCAGCGTTCTCAGCATCTGCGACATGCGGGAAGGGCGGTTCTACGAGTGTGCCAAGCGGTTGCGCGATACGATCAAAATATGCGAGCAATACTCAGGACGATTGAGCGCGGCCGCTACATTGTTGTCCGGACATTTGGCGGCCATTTATTACCAGTGGGGCGAGTTCGATTCAGTGGAGGAATTGCTGACTGATCGGCTCGATGTCGTCGACGATGCCTGCTATCTCGACTCGGTGCTTGCGGCGTATATGTCGCTGGTACGCATGTATATTGCACGCGCCGAATTCGAGCTGGCACACGAGATTCTGGATCGGGCTGAGGCGGTCGGTCACCGTCGGGCCTGGACGCGTCTGCTGGCGGCTTGCGCTGCCGAGCGAACGCGCCTGTGGCTGTTGCAGGAACGCCCGCTGGATGCGGAGCGTACGGTTCGCCTGCTTGAGACGATGAGCAATGGTTTGCCGGTAAACGTGCCGGGTGCCCATCAGGAAACCCTGGCTTATGCGCTGTATTCGCGGGTTAGGGTCGAATTCTCGAAACGGCGCTACACCGAGTCGGTCGATATTCTGCGCAAGCGCGTGGCGGACGACGATGCCGGCAACAACATTTATGGCGCAACACGTGCGCGCGTCTTGCTGGCGGTCGCTTACGATGGTATTGGCGACCGCACCAGTGCGTTGAGTTGCCTCACCGAGGCGCTGGTCAGGTGCGATGCGGGCGGCATTATCCGTACCGTGGTCGATGCCGGCGATCCCATTGTCCGGTTGCTTGAAGCCATGCCGGTAGCGTTCCGGACCGCTCCTTCGCCCTATCGGGAGAAGCTTTGGCGCGCCTTGCAGATGGAGCAGGTCGATACCGTACCTGCTCCGGTCGTTGTTCCTGCGGAGCTGTCAGACATTGGCAGCGAAGTATTGAGTGAGCGCGAACGGGATGTGCTTGAATTGGTAACCAAGGGGTTATCCAACAAGCAGATCGCCAAGGCGTTGTTGATCGCCCCCGAAACGGTCAAATGGCACTTGAAGAACATCTACAGCAAGCTGGGGGTTTCCGGTCGAACGCTTGCAGTCCATCAAGCGCGGAAAATGTCGCTGATTCGGGATGTTGCCTGATTTGTTCATCGAGCGTCAGGGCTAAGCTACAGCCCTGAGTTAGCAAGCCGGAATGGACCGTGTAGAGGTCTTTCCCGGCTTGTTGTGTTGTCAGGCGTTGACTGGCGGAAGTTGGGTTTCGATCGGGGGAGCATGCGTCCTTGGATCTGTTTCCCAGTTCATGTCCACCACGGCTGCCCGCTCACGTTCCAGTTCCTGCTTGGACATGGTGAGTACGAGTTTCCGCACGGCGGCTTGCGCCGTCGAGTCTCCCCCAGCGTGAACAGCTTCTATCAATTCGCCAACCATCGCACGCAAATCGAAAATCGCTTTTTCCATTTCCGCGGGTTCGGCACGCGCTCGATCCAGAACGTCCGATCCGTGTGCTGCGAGGGCTTTGAGATCGGCGATCGCCGACTCATCGGCAGCCTTGCCTACCTGAGCGACCAAATCCTTGGAAAACCCGACATAGCGGTTCAATTCGTCGCGGTCGTAGCGATAGGCGATCGGCAGGCGCTTGGCGACCAGTTGCAGCGTGCCGATCGCCAGCCGCGTTTGTTCCTGCGCCAGCTTGTTTTCCGGGTCGACGGCCGGCAGGATGACATCGGTCAGGGCCTTGAGAATGACTTTGATCTGAATTTCAGGACGTACTTCCATTTAGCCTACCTCCTCCAGCATTTTGCGTAACAGATCCAGATTGAGATAACCGAAACCCATGATCCAGGTCAGCAGAATATCTTGGTGGGTCTTGCCGTTGCATGCCGGCCGGTAACCCGACGCAATCACGATGACCGCCGAGCGATACATGTGAAAGATATGGTAGTAGTCGATGGTCTTCTGGTTGATGGTGAAGCCGGTGGCTTTCTCGTAGGCTTCATACAACGCCTCTTTGGTCCCCATGCCACTGTAGAGGACGGTGGAGCCGTCTTCTGCAAAATGACTCAGATCGGGGCGCGTGATATAGGCCACGTCTTCGTGGAAATCTCCGAGATGCCCGAGTTCCCAATCCAGCCAGGCGGAGATGCGTTGGTCATGTTCGGTAAACAGGAAATTGCCAGCGCGATAGTCGCCGTGAATCAGGGACAGTCGATCCGCTGCCGGCATATTGTTGTCCAGCCAGTTCGCGGCGAATCGCAGCAACGGCACATCCCGGTTGCAGTCCTCTTCCCAAACCCGCCGCCACCAGTTCAAATGCATTTCGAATGTGCGCCGGCCCAACGGCGGCACGTCGAGGGAGCTGAGATTCGCTTTGCTCCAGTCCCACGTATGTAGCTTGGCAAGATGCTCGACAAACTGCTTGCCCAGTACTTTCCTGAGCTCGGGCCCGAAATCAATGCCAAGGCCTGAAACATTGCTTCCGGCTCCGCTGGGTTTGACGACCCCTTCGGCAAAGCCGTAAATGATGGTCGGATAGGGGAAGTACTGCGGCTCGTCGTCGATCCAGTACACCGGCGGTACCGGGAGGATTTCCTCTACCGCCTTGATGATCTGGAATTCGCGCAGCCGACTGGTTTCGACAATCGATTCAGCCGGTTCCATACGAATCACCATGGGGGTCACGGTGCGACCGACGCCAGGCTGGTTCCAGTCGAGCTTGAAGGCCACCTGTAGTTTGGAGGCGCCGCCGGAGAGCCATCTCACCTCGCGTATTTCAAACGGATCCTTCAATTCGGCGCGCAGCAGCGATTGCAGGCTGGCACAGAATGTTTCCAGGCTGACGGGTGAATAACCTGGCCCGGATCTACGCTGGAGCTTGCGGGTTAAAACCCGATCCATCTCCTTCTCGGTGGGGAAACGCTTGCGCAGGCTTGCGATCCACTCGGGTGACGGGTTGTTCTTGTCGATGGCGTTCATCGGCGATATCTCCTCATGCTATTTATAGTATTTATGGGCGCCGGCAATGACAGGGCATACGGGAGCGCGTACGTATTTCGTATGCTCTAAAACGTTTCATCAGGCGATGCGTATAACCACCTTGCCGACGTGCTTCTGCGCTTGAAGATGTTTCAGTGCCGCGGGGGCGTCATCGAACGCGAAGACCCGGTCGATGACCGGCCGCAGCTGGTGGAAGCCAATCGCGCGGTTCATCTGCTCGAAGTGCTCCAGGCTGCCTACACGGCTACCCTGCACGGTCAAATAGCGCAGCAGAATTTCCGCTCCGACTTCGGGCATGCCTGCAAGCAGTCCGACAACCGAGATGCGTCCTCCCTGCCGGGCGGACATGAGGGACTTTTGCAGGGTGCCTTTGCCGCCGACATCCACCACGACATCCGCGCCGTTGCCCCCGGTCATCTCCAGAACGGCAAGATGCCAGTCCGGCGTCTTGGTGTAATCGATGACCTCGTCGGCCCCGAGGGCCTTCAGCCGTTCCAGCTTTTCGGTGCTGGACGAGGTGGCAATGACGCGTGCGCCGAACAACTTGGCAAGTTGCACGGCGAAGAGCGATACGCCGCCGGTACCTTGTGTGAGCACGACGTCGCCCGGGCGCGTCGCCCCGTAGGCGGATAGGGCTGTCCAGGCGGTAACCGCCGCACAGGGAAGGGTTGCGCCTTCCTCGAAGGAAAGGTGAGCAGGCAGGATCGCGACTTCATTTTGTGATACCAGCGCGTATTCCTGAAGCGCTCCGTCGTTTCCAGCACCGCCCCGGCCGCCGACGTTGTGCGCCGGGGTCAACTGCCCGCCGATCCAGTCGATGTGGAAGGTAAGCGCAACCCGATCCCCGCTCTTGACACGGCTTACGCCATCTCCCACTGCAACGACTTCGCCGGCGCCATCGGACAGAATGACCTGATTGGGCACGTCCATGCCATAGATGCCGCTGGTGACCATCAGGTCGCGGAAGTTGAGAGAGGCGGCCCGCATCTTGACCAGCACCTGTCCGTGTCCCGGCCGGCCGGGTTCGGCAACGTTCTCGATTTTCAGGCCGTCTATGCCGGCGGCGGTTAACACATATCGCTTCATGATGCGGTCTCCTCTCTTGTTATTGTGGGAACGGACTGTGCTCAGCGCGTTTTGTGGTACGCCTCCGCGGCGGCGCGTTCGTTTGCGTCGTAGGCGCCCAGAGCTTCCAGAAGCGACATGTTCAGGTCCGGATCCTTGCCGTCGCCCATACGGATCATCTGCATGCTCGACCACGCAACCTCAGCCCAAACCCCCATGAGGCGATAGGTCCGATCATCCACCGGACCCAGAGGAGCGCGATCGAGGACCATCGCCAGTTCCGGACGGGGAGCGGCTTGCGTTTCGCCCGTGAGCAATTTGCGGCAGAGTTCCGGATCGGAGCTGAGCGGTCGCGCCAGACCGACCACGTCGAGCTCTCCGGCGTTCAGCGCATCCAGCATGCCCTGGCGGGCAGTGAATCCACCGGTGATCATCAACGGCATCGTCGCCATCGGGCGTACTTTCGTGGCGTAGTCGAGGAAATAGGCTTCGCGAAGACGGGTGCTCTCGGCGACCGGCTTCTTCCCGGGTTGGTCTTCCGCATGGCCGACCATATTCATCTGTTCGTAGTTCCCACCGGAAATCTCTAGCAGATCGACCCCTTCCTCGCCCAGCCAACGCACCACCTGCATTGACTCGTCTTCGGTAAATCCGCCTTTCTGGAAGTCGGCCGAGTTCAGTTTGACTGCGATCGGGAAGTCGTTTCCGACGGCCTTGCGCGTGCTGCGGATGATTTCCAGCAGGGCGCGTGCACGGTTTTCAAGACTTCCGCCCCAGGCGTCGCGACGATGGTTGGAGAGCGGACTGAGGAACTGCGACATCAGATAGCCGTGGGCGGAATGGATCTGCACTCCGGTAAATCCGCAATCGCGGGCCACCGTGGCGGTATGAACAAAGCGTTTGATGACGTCGAGAATCTGCGCTTCGTTCATTTCCACTGGATCGCCGCAGCCGGCTTCAGCCACTGTGATGGGAACGGCCGACGGTGCCAAAGGCTTTGGATTGACCGAGGCCGGGGTCTGCCGGCCCGGATGATTGATCTGCATCCAGAGATGGTTGCCGTTGCAGGTGCCGGCCTTTGCCATCGCCCGTAGCGCTTCGAGTCCACCGTTATTGTCGATGGCGATGTTGCCCGGACGTTCGAGATGGGTACGGTCTACCTGGACGTTGCCGGTCAGCAGCAGACCGGCACCACCTTTGGCCCAACGGCGGTAGAGGTTGACGTGGCGCTCGGTGGCGCGATTCATCTCATCGGCCAGGCCTTCCGTCATGGCGGCCTTGGCCAGACGGTTGGTCAGCACGGCGCCGCACGGCAGCTTGAGTGAATCAGATAGATTGAGGGGCATGGGTCTCATCCGTTAGAAGTTGGGTCGGCACTGGAATCACCGTGGCGCAACCCGAGTACGAAAAATCCCCTATACGCTTGCTCTACGATTCGAGAAAAGCAACGCAGCAGGGGATTCTGGAATTGCCTGAAACTTCGGCCGGGGATTCCCGGCCGAAAAACGCATGTTCAGGTGCAGAAAACGTCGAAGGTATGCATCGTGTCCAGATACTCTTTCACGGCCTTGATCTTTCCTTCCGGGGTGAAATGCATCAGGAAGTGGTACTCGTTGCTGTAAACCTTTCCGGTCTTCGTCGTCGCGGTGGATTTGGCTTCCAGCGCAACACGGTCGCCTTCTGCTGTTGTGACCAGAGGCACGACCTGGATTCCCTTGGGGGCGATTTCAAGGATCTGCTTGAACACGCCGAGGAATTTTTCCTTGCTCATCAGGCCGCACAGCGGAAATTTCTCGGGTTTCCCGGCCATCCACCAGGTAAAGTCGTCCGTTGTGTAAGCCATCGCACCATCGACGTCCAGCACAGAAAATTTCGCCCAGAAATCGAGCGCGGTTTTCTTGTTTTGCTCAACACTCATGTTGTTTCCTCCAAAGAAAATAAAAAATATCCAGATTCCCGGTCTGCCGGAGCGTACGGATTATCAGCCGGGAAATCCTACGCAACTATCGGCAACTGCAACACCCTCTAAAGGGGGGGCACGGACCCCTCTGCCTATCGCCTGAGTTTTGCCGAGTTTCGCTTTTTTATTCTCCAGGCAGATATGAGGCAAGATACCCCTGACCGTTGCCGGGATTGACGCATCTGGCGAAGTTCGGCGAGAATTCGCCCTCGCTGCGGACGGTGCAAGGCCTGCCGCAGGTAAGGGAGTGGTAGTTCAGTTGGTTAGAATACCGGCCTGTCACGCCGGGGGTCGCGGGTTCGAGTCCCGTCCACTCCGCCAACGTATTGCAGGATGGGCTCACAGGAAGCGCAGAAAGCGTTAGGCAGGGCAAGTTGGGGAAATCGACGGGCCATTGAAGAGGCTCAAGCGTACACGTATTAAACCTAAACCTGCTCAGCCCAAGGCTTTACGCGATCAGCCGGTTAAGAACGCCTGCACCGGGCGTCCCCTGGAACTTTTGCTGTATTGCCGTTTCAACGCGCTTCCCCTCTTTCTGCGCATCGGGCGCGGCTGATGCGACGTGTCGCTCCCGTTCACCTGATTTAAGCCGTGGCGTGGGCCGTTTGTATGCCCTTGGGTTTTGGGTGTAAATTATCCGCATGTTTGATATGGTTATAAGCGATGTGGGTGCTCAGCCTTCTTTACATGCCGGTTTGTCGCGACTCCATAAAGAAAGATGCTTGCCATGGTCGCGGCAGAGAACGACCCTGGCGATCCGAGGGTAAGAACGCATTCGGAGCGGCTCCATATTACTGGCTACGCTGTTGAAGGCGATTGGCATACGCGCTGGAGATGGGTGTCCTGATGGAGTGTTCCCATCTCTCGGCGAAGCAGACGCAAGTGGCAGCGTTCGAGTTACCCCCTTACTAAGGCATCGGCATTGATTTAATGCCGATCAATCAGGAATCGACCTTCCGGTAAGCGCAACGTGAAAATCAATTTGCCTGTGACCGATGTTGAGTATCCCTTCCCGCATGGGGAGACCATTGTTTCCAAGACGGACCTGAAGGGCGCTGTCACTTATGGGAACGATACATTCTTCAGAACTAGCGGCTTCGCCAAAGAAGAAATCCTCGGCCAGAACCATAACGCCGTTCGTCATCCAGACATGCCGCCCGAGGCATTTGCCGACCTGTGGGCCACGATTGCGTCCGGTCGGCCGTGGCAGGGGATCGTCAAGAACCGCCGCAAGAATGGCGACTATTATTGGGTCAAAGCGCTGGTCGTCCCGGTGAGAAACGACAATAAAACCGTCGGCTACATGTCCGTTCGCACCGAACCGACGGCGGAGGAAAAACGTTCGGCCGTCGCACTTTATCAAGCCGTCAAGGAGAAGCGCGCGCGACTGAGGCGGCGTTCGTTCGCCGATCTGATTTCCCGCTTCTCATTCAATACGCGCTATTTCTTTTTTGTCGCATGGATGGTTCTGCTCGCCGCCGCGGCAGGTGTCTGCGGACTGGCCGGAATGCCGCTACTGACGGCTGCGGCTGGGGCGATCGCACTGGTTTCAGCCTTGGGTAGTTTTTGGTTCATGTCCACCACCGTTGCGAAGCCGCTGAACGAGGCGATCGGCTTTTTCGACCAGATCGCCCAGGGCGACCTTGGCAACGACATTCCGGTAAATCGTCCCGATGAGGTTGGTCGCGTCTTCGCCGGCCTTGCCATTGCGCAAGCGCATATGTGCGTAATGATCGACGAAATCCGCTTAAGCGCCGAAGAGGTCGAAAATCGCTGCGCCCAACTTGAGCAGCAGGTGCGGCACGTGACCGAGCTATCTTGCGACCAGGCAGACCGCATCACCCAGGTGAGCACTTCCATGGGGGCGCTGTCGTCATCGGTCGCCGAAGTGGCGCAGACGTCGGCAACGTCGGCGGGTTCGGCCAAATCGACTTTGGACGTCGTTAACGAAGGCAACCTGCGCATGATGCGCAGCATTGAGGCGACCGGCAAAGTCGTGGCGACGGTTCAGGCCTCCGGCCAGGACATTAACCGCCTGAGCCAGTTGATCGATCAGGTCGGGATGATGACCGGCATCGTTAAGGAGATCGCCGATCAGACCAATCTATTGGCGCTGAATGCGGCGATCGAAGCGGCGCGGGCCGGGGAGCAGGGCCGCGGTTTTGCCGTAGTGGCGGATGAAGTCCGCAAACTGGCTGAACGCACCACCGCAACCACCGCCGACATCGACCGGTTGGTGGCGAATATACAGACAACGACGAAATCCACTGTCGAAGCGATGGACGAGGCCGTCGAGTTGGTTCAGCAGGAACGCGAATTCATCGAGCAAACCAACGAGAGCTTTACGCAGATAACCGAGTTGAGCAAGGGCGTCACAGAGATATCGAACGGGATCGCTGCCGCGGCGAAGGACCAATCCGTTGCCACGGAAGAAGTGGCTCACAATACTGAGCAGATTTCCCAGCTTATCGAAGAAAACAGTGCGTCTTTTAGACAGGTTAGTGATGCCGTGCAGGATCTGCGCAGCACGGCGAAAAAACTACGCGATGTGGTTGATCGCTTCAAGGTCGCGGGATAGCGCGAAGAAAATAATTTTTGCCGGTGATCGCACCGGCCGCAGTAGCGGCTGAGCTTCTCCGGCGGCAGGGTGTGAAGTCGGAGTGGTCGGCGGACAGCGAGCGTCCTCTGTCTCGCGTGCGCTATTCGAACAGTGGCAGCGTCGCTCCGTCTTTGCTTTGTCCGCCCGACGCGGCCTGATTTTTCTCCCCGGTCTTGCACAAGCCGCCGGCACGCACCCCGAGCAAGCGCAGGCGTCGTTCGAGTGGCACCCGCTTCAGGCACAGCCCCGCTCCGCGGCGGATTTCCAGTGCATCGTCGGTGGGTCGGAGCAAGGTCTGGTCGCGCGTGACGATCTTGAAATCGTCGAACCGCAGTTTGATGCCGATCGTTTTTGCTACATAGCCCTTGCGCTGTAGATCTTCCGCCAGACGCTCGCACAGCGCCGTAAAAGTCGGGCCGAGCGCGGCGCGGTCCCTGAGCGGATGCAGGTCGCGCTCGAAGGTGGTCTCGCGGCTCAGCGACTTGGGTTCGCTGTGAAGCAACAGCGGCCGTTCATCGCGTCCATGCGCCGCTTCATGAAGCCAACGGCCGTAAAGCGCGCCGAAGTGGGTAATAAGTTCCAGCGGTGCCATGGCCGCCAGCTCCCCGATCGTATGGATGCCCAGCGCCTCCAGTTTTGCGCTGGCTTTGGGGCCGATTCCGTTGATGCGCTGTGCCGGCAGAGGCCAGATTCGCGTCTGTAGTTCGTCCGGGGTCAGGATGGTCAGGCCATCGGGTTTTTCCAGGTCGGAGCAGAGTTTCGACAAAAGCTTGTTCGGTGTGATGCCGAGCGAGCAATTCAGCCCGGTGGCCGCCCGAACGCTGTCCTTCAATGCGCTTCCCAGCCGGCGCACGCCGGCGTGAGGATCGTTGCTGCTGCGCTCCTGGGCGCCTGGGACGTCGGTGAGGTCGATGTAGATCTCGTCAATGCCGCGATCCTCAACCACCGGCGTCAGGGAACGCACCGCTGCTTTAAACAGGCGCGACATGCGGCGGTATTCGTCGAAATCGACGGGCAGCAGAATCGCCTCAGGGGCCAGCACGGCAGCCTTCATCAGGCCCATCCCGGAATGCACCCCCAGCGCCCTGGCCTCGTAGGTGGCGGTGGTGATCACGCCGCGGCCGGCATAGTCCTTCAACCGGGCGAACTGTCGTTCCCCATCCGGCGTGGTGACGGGTTGGTGCCGGCCGCCGACGACCATCGGCTGGCCGCACAGTTCGGGGTAGCGCAGCAGTTCGATGGAGGCGTAGAAAGCGTCCATATCGAGGTGGGCAATCCAGCGCATCGTCGGACTCTACCGATTCGCTGGCCGTGTCGTCACATGGCGCAAAGGACGGATCATTTACGGATGTTGAACGCCTTCGCAACCGCCTCTACCGCTTCCGGGCTGTCCCAGTCCTGCGCACCGTAGATCTTGCCGAGTACGCGGCCCTGGGCATCGACGAGAAGGGTGAGCGGCAGCCGGTCGGCACCGAGCATGTTCTCCAGAATCAACTGTTTGTCGATGTAGTGGCTGAACGTCGTCTTGGCCTGGCGCAGAAAGGCCTGAGCCCTGTCTGCGTAGTCGTCGGTGGAAATGCCGATCACGTTGTAGCGCTTTCCGCCGAAGCGGTGCGAAAGCTTCTCGATGGAAGCCATTTCCTGGCGGCAGGGGCCGCACCAACTGGCCCAGACGTTGATGATCAGTGGTTTTCCCCGGTACGACGAAAGCATGCGGGACCGGTCGGAGAGTCCGGTCAGCGAGGCTTCGCGGAGGACGGCGCCGACGTCCACTTCGCCCGGGGTTTTTGCCCAGGCTGGGGAAAATGCGCCGAGCAGGCACAAAAGCAAAAGGATCTTTTTCATGCGGCGGAGTTTACCTGTGTGAAGCCGCTGGATCGTCGTCTTCTCCGCTCCGCCGGATTGCAATACCTTCCCCGCTGTCGGTGTGGATTCTCCAGTAGCGTCGGGCAGGGTGTCCCCCTGGCCCGAGGCATGTCCTGCACTTAGGGCGGTGCGGGCGATGCCGACCGTGCCTGGATCAGGCATGCCAGCATGGCCGCGTCATTGCGATCCGGCGGCGCGGTGGACTCAATCCCCCAAAAGTGGCGCCGGAAAGCCGCCAATGCCGCTGTCGGATCGGCCGCGTTGTAGCCTAGGATTTGCAGTCCGCCGTTTACCTCCTCGACGCCGCCTGCCGCGACGCCCGGCAACGCCTCCGATGGCAGCGGGCACCACAATCCATAGCCCGCAGCGGCGAGTCGCGCCCAGGGAAACCACGCGCTCGGGTCAACCTTGCGCCCTGGCGCGATGTCGCCATGGCCGACGAAATTGGCCTGGGGAATCCGGTAACGCGCCTTCAGGTCGCTCAGCAGCGCCAGCAGCCGCACGATCGCGGCTTCGGCGAAGGGTTCGTCGCCGTTGTTGTCCAGCTCGATGCCGATGGAGGCCGAATTCATGTCCGTATTCCCGCCCCAGTAGGAACCCCCGGCATGCCATGCGCGGCGGCTTTCGTCGACAAGCCGGTAAAGCGTGCCGTCGCGGCCGATCAGGTAATGGGCGCTCACCTTGCGCGCGGGATCGGTCAGCGTGTCCAGCGCCTCGTCCGCGGTGTTGTCGGTGGTCTGGTGGAGGACCACATAGTTCGGTCGCCGCTCGTCGAAATTGGGCGACGGCACCCGCACCGCTTTGTTCGGCGGCACGCTCGGCAGTTGCGTGCAGGATGCCGCCGCAAGGCAGCCGAGGACAAGGAGCCGTTTGCCGAGCGACCGGTACGCGTTGTGAGGCACGGGACTATTCCGAAGTGCGCGAATCGAGGGTGAGGGTCACGGGGCCGTCGTTGACCAGCGCGATCTGCATGTCGGCGCCAAAGACGCCGGTGGGCACCGGCCGGCCCAGTGTCCCGGAAAGCCGCTCGACGAATTGCTCGAACAGCGGTTGCGAAACTGCGCCGTCGGTGGCACGTGACCAGGAGGGGCGGTTGCCCTTCCTGATCGAAGCATACAGCGTGAATTGGGGCACCGCGAGAACTTCGCCGCCGATCTCGGCCACGTTGCGGTTCATCGTGCCCTCTTCGTCGGCAAACACCCGCAGCTTCACTAGCTTCTGCGCCATCCAGTCAAGATCGGCCGGCTGATCGGCTTCCTCGAACCCCGCCAGCACCAGCAGGCCGACGCCGATCTGCCCGACGGTGTTGCCCGCTATGCTTACGCTTGCCTACCTGACCCGCTGCATAACGACTCTCATCTCGCATCCTTCCGCTTGCCGGAGGCGCCATGGTAAAGGCGTTGCCTTCCCATTCGGGTGTGGGCGGGGCGGCGGGGATCAGAACATGTGCTGACCGCCGTTGATGGAAATATTGGCCCCCGTGACAAAAGCCGCTTCCTCGGAAGACAAATAGGCCACCAGACCGGCAACTTCCTCCGGCTTGCCCAGGCGGGCCATGGGAATGTGCGGCAGTATTTTTGAGTCAAGAACTTCGCTCGGGATTGCCATCACCATCTTCGTGCCGATGTAGCCCGGAGAAATGGTGTTGACGGTCACGCCCTTTTTCGAAACCTCCAGGGCCAGCGCTTTGGTGAAACCGTGCATGCCGGCCTTGGCCGCCGAGTAATTGGTCTGGCCGAAAGCGCCTTTCTGGCCGTTCACCGAAGAGATATTGATCACGCGCCCCCAGTTGCGATGCATCATGCCGTCCATCACCTGCTTGGTCATGTTGAATACCGAATCCAGGTTGGTTCCGATCACGTCATCCCAGTCCGCCTTGGTCATCTTCTTGAAGGTGGTGTCGCGGGTAATCCCCGCGTTATTGACCAGAACCTCGACTGGGCCGAGATCGGCCTCGATCAATTTTATGCAGACGGCACAGGAATCGTAATCCGAGACGTCGCAGGGATAGGCCTTGAAGTCGTAGCCCAATTCGTTCATGGCGCGCAGCCATTCAGCGGCTTTTTTGTTGGCGGGGCTGTAGGTCGTCACGACCTTGTAGCCGAGGGCGGCGAGCTTGATGCAAACGGCTTCCCCAAGACCGCCCATACCCCCGGTAACCAGTGCGACTCTTTGCATTTTTTCCTCTTAAGTCAAGAAAGCGATCTTAGGAACCCCGCCTTCCCGGCGCACCGGTCGCGAGCATGTCCGTCCCTTCAAGGATTGGCAGGGCATTCGCACGATTGGAGGCTATTTGCTCTACGCAATTGAGACGGCGGTTGGCACCTTGCCATGAGTCCCTGACAGAATCATTACGCTTGCGTCGCCGCGCGCCTGTGCCGTGCGCACTCTTGATGGAACAGCGCAATAGAGCGCCCCGCCATTCCCGCAAAAAAAAGTCCGCAGGGCGTCGTTTCCCCGGGGGGGGGTGGTCAACGCGACAAAAGAAGCAAAGCATTCGGCGGGCAGCTGTAGCGGTTAGCAATACGCACGCAGGGGAAATTTTGGAGGCTGGGTGTTCAATTTATCGATTGGGGTAAGGTAAACTGAAAAAAGTTGGCTTTGTGGCATAGAGAAACAGATACAAGGCCAAGGCGCAGCCTGTCAGTCAATTTACGGATGATTATTTTTTGGCGGTTGTGGATATTTCTGTTCACTCTGCCGGTACCCCCAAAGGCGAACCTGACCGGCTCGCCTTTTTCACATGAGCGCATACCATCATGTTCGACGCCGTACGCAACAATCGCCGCATCGTCCAGATATTTCTGGCGTTGATCACGCTACCTTTCGCTCTTTGGGGCGTGGACTCCTACATTAGCAACGCATCATCCGGCAATGATGTCGCGGTAGTCGATGGGGCTAAGATTTCCACGCAGGAATTTCTGCGCGCCTTGCAGGCTCAGCAGGAGCGGTTGCGCGCGGCGGCGGGGCGGGACATTCCCGCCGCCGCGTTGGATACGCCTGAAGTGCGTTTGGCCGTAGCGGAAGGTTTGGTGAATCAAAAGCTGCTGACTACGTATGCGCACAAATCCCGCCTGGGCATCGGTGATCGCCAATTGGCCGAGTTCATTACCTCGATACCGGATTTGCAGGAGAACGGGCAGTTTTCCCGTGATCGCTACGAAGCCCTGGTTGCCGCACAGGGGATGAGCCAGGAGGGTTTCGAGTATCGTCTGCGCCAGGATATGTTGAATCGGCAGGTATCGCTGGCGGTTTCCCAGGCGTCGCTTGCCAGCCGTACCGCTTCCCAGCAATGGGCCGGTTTGCAACTGGAAGAACGCGAAATTGCCGAATTTCTGCTTAAGCCGGATGCTTACGTAGCGCAGGTAAAACTCGCTCCCGATGCGGCGAAGAAGTTCTACGAGGCAAACCGCAAGGTCTTCGAGGTTCCCGAGCAGGTTAAGGCGGAATTCCTGATTCTGAGTCGGCAGGCTTTGTCTGCTCAGGCGGAGATTACGGAAGAGGAAATCAAGTCCTGGTATGCGGCGCATGCCGAGCAATTCAAGCAGGCTGAAGAACGTCGTGCCAGCCATATCCTGATTGCCGCGGCGAAAGATGCGCCGGAGGAAACCGTTAAAGCGGCGCGAGCCAAAGCTGATGAGATTCTCGCCCGGTTGCGGAAGGATCCGAAAGCGTTTGCCGATCTTGCCAAGCAGCATTCGCAGGATCCGGTTTCTGCCGCGAAGGGCGGCGACCTTGACTGGTTCGGCCGTGGCTTGATGGTCAAGCCGTTCGACGACGCGGTCTTTGCGCTGAAGGAAGGTGAGACGAGCGAGATCGTTCGCTCGGATTTCGGTTTCCACATCGTTCGTCTTACCGGTGTGCGGTCAGAAAAGGTCAAGGCATTGGATGAGGTGCGTAGCGAGATCGTCGCGGCGCTGCGCGAACAGGCAGGGCAGCGCAAGTTCGCCGAATTGTCCGAAGCGTTTAGCAATATCGTTTACGAACAGTCGGATAGCCTGACGCCGGCCGCGGAAAAACTCCATCTGCAAATCCAGCAAAGCGACTGGATAAGCAAGGATCGTCCCGCTGCCGGGGCGCTGGCGAATCCCAAGGTATTGGCTGCACTGTTCAGCGATGATGCGATCAAGAACCACCGCAACACAGAGAGCGTGGAAATAGCGCCCGGAACCTTGCTCGCTGCACGTGTCGTGCAACACAAGGAGGCAAGCCTGAAACCGCTCGAAGAGTTGCAGGCCGAGATCGAAAAACGCCTGTTGCGCGAAGAGGCATCCAAGCTTGCCGCCGCTGCCGGTGAGGAACGGCTGGCGGCCTTGCGCAAGGACGATGCCAGCATCCGCATCGAGTGGAGCGCTGCACGTATGGTGCCCCGCCTCGGTGCTCAGGGTATCGCTCCGCAGGCGCTGAAAGCCGTATTTTCTGCGAGTGGTGTGCGCTTGCCCGCCTATACCGGAGTGTCGCTGCCGGATGGCAGTTATGCGTTGTACCGGGTTCAGCAGGTCAAGCGCTATGCCGCGCAATCCGAAGCCGACGAGAAGGCGGCCTACATGCGTCAGCAATATGCGGGTCTGATTGCCAACGAGGAGTTCGCCGCCCTGCTGGCAACACTGCACCAGCGGTTCACTGTCGAAATCAATCGCAAGGTGCTGGAAGCCAAGGAGCGTTGATCCCGTGCTGCCGACTGCAGCGGTGTCGCCGGTCGGCTAAGATGGGGGCCCATGAAGCTCCAGCAATTGCGGTTTCTGATCGAGGTGGTCGATAGCGGGCTCAACGTCACGCTGGCTGCGGAGCGCCTGTTTACCTCCCAACCGGGCGTCAGTAAACAGATACGGCTGCTGGAAGACGAACTCGGGATGCGCATCTTCGAGCGTGCCGGAAAGCGTTTTACAGCAGTCACCGGCGCTGGGGAGTCGATTATCAGGGCGGCCCGGCGCGTGCTTCTGGAGGCGGAAAACTTTCGCAATGTCGCCGAAGAGCTGCGCGACGAGGATGCCGGCACGCTGACCGTCGCCACCACCCATGCCCAAGCCCGCTACGTCCTGCCACGGGTGGTGGCTGAGTTCATCCGGCGCTATCCGCGGGTGCGGCTGTCCATTAGTGAGGGCGACCCGCATCATGTCGCCAACGCAGTGCAACGCGGAGAAGCCGATCTGGGCATCGCCACCGAGGCACTGGCCAAGGCGCCCGGTTTGGTATCCCTTCCTGCCTATTCCTGGAATCACTGCGTGATCGTGCTGCCGGACCATCCGTTGCTCGCGCTGCAACCTTTGACGCTGAAGGCCTTGGTACGTTTCCCGCTGATCAGCTACGATCCGGCATTCTCAGGGCGTACCCGTATCGACGATGGCTTCGCTCGCGCCGGACTGACCCCCAATCTGGTGCTAACTGCCGTCGATTCGGATGTCATCAAAACGTACGTAAGCCTAGGCTTGGGAGTGGGGATCGTCGCCGAGATGGCGATCGATCCGCAGCGCGACAGCGGACTGGTTGCCTTGCCGGCGGGCCATCTGTTCGGCGCCAATACGACGCGCATAGCGCTACGGCGCGGCGCGTATCCGCGAACCTTTGCGATGGTGTTTGCGGAGCTGGTTTCGCCCGCCCTGACGCCGGAGAGCCTGTCTGCTGCCAGTCGGGAGACGCCCGAATCCTACGATATCTGAGCGCCGAAGGCGGCTACCAGAATCTCCACCACGGCAGATCCTTTTCGAACCCGCGCTCGTAGTAGCGGCTCTTGGGGAAGTTCTTGCGCATTACGCGCTCGATGTCGTCGCGTAGGTCGTTGAGTCCCAGCGCGTCGTAAGACTTGACCAGCACGAACAACCCCTCTTCGGTGGCCGGCGCTTCCGGGTAGGTTTTCACCGCATCCTGGGCGCGATTGACAGCGGCGACATAGGCGCCGCGAGTGTAATAGTAGCGGGCGACGTTGACTTCGCTCGACGCCAAGGCGTTGACCAGGTATTTCATGCGCTGCGTAGCATCGACGGAATAGCGGCTTTCGGGGTAGCGGGTGACCAAATCCTTGAACGCGAGAAAGGCGTCGCGAGCAGCCTTTGCATCCCTTTCGCTGATGTCCTTTTGCATCAGGTCGCCGAATAGTCCGAGATCGCCGTTGAAGTTGGCCAGCCCCTTCAGATAATAGACGTAGTCGACGTTCGGATGGTTGGGGTGCAGGCGGATGAACCGGTCGCAGGCGGCGATTGCCTGTGCCGTCTCCTGCTGACGGTAATTGGCGTAGGCGGTTTCAAGCTGCGCTTGCTGCGCATAGCGCCCGTAGGGGAAGCGCGATTCGAGCTTTTCGAAAAGCTTGATGGCCTTGTCGTAGGCCCCGTCCATCAAGAGGTCATGCGCTTCGGAGTAGAACTTGGAGGCCGTCCAGTCCTTGGTTTCATCGATCTTGTCGGCCATCGAACTGCAGCCGGCAAGGAGGGAAAGGACGACGGCGATAACCGCTACACTACGCATGATGAACAACGCCTCGGATACGAACGCGCCGGATTATAGCCCAGCCACCCGCGGCATTCCGCGTCATACGGCGATCCCTGCCGAGTTGGCCGGGGTGCGCCTCGACGTCGCGCTTGCCCGCCTGTTCCCCACCTACTCGCGCAGCCGCCTGCAAGCTTGGATGAAGGATGGTCATCTGCTGGTCGACGGACAGCCGGCGGATCCGAAGCGCAAAGCATGCGGTGGAGAGACGGTCGAGTTTGCCGCGGAAGAGATGGTGGCTTCCGAGTCGCCGTACGGTGCGGAAGAGATTCCGCTCGCCGTGGTGTTCGAGGACGATTGTTTGCTGGTCGTCGACAAACCGGCGGGCCTGGTGGTACATCCGGGCAATGGCAACTGGTCGGGAACCCTGCTGAATGCGCTGCTTCATCATGCCCCCGCGGTCGCCGAATTGCCGCGCGCCGGAATCGTCCATCGCCTCGACAAGGACACCAGCGGCCTGCTGGTCGTCGCCAAAACGCTGGAGACGCAGACCGATCTGGTCAGGCAACTCCAAGCGCGAACTGTCAAGCGTCATTATTTGGCCTTGGTGCACGGTTGTGTGACAGGCGGCGGCATCGTGGACTCCCCGGTAGGCCGTCATCCCACGCAGCGAACACGCATGGCGGTGGTCGAGCAGGGCCGCGAGGCGCGCACTCACTACTCGGTGAAGGAGCGTTTTGCGGCCGCAACCCTGCTCGAATGTCGTCTGGATACGGGACGCACGCATCAGATCCGTGTGCATATGGCGTCGATCGGTCATCCTTTGGTTGGCGATGCAACCTATGGTCGCCGCCGCTGCGGCGTTGCTCTGCTCGACGGCTTTCCGCGCCAGGCTTTGCATGCCTGGCGACTTGGCCTGATCCATCCGGCGAGTCGCGCCGAAATGCAGTGGGAGAGTGTACTGCCAGGAGATTACGCCGGGCTGTTGAATGCGCTGCGGACTGCCGCGGCATGACGTTCTTCATCGTTCCGGACTGGCCCGCTCCCGAGTCCGTCCGAGCATTGAGTACCACCCGCTGTGGCGGGCATAGCACCGGGCCGTTTGCAGGGTTGAATCTGGCCGACCATGTCGGCGATGAAGCGGCGACGGTGGCGGCCAATCGACGCTGGTTGCGCGAAACCACGCGCCTGCCGGCGGAGCCGGTGTGGCTGAAACAGGTACATGGCAGCCGCTGCGTCCTGATCGACCGAGATTCGCCGGCGGAGCCGGCCGATGCTGGCGCGGCCATGTTGCCGGGGCGGGTCTGTGCCGTGTTGACAGCGGATTGCCTGCCAGTCCTGATCTGCGATGCGCAAGGAACGGCGGTGGCAGCGGTGCATGCCGGGTGGCGGGGCTTGGTGGCCGGGGTGCTCGAAAATTCGCTGGCCCAGCTGACATTGCCCGGCGAACGCCTGTTGGTATGGCTCGGCCCGGCCATCGGGTCGCATGCCTTCGAGGTCGGCGACGATGTGCGCGGGGCGTTCGTCGGTGAGGATGCAGCTGCGGAGGAGGCGTTTGTTCCTTTGCGCGAAGGTAAATGGTTATGCGACCTCTATGCTATCGCCCGGCAGCGCCTGCTGCGGCTGGGAGTGGAAAAAATTTACGGCGGCGGCGAATGTACGCTGAGCGACCCGAAACGGTTCTATTCATTTCGTCGCGACGGAGTGACCGGGCGCATGGCGAGCCTTATCTGGCTTGAGCCGCGCGTATAATCCGCCGCCCATGTCAGTCCTCTCCTGGATCATTCTCAGTTCCCTGCTCGGGGGCCTGCTCAGCGTCGGCGCCGCGGCGCTTTTCGCTTTCTCGGCGCGCACCAGTTGGGTCTCGCTGCTGATCAGTTATGCAGTCGGTGCGCTGCTCGGCGCCTCTTTCCTTGAGGTTCTGCCCCACGCAATGACCGCTTCGGGCGATGCGTCAAGCAGCGCGGCCATCGTGCTGGCGGGGATTCTGGTGTTTTTCGTTCTCGAAAAACTGGTGATTTGGCGTCATTGCCATATCGAAGAATGCGAGGGCCACGAGCACAGCTACGAGCACGATCATGGCCGCAGCGGGATGATCATTCTGGTCGGCGATACCTTCCATAATTTTGTCGACGGTGTGTTGATTGCGGCGGCCTTCATGGAAGACGTCAAGCTCGGCATTGTCACCGCGGTCGCCATCATCGCCCACGAAATTCCGCAGGAGGTCGGCGATTTCGTCATTCTGCTGCATTCGGGCTATTCCAAGGGCAAGGCTTTCGCTTACAACCTGCTGTCGAGCTTTGCTACTTTGATCGGCGGTTTGTTGGCCTATAGCGCACTTTCGGCGGCGGAAGGGGTTGTGCCGGTGATGTTGGCCTTTGCAGCGGCCAGCATGATCTACGTTGCCGTGGCTGATCTGATCCCAGGGCTGCATAAGCGTGCCGAACTCAAGGCTACGGTGCAGCAGGTCGTATTGATCAGCCTTGGGATATTGTCCATCGCCGTGACCCATCGTCTGGTCGATCATTTTGCCAGCGGATAATTGTTGTCCTTAGCTGTTCGCTCTGTTGTGGGGCGTTGAGGGGAAGAGGGGATTTCCGGTATCATGCGACTTTCCCGCTGCAGCAATTTCCATGACCAAATTTGTCTTCGTCACCGGCGGTGTCGTGTCCAGTCTGGGCAAAGGCATCGCCGCCGCCTCTTTGGGCGCAATTCTCGAATCCCGCGGCATCAAGGTTACCCACCTCAAGCTCGACCCCTACATCAACGTTGATCCCGGCACCATGAGTCCGTTTCAGCACGGCGAGGTGTTCGTGACTGAGGACGGTGCTGAAACCGATCTCGATTTGGGCCACTACGAGCGCTTTACCAGCGCCAAGATGTTCAAGCGCAATAACTTCACCACCGGCCAAGTGTATGAGGCGGTGATCAAGAAGGAGCGCCGGGGCGAATATCTGGGCAAAACCGTCCAGGTCATTCCGCACATAACCGACCAGATTAAGGCCAACATCAAGCATGGCGCCGAGGGTGCCGAGGTAGCCATCATCGAGGTGGGGGGGACGGTAGGCGACATCGAGTCGCTGCCCTTTCTTGAGGCCATCCGCCAGATGGGTATCGAGGAAGGTAGAAGCAACGCATGCTACATCCATCTGACGCTGCTTCCTTATATCCCTACGGCAGGTGAATTGAAGACCAAACCTACTCAGCATTCCGTCAAGGAGTTGCGGGAAATCGGTATTCAGCCGGACGTGTTGTTGTGTCGTGCCGACCGGCCGGTGCCGGAGGAAGAAAAGCGCAAGATCGCTTTGTTTACCAATGTCCAGCCGGAGGCGGTGATTTCCGTCGTGGATGCCGACAGCATCTACAAGATTCCAGCCATGCTGCATGACCAGATGCTGGACGAGATTGTCTGTCACAAGCTCGGTATTCTCGCCAAGGCAGCCAATCTCACCATCTGGAAAAAACTGGTGGATGCGCTGGAGCATCCGGAACACACGGTCGATATTGCCTTCGTCGGCAAGTACGTTGATCTGACCGAGTCTTACAAGTCGCTGATCGAGTCGTTGAACCACGCCGGCCTGCATACCCGCAGCCGGGTCCAGATCCATTACATCGATTCGGAGGAAATAGAGCGCAGTGGCCCCGGTCCGCTCAAGTCGATGGATGCGATTCTGGTTCCTGGCGGCTTCGGTCGGCGTGGGACGGAAGGCAAGATTGCAGCGATCCGCTATGCCCGCGAGAACGGCGTGCCTTATCTGGGCATCTGCCTCGGTATGCAACTCGCGGTGGTTGAGTTTGCCCGCGATGTGGCCGCCATGCCGGGCGCGCATTCAACCGAATTCGTCAAGGACACGCCGTATCCGGTGATCGGCCTGATTACCGAATGGCAGGATCGCAGCGGCAAGACTGAGAAGCGCGACGAAAATTCCGATCTAGGCGGCACCATGCGTCTCGGGGGTCAGGTGTGCAAACTCGCCGAAGGTTCGCTGGCACGGGAGGTCTATGGTGCGGCAGAGATTACCGAGAGGCATCGTCATCGCTACGAAGTGAATAACACGCTGCTGGCCCAGCTCGAAAACAAGGGCTTGCGGGTTTCCGGCCGAGCCCCGGGAACAGATCTGTGCGAAATGATCGAACTGCCGGACCATCCGTGGTTTGTCGGCTGTCAATTCCATCCGGAATTCACCAGCAACCCGCGTACCGGTCATCCGTTGTTCATCGCCTACGTGAAAGCGGCGCTCGCCCAGCGGGGCCGCAAGTCGTGAACCTTTGCGGCTTCGAGGTCGGGATTGAACAGCCGTTTTTCCTTATTGCCGGTCCGTGCGTCATCGAGTCGCGGCAGATGGCATTGGATACCGCGGGACAATTGAAGGAAATCTGCGCTGAACTGGGGATCCCTTTCATCTACAAATCCTCTTACGACAAAGCCAATCGCAGCTCGACAAGATCGTTCCGCGGGTTGGGCATGTCCGCCGGGCTGGAAATTCTGGCCGCAGTAAAAAAGCAGATCGGCGTTCCTGTGCTGACCGATGTGCATCAGGAATCCGAGATCGCCGATGTCGCGGCCGTGGTGGACGTGCTACAGACTCCAGCCTTTCTCTGTCGTCAGACGGATTTTATCCAGGCCTGTGCGGCGAGCGGCAAGCCGGTGAATATCAAGAAGGGGCAGTTCCTCGCCCCCGGCGACATGAAGCATGTGGTGGCCAAGGCCAGGGAAGCCAACGGCGGCGCGGACAGTGTGCTGGTCTGCGAACGTGGAGCCTCATTTGGCTACAACAATCTGGTGTCCGATATGCGCAGTTTGGCGATCATGCGAGAAACCGGCTGTCCGGTGGTCTTCGATGCAACCCATTCAGTACAACTGCCAGGCGGGCAGGGTGAAAGCTCAGGCGGACAGCGCGAGTTCGTCCCCGTCCTGGCGCGGGCTGCGGTTGCGGTAGGGGTTGCCGGGCTGTTTATGGAAACGCACCCCGACCCCGCAAAAGCGTTGTCGGATGGGCCCAATGCCTGGCCTTTGGGCAGCATGAAATCGCTGCTGTCCACGCTGAAGCGCATCGATATCCTGGTCAAGGAACCAGGACTCTTATAATTTCCACTTTCTGATTTGTCTGAGGTCTGCTTATGAGTGCAATCGTTGATGTCATCGCTCGCGAAATTCTTGATTCGCGCGGCAATCCGACCGTCGAAGCCGACGTTCTCCTCGAATCAGGTGTAATGGGGCGCGCCGCTGTGCCGTCGGGCGCCTCGACCGGTTCCCGCGAGGCGATCGAGTTGCGCGATGGCGATGCCGCACGTTACCTCGGCAAGGGCGTGTTGCAGGCCGTGGAGAATGTGAATACGGAAATCTCCGAAGCCATCGTCGGCCTCGATGCCGAAGAACAAGCCTTCATCGATCGCACCTTGATTGAACTCGACGATACCGAGAACAAGTCACGCCTCGGCGCCAATGCGATGCTCGCCGTGTCCATGGCGGTCGCCAAGGCCGCCGCTGAAGAGGCCGGCTTGCCGCTCTATCGCTATTTCGGCGGTTCGGGGCCAATGACCATGCCGGTGCCGATGATGAACGTCATCAACGGCGGTGCCCATGCGAACAACAACCTGGACATTCAGGAATTCATGATCATGCCGGTGGGCGCCGGCTCGTTTCGCGATGCACTGCGCTGTGGCGCCGAGGTCTTCCACCACCTGAAGAAGCTGGTGGACAAGAAAGGCTATCCGACTACCGTCGGCGACGAAGGCGGTTTCGCGCCGAACGTCTCCGGTAACGACGAGGCCATCGAACTGATCCTCAAGGCCATCGAGGCAGCGGGCTACACTCCGGGCCAGGACATCGTACTGGCGCTGGACTGCGCCAGCTCCGAGTTCTACAAGGATGGGCGTTACGTGCTCGCCTCCGAAAAATTGGAGCTTTCATCGGCAGGCTTTGCCGACTATCTTGCTACCCTGGCCGACAAGTACCCGATCGTCTCGATTGAGGACGGTATGCATGAGGGCGACTGGGATGGATGGAAGATCCTCACCGACAAGCTCGGTAAAAAGGTGCAACTGGTAGGCGACGACCTCTTCGTCACCAATACGCGCATCCTCAAAGAAGGCATTGCTAAGGGCATCGCTAATTCCATTTTGATCAAAATCAACCAGATCGGTACGCTCACCGAAACCTTCGCCGCGGTGGAAATGGCGAAGCGTGCAGCCTACACTGCGGTGATCTCCCACCGCTCAGGCGAGACCGAGGATTCGACTATCGCCGACATCGCCGTCGGTCTCAATGCCGGGCAGATCAAGACCGGCTCGCTGTCGCGCTCGGACCGCATTGCCAAGTACAACCAGCTGCTGCGCATCGAGGAAGATCTGGGCGACACGGTAACCTATCCTGGCATCTCCACCTTCTACAACTTGCGTAAGTAAGTGAACCGATCCGCACTCGCCTTCCGCATCGCTCCCGCGGTTGGACACGGGAGGCGTTGCGGGTTGCTGACGCGGTCGTAGAAAATGCGCTGGCCAACGCTGGTGCTGATCGTCCTGATTGCCCTGCTACAGTATCCACTGTGGTTCGGTAAAGGCGGCTGGTACCGCGTCTGGGACATGGATCGACAGCTTCAGGCGCAGCGCGACGTCAATCGCAAGCTGGAACAGCGCAACGGCGGCCTCGACGCAGAGGTTCGCGATCTCAAATCCGGTTATGACGCTATCGAGGAACGCGCGCGCTACGAACTTGGACTGGTCAAGGACGGCGAGGTATTCGTCCATATTCCCCAACGTTAGCTAAGTCATTGACGGAGAAGCTCTAGGCGGCGAAGGGTTATCGTCATACAATCACTGGCTGATTGTTTTAGGTAAAAAGGACTAAGAGCCTTGAGCACGTCCAGTAGGGAAGGGGCTTCCGCCGGGGATGCGGAAGAGGCTTTTCGCATTGGGCCCGAAGAGTTCCAGCGTCGCAAGGACTACCTTCGGCTAAGCGAAGAGGATGCAATTCTGCTGCGGGCATTGTTGCCTGCCGCAGAGGGCGCTTGCGCTTCGTATCTGGACCGTTTTTACGGCGAGATGGAGCGCTTCGAGGAAACGCGCAGTGTGCTGGAAAAGTCCTCGATTCCCCACGACAAGCTGCGGGAGATCCACGGCGATCAGCTGCTGGTGTTGCTCGGTGGGCAATATGATCTGGCGTATGCTCAGGGCCGCCTTCGCATCGGTGCGGCACATCACAAGGTGGGCCTGAAGCCCGAATGGTATGTGGGTGCATACAGCCTGTTGCTCGCCGATCTGCTGCCGGGCGCATGGAAAATCTGTGGCGGCGACGTCAATCGTTTCATCGCCTCTGTCGAAGCCTTGTTCAAGGTCGTATTACTGGATATCGAACTGGCGATCAGCGCCTACTTCCACTCCGACCACGAAAAATTACGATTATTCGCCAAGGTTTTTGAAAGCGACCTCGAGGCCGTCCTGATTACCGATCTGCGCGGCACCATCGTCCATGCCAGCCATATGACCGGGACCATCTCCGGCTATGCCGCTGCGGAGCTCACCAAGCGTCATCTGAGCCTGCTCCATTCGCCGCAAAATTCGCTCGATTTTGCCGATGTCTGGCAGGAAGTCGAACTCGACGGAACCTGGCACGGTGACATCTGGCATCGACATGCGAACGGCGGCGATTACCTGGCGCGCATGAGCATTGCTGCCGTGCGTGGCGACGACGAGCGGGTGACTCACTATGTCGTCGAGTATTCGGACGCCACGGAAGCGTGGGAGGCGGAGCAATCTCTGCGTACCCGTACCGAGGAGTTGGCACGCTCCAACCGCGAACTGGAGCAGTTCGCCTATGTCGCCTCGCACGATCTACAGGAGCCGTTACGTATGGTGGCCAGTTACACGCAATTGCTGGCGCGCCGTTACCAGGGCAAGCTGGATGCCGATGCTGACGAATTCATCGCGTTTGCAGTCGATGGCGCAACGCGCATGCAGGTGCTGATCAACGATTTGCTCAAGCTGTCGCGGGTGGGCACGCGGGGCAAGCCCTTTGCGGCGGTCGATCTCGGTGGCGTGGCTAACGCCGCGCTGGCCAATCTCGACGTCGCCTTGCGCGAAAGCGGCGGCACGGTGACGATCGATCCGATGCCGCGGGTGACAGGCGATGAGACGCAATTGATCCAACTGCTGCAAAATTTGATCGGCAATGCCCTGAAGTTCCGTCGGCCGGATGCGGCGCCGCAAGTTCGCGTCGAATCGAAACGCTTTGGTCATGGATGGAAGATTTCCGTATGGGATAATGGCATAGGCATTGCCCCCGAGTACTTCGACCGGATTTTTGTCATCTTTCAGCGTCTGCACGGCAAGTCCGAATATCCGGGAACGGGGATCGGACTTGCCTTGTGCAAGAAGATCGTTGAACGGCACGGCGGGAGCATTCAGGTGGAGTCACAACCCCATCAGGGGACGGCTTTCCATTTCACCATTCCAGATAGCGAGGTTGCGCATGACGGGCATTGATGAGTTTGGCAGGCCGGCTGAATTTTTGTTAGTCGAAGACAATCCGGGCGATGTGCGGCTGACACGCGAGGCGCTGAAGGAATGCAAGCTGCGCAACAATCTTTCGGTTGTTACCGACGGCGTAGAAGCCTTGGCATTTCTGCGTCGCGAAGGCGGTTACGCAGATGCACCGCGGCCCGATGTGATACTCCTCGACCTTAACTTGCCGCGCAAAGGCGGGCGCGAGGTGTTGGCTGAAATCAAGGCTGATCCGAACCTGCGGCGCATTCCGGTGGTGGTGATTACTTCGTCGGAAGCTGAGCAGGATGTCGTCGAAAGCTACGATTTGCATGTGAACTGCTATGTGAATAAGCCAGTCGACCTGGATCAGTTCATCAAGGTGGTGCGCTCAGTAGGTACCTTCTGGCTGACCATCGTCAAGCTTCCCGGCGAGGCTTGAACGTGGCAACCGGCGAAACGGCTCAGACCGACAAGGCGAAGCCGCTCTCGATTCTGCTGATCGAGGACAACCCCGGCGATCGCAGGCTGGTGCAGGAAATGCTTGATGAATGTGCAGGGGTTCCGTGCACGCTGCATCACGCGGAACAGATAGGTGCGGCGATACCGGTGCTGGAGCGGGAGGCGATCGACATCATCATCCTTGATCTCGGCCTGCCCGACGGCAGCGGGCTCGATACGCTGGTTAAAACGCATGCTCTGGCGCCGGGCACGCCCATCGTGGTGCTTTCCGAACTCGAAAACGAGGCCTTGGCGGTCAAGGCGGTGCGCATGGGTGCCCAGGATTTTCTGCTTAAGTCGCACATATCCGGGCCGTTGCTGACACGCTCGCTACGCTATGCAATGGAGCGCAGGCAGCTCGAAGAACACCTGCATCGACTTGCGTACCACGATCCGCTGACCGATCTGCCCAACCGCAAGCTGTTTTACGAACGTTTCGCCCGGGCGCTGGCGGCTGGACGGCGCCATCGGAGGCCGATCGCGCTGATGCTTGCCGACCTTAACGGCTTCAAGCAGATCAACGACAGTTTTGGCCATCACGTCGGCGACGAACTGCTGCGACAGATGGCGAGCCGAGTCGTGTCCTGTTTGCGCGCGACGGACTGCGTTGCCCGGCTCGGGGGCGACGAGTTCATCATCTATGTCAGCGATCTGAGCGACGTACAGTATGCCGCACGCGTTGCGCAGAAAATCATCGATGTGTGCGAAGTCCCTTATGCAATAGAGGGCCGTTCTCTGATCGTACCGTGCAGTCTCGGTGTCGCCATTTATCCCGACGATGGCGAAAGCATGGAAACTCTGGTGCGCAACGCGGATTCGGCGATGTACCTGGCCAAGGGCCAGGGGGGGGGCGGCAACCGGTTCCGCTTCTACCAGCGAGAGCTCGACCAGGCGGCGCTGCAACGCCGCGAATTGGAGACTGAACTGCGTGCGGCACTGGCCAACGACGATTTCATTCTCAAGTACCAGCCCCAATTCGATTTGCGCCGCCGCCGCCTAGCCGGTGTTGAAGCCCTGATTCGCTGGCAGCGCAACGGCGAAGAAGTGTTGCCGAGCCAGTTCATGGCGGCGCTGGAGGAAAGCGGGCTGATTACCGAGGTAGGCAAATGGGTTCTGAGCACCGCGTGTGGACAGGCGATGCGCTGGAAAGCCGACGGTTATCCGGTCAAGGTGGCGGTTAACCTTTCCTTCGCGCAGTTCTGCGATCCGCAACTGACGAATCTGGTGGCCGACGCTTTGCGTAAATCCTCGCTGGACGCCCATTTGCTGGAGTTGGAAATTTCGGAAGACTGTCTGCGCGACGACGAATCCCTAGCGACCGATATTCTGCGACAGCTGAATGCGTTGGGGGTGCGCCTAGCGCTGGACAATTATCGCGGGCGGTCGCTTTCTCTGCGCGACCTCAAGCGCTTTCCGATTCATTCGGTCAAGCTCGACCGCTCGCTGATTCGCGACATGACCGAAAGTCCGGACGATGCGGCGATTGCCCGTGCAGTGATTTCAGTCGCCCACGTGTTCAATATGAAGGGCGTTGCCGAAGGCGTCGAATCAGCCGGGCAGCTCGCGCTGTTGCGCGAACATGCGTGCGACGATGCCCAGGGCTTCATGTTTGCCAAGCCGCTGGCGGCGGAAGCGCTGTCGGATGCGTTGCATGCCGGCTTCGATACCACTCGACTGCAATAGTTTCTATCGTGCGTATTCTGCTGGTCGAAGACAACCCTGGCGACGCAAGGCTGATTCAGCTGCTGTTGGCCGAGGCACGCGATGCGTCGCGCATTGGCGAATCGGACCTGGTTTGCGTCGATACCCTGGAGAAGGGGTTGCAGAAGCTCGAAACGGAAGAGCGATTCGACATCATCCTGCTCGATCTCTCGCTACCCGACGCGTACGGCCGCGAGACCTACCTGCGCATGCAGCGGGGAGCTCCCGATCTTCCCGTCGTGGCGCTGACCGGTAACGATGACGAGAAGCTCGCCGAAGAGCTAGTGGCCGCGGGCGCGCAGGACTATCTGGTCAAGGGGCAGGTTGATGGCCGGCTGTTGGCACGTGCGATGCGTTACGCCATCGAGCGGAAGCGTAGCGAGGAGAAACTGCGTCTGGTGGCGCAAGTGTTCGAAGTGGCCATTGAAGGCATCTTGGTCACCGATGCCGACCAGGCCATCGCCAGCGTCAACCGTGCATTTTCAGGTCTCACCGGATTTGACGAGCATGAGATTGCCGGGCGCAGCATGTTCGGCCGGGAGGGATCGGACGGGTTGTTCCGCAAGGTCTGGGCGACGCAGGCGGGTGCCGACCATTGGCAGGGCGAAGCGATTTGCCATCGCGGCGGCGGCGAGGAGTTCCCGGTCTGGCTGAATGTGAATGCGGTGAAGAACGCCATGGGACGGATCACCCACTTCGTCGCGGCATTCAACGATATCACGGTGCTGAAACGCACCGAGGAGCGCTTGCGCCATATCGCCCACCACGACGCGCTCACCGGTCTACCCAACCGAATTCTCTTCGAAGACAGACTGGAGCAGGCGCTGGCCCATGCAAGGCGCCATCAAACACTGGTGGCTACCCTGTTCATCGACCTCGACCGCTTCAAGGTGGTCAACGATACCCTCGGTCATGCCAAGGGCGATGCGCTGTTGCGTATGGCCGCCCACCGCCTGCGCAGTTGCGTGCGCGAAGCCGATACCGTGGTGCGCCTAGGCGGCGACGAATTCGCCATTGTGCTGGGCGATATCGCCTTGCGCGAGGATGCGGCGATCGTTGCGCGCAAAGTCCTTCAGGTCATGGGGCGCCCATTCGCGCTGGATACACAGGAAGTCTTTGTCACCGCCAGCATCGGCATTGCGATGTACGGTGAAGAACTGCCATTCGACGCCAACGTCATGGAACAGGCGGATATCGCCATGTACCATGCCAAGCGTTCCGGGCGGAACAGCTTCCATTTCTTCTCTCCGCGGATGAATGCCCTTAGTCAGCAGTTGCTGGTGCTGGAAACCGATTTGCGCAAGGCGCTCGACCGTAACGAGTTCGTTCTCTACTACCAGCCACAGGTCGATCCGGGGACGGGAGAGCTGATTGGTGTCGAGGCGCTGATACGCTGGCAGCATAAAGACCACGGCTTGGTAGCACCGGCCGAGTTCATTCCGTTGTTGGAAGAAACCGGCCTTATCATTCCCGTCGGCGAGTGGGTGATGCGGACCGCGTGCATTCAGGCGCGTGCCTGGCAGGAGGAAGGCGGGCGGCCTTTGCGCATGGCGGTCAATCTTTCCGCACGCCAGCTCAAGGAGACAGACCTGGCCGAGAAAGTGGCCGTCATCCTTGCCGAAACCGGACTGGCAGCGGAATTCCTCGAAATCGAACTGACCGAGACCATTGTTATGGAAAATGCCGAAGAGGCGGCTGAGGCTCTCGGCCGGCTCAAGGCCCTCGGTGTGCGTATCGCGCTCGATGATTTCGGCACCGGTGCCTCATCGCTGAGCTACCTGAAGAACTTCCCCATTGACACGCTGAAGATCAGCAGTGCCATCATCGTCGAGGTCGAGCAGGAGGCCGATGCGGCGATTGCCGGTGCAGTCATCGCAATGGCCCGCAACATGAAGCTGACCAGTATTGCGGAAGGCGTGGAAACCGACAGGCAGCTCGATTTCCTGCGTCGAGAACAGTGCGACACGATCCAGGGTTATTTGATTAGCCGCCCTGTTCCGGCGGAAGCGCTGCGCCAGATGATCGGTCTGCCACAGACGACTTAGCCGCCGTTTAGCGGCGTGCATTCAGTGGCGTAGCGCTGTCCGTAGTCAACATAGTGCTGGGCCGAGCTTTTCAGCCGGGCGACTTCCTCTTCGGTCAGTTCGCGGACAACCCGGCCTGGCGAGCCGAGAATAAGCACCCGTTCCGGATAGATCTTGCCTTCCGGGATCAGCGCTCCCGCGCCGACAATCGATTCGCGGCCGATCACCGCACCGTTCATTACGATGCTGCCCATGCCGATCAGGGCGCCGTCGCCGACTGTGCATCCGTGCAGGGTTACCCGATGGCCTACCGTCACCCCGATGCCGACGGTTAGGACAAACCCCTTATCGGTATGCAGCACCGAGTGATCCTGAATGTTGCTGGCTGCGCTGATGACGATACGGTCGCTGTCGCCACGGACCACGGTGTTCCACCAGATCGTTGCGTTTGCGCCGATCCGAACGTCGGCGCAGACCACCGCATTGGGGGCGATCCAGGCGCTCGGGTGCACTTCGGGTTGCAAGGGACCGAGACGGAATAAGGGCATTGCGGGAGCTCCAGAAAGTGTGATGTGGGAAGGTCTTAATTGGATCGGCGTGGTTGTTCGGCCAGCGAATTCTTAGTCTTTGCTCTAAAAAATTCTATTGCCATGAATTTCCTCCCCAGGCTCAGCCATTCCGGGCTTGGAGAGGCTTCCAAAGCGGCAACTAGGGTCGTTTCATGAATGGGTGGCGTCCATCGGGGCACGCGGAAATCTGGATTCCGACTTACGTCGGTATTGGCTCGGCGTTATGCCGGTGGTGGCATGGAAAACCTGCGTGAAATGGGATTGATTGCTGAAGCCGACTTCCAGCGCTATTTGCGCGAGGGAGTCCGTCGTTTCGCCCAGTAGCTGTTTGGCTTTTTCAATACGGCGCATCGTCAGATAGCGGTGCGGTGATGTTCCTGTCAAGGTACGAAAGCGCCTGGCGAAATGCGCCCGACTGACGCCGACCTTGTCCGCTAGATCGGTGAGGGACAGCGGTTCGCTCAACTGCGAGTCGATGAAGTCCAGCATTGCGTCGAGTCTTCGACCGGAGGTATTGCGATGATCTTCCTCATCGCTCCCTTCCGCGATGGCGTCCCTCTGGAATGCCGCCATGAGGTGCAGGACCAATGCCCTCGCCACTGCATGCACATAGGGGAAATTGCAGGATCGTGTGCTGCGCGCCTCGTCGAGGAGGATCTGCATGCAGGATCTTGCGAAGGCATCTTCGAAAGCAAAGCGGAAATTGGGCTCGCCGACGAATGGGGAGGTCGACAAACCTTCCAGCAGATGCCGCGGAATGTGGATCGAGGAAAAAGACACTTTGCCGTCGATCGCGTATTCCACCTTGTGGTCCGGCGGAATCACGCTGATCAATCCGGGAATGGATGTCTTTTCGCTCCAGGGGCCGTTGCAGGCGGCGCGCACGCGGTGCGAACCGGCGCTGTGATAGGCGACGATGAAATCGTCGTTCTCGGCAAGGTCGAATCCGTCGAGCCAAGGCAGCTTCCATTCGCAAATCGACAGGCCGCCCCACGCCGCCGCGTCATTGGTCAGAACTGGCGGCTTGCGCAGCCCCCTGCTAAAGGCGTCGATGGCACGCAGCGCATGCGATTTGCCCATACGGCTTCTCCTCATCTCGGGGCGGCTGGCTTTGCCGCCGACCGCAGGTTTCCGATAGCACTTTTCTTATAGCCCGGCGCGCCAAATTCGAAAGAAGGCTTTGGTCTCGGCTACCTAAACTCCGTACAGCGAGATCGGCTCTGGGATGTCTGCAAAAGACTACTCCAAGGGAAGCTGACCACTTGGACGGCCGTGATCGGAACAGGGTACCACAGCGCCCAATGCGAACAACTGCGGGCAATAGCGCTATCCGCCTGTGCTCGATCGCGACGCGAAGCCCCTCATCGTAAAGGGGACGGCCAAACTCAACATTCATGAAGTTACAGGAGGAGAGAAAAATGGGAAACAATCCCGACACCGGTAAGTTCAAGTTTCCGCTCGATCTGGGGGCCCCGGTAGGCTCGCTCGAAGGCCGGTCCCCCGCGGTGGACAACGGCTTGGATATACCCGATCCCTCACGCTATTACTCGCGCGAATTCATGGAGAAAGAATGGCAGCATTTGTGGCCGCGGGTCTGGCTGATCGCTGCGGTCACCGCGGATATTCGCGAGCCGGGTGACTTTACGGTATTCGAACACGGACACGAAGAGTTCATTGTCGTGCGCCAGGACGACGGATCGATCAAAGCCTTCTACAACGTCTGTTCGCATCGGGGCAACCGGGTATGCCAAGTCGATCGCGGTACCGCAAGCAGCTTCACCTGCGCCTTCCATAGTTGGGAATTCGGTTGCAATGGAACGCTGAACAAGATCGTCGATGAGGAAACGTTCAACAAGAAGCTGGTGGGCCACCGCCCCGGTCTGACGGAGGTGCGTTGCGAAACGTTGGCCGGGATTGTCTTCATCAACATGGATGGCAATGCGCCGCCGCTCAAGGAATGGATGGGGCTGCCGGAAGGCTATCTCGAAGCCTACGACATAGAGAACATGAATCTTGTGCGCCATACCCGCAGCGAATGGAAAAGCAACTGGAAGACCGGGGTGGATACCTTCTACGAGTCCTACCACCTGCCTCACGTGCATCCCCAGACGCAAGGCGCGATCGAGGAATTCAGCCAGATCGACCTCTACAAGAACGGCTTCGGCCGGATGATCATGTGGTTCGGCATCAAGTCGCACCGCCATCCAGTCGAGCATGAGAGGGATCTGGACGAGGGCGTGAAAGTCATGCTACGCGATGCTGGGATTGATCTCGCTACCTATTCCGGCACCGTGGCGGACACGCGCCGCGATATACAGATCGCCAAGCGTGAACGGGCGAAACGGCTGGGGCTGAGCAATTACGAGCGACTTACCGATGGTCAACTCAGCGACGGCTGGATTACCGGACTCTTTCCCAATGTCCAGATCGGCATGCATGCGGAAGGTATTTTCATCATGCGCTTCGTACCCCATCCCACCGATCCGGACCGTTTCTTCTACGACAACATGCTGTTGTACCGTCACGTCGACGATCCTAACTACGCCGTTCCCGCATGGATGGCGATGCCGGACGGCATCGACGTCACCGGCGAAACACGTCCCGATATCGAACGCTGGTCTGCCGACGAGTCGCCGGGCATCGGTCCGGTACTGATTCAGGACTACGATCTGGTCGCCCACGTCCAGCGTGGCATCAAATCCCGCGGTTTCAAGGGACCCCTGTGGGGAGATCAGGAAGCACGGGTGCGGCATTTTCACCGCGAAGTGGATCGCTATATCAAGGGCGAGATTCCTCCTGCCAACGCTACAGAAGGAACCGACCGATGACGGTCGGTCGCGTTAAAGTGGCAGCGCTCGACGACGTGCCGATGAACGGCAACAAGGCTTTCAAGATCAATGGCCGCTCGATTCTGCTGTGCAAGTCAGATGCTGGCGTGTTTGCGCTGGAGAACCGCTGTTCGCATATGTTTGCCGAGCTTGAGGGCGGCAGGGTGCGGGGGGCGTATTTGTTTTGCCCGAAACATTCGGTGCGCTTCGACATGCGGACCGGAGCCAGCGGCGGAACCTTGACCAAGGTGCCGCTCCAGACTTTTGCGGTCACTGTCGCCGCTGACGGAAATATCGAAATAGACTGGCCGGAATGAGTCCGTCGGTTTAGAAACCAAGAGGAGAAAGCGGAATGAACAACGATAGCGAAAGCAAACGTACCGTAAAGCGGTTTCTTGAACTCTTTTCATCGGGTGCCGTGGATGAAACCATGGCGATGATGACCGAGGACGCCACGTGGTGGGTTGCCGGGACCATGCCGATTTCTGGAACCTACGACAAGCCGGCGTTTGCCAAGCTGCTATCCGGGGTTCTGGAAACCTGCACGGGTCCGATCAAGATCACTCCGAGCAAGTTCGTTGCCGAAGGCGACAGCGTTGCCGTTGAAGCCGAGTCCTACACCCAAACCCGAACTGGTCGTACCTATAATAATTTCTACCATTTCCTGTTCACGGTTCGCGGTGGAAAGATTGCTGGCGTCAAGGAGTATCTGGATACGATGCATGCCAACACGGTGCTTTGCACCCCGTGAGCTGAGCGTCTCCGAAATCGAGCAGCATTACGGCCGGGGGGAAACTCGCGGCCGTTTCATTTTTTTGCGGGTATCGAGCCCCAACGGGTGGATCTAGCATCGGGCACTCTGGTTGCCCGAGGTTGCTTTGAAGGGGCTTTACGCAGAACGCCGATGTAGCGGAGGGCGTAGTGCGATTCGCCAAGATGCGCCTTAGACCGGCGCTACAGGCTTCCAGCGTTTCTTGTTAGCTGGAGGCGCGACCCGGAATCGAACCGAGGTACACGGCTTTGCAGGCCGCTGCATAACCACTCTGCCATCGCGCCCCGATGGAATCGGGGATTTGAAGCTAAAAGGGGGAAAGCAGTGCTTTCCCCCTGGGATCTGGAGCGGGAGAAGAGTCTCGAACTCTCGACCTCAACCTTGGCAAGGTTGCGCTCTACCAACTGAGCTACTCCCGCAGAACAGGGGCGCATTATAGCGATGGATAAATCCACGTCAACGGCTTCGTTCAGAAATTTCAGGCCAGGCTTTTTTCATGTAGTAGGCCATCGACCAGAGCGTCAAGAGTGCAGCAATGCCAAGCAACCAGGTGCCCAGCAGATACAGCTGCGGCGAGGTGTCCGGCGGGGCGTAAAGCAGGACCGGGATTGCGCTCATCTGGGCGCTGGTTTTAAGTTTTCCGATGAAGGAGACGGCGATGCTTTTCGCTGCGCCGATCTTCGCCATCCATTCGCGCAGCGCCGAAATGGTGATTTCGCGGCCGATGATCACGATCGCCGCCACCGCATCGGCGCGGCCGAGTTGTACCAGCACCGCCAGTGCCGCGGCGACCATCAACTTGTCGGCGACCGGATCGAGAAAGGCGCCGAAGGCGGAGGTTTGCCCCAGCTTGCGTGCCAGCCAGCCATCGAACCAGTCGGTAATCGCGGCGGCGACGAAGATCGATGTCGCGGCGAGATTCTGCTCGGCCGGTGACAACCAGTGATGCGGGAAGTAGAAGACGCCGACAAAAAGCGGGATGAGGAGGATACGGGCCCAGGTCAGCAGGTTCGGCACATTCAGCGGCATGGTGGTCAGTGAAGTTCGTGAAATATCTGTTCGGCCAGTGTGCGGCTGATGCCATCGACGCGGCAGAGATCCTCCACCGTCGCGGCGCGAACGCCGTCGAGTCCGCCGAAATGCACCAGCAGCTTGCGCCGCCGCGTCGGTCCGATGCCACCGATATCCTCCAGTGTCGAGCGGCCGCGGGTCTTAGCACGGCGTGCGCGATGCCCGGCAACGGCGAAACGGTGGGCCTCATCGCGCACCTCCTGGATCAGGTGAAAGCCCGCATGATCCGGCGGCAATTGTAAGGGCTCGGACGCGTTGGACAGGAACAGCGTTTCCAGTCCCGGCTTGCGTTCCTCGCCTTTGGCGATGCCTAGCGAGAGCAGGTGGACGAGGCCGAGTTCGGTGAGTACGTCGCGGGCGATGCGGTGCTGTCCCTTGCCGCCGTCGATCAGGATCAGGTCGGGCGCGGGGCTCTCACCGGCCGCCACCTTGCCGTAGCGTCGCTCCAGCGCCTGGCGCATCGCCGCGTAGTCGTCGCCCGGGGTGATGCCGTGGATGTTGAAGCGGCGGTATTCGCCCTTCTTCATTGTGCCGTCAAGGCAGACCACGCACGACGCGACCGTACCTTCGCCCATGGTGTGGCTGATATCGAAACACTCGATGCGGTGCGGCGGCTCTTCCACGTCGAGCGCACTGCGCAATGCCTCCAGGCGTTCGTCAGCACGCGATTGTGCCTGGCTACGTGCATTCAGTGCCAGCTCGGCGTTGGTGTTGGCCATCGTTAGCCAAGCACGTTCCATCTCGTTGCGTGGCAGGCCGACGCTGACCTTTTTTCCGTCGAACACAACGGCGCATTCGTCGTCCGGATCGATCCCGGTCACCAGCCGCGGCGGCGGCGGATGCTCAAGGTAATGCTGGGTGATGAACGCGGACAGCGCATCGGCAACCTCGGATTCGCCGCTGCCGACGTAACGCGGGAAGAAGGCCTTGTCGCCGAGGTGCAGCCCGCCGCGCACCATCGCCAGATTGATGCAGATGTCGCCGTGCAGAACGATTGCCGCGACGATGTCCACATCCTCCTCGCCGGTCGAGCTGACGTATTGGCGGTGCAGTACGGCCTGTAGCGCACGAATCTGGTCGCGCAGCGCGGCGGCCAGCTCGAAGTCCAGCTCTTCGGCGGCGGCCTGCATGCGTTCGCTGAGACGATTGATGACTTCGCTGTGGCGGCCGCGCAGGAACAACTCGGCCATGCGCACGTCGGCGGCATACTCCTCGCGGCTGATCAGGCCGACGCAGGGCGCCTTGCAGCGCCGGATCTGGTGCATCAGGCAGGGACGCGAGCGGTGGGCAAACACGGCGTTCTCACAGGTGCGCAGGAAAAAGGTCTTTTGCAGCAACTGGATGCTCTCGCGCACTGCCATACCGCTGGGGAAGGGGCCGAAGTAAGTGGAGCGCTTGTCGAAGCTGCCACGATGGGAGGCGAGCTGCGGAAAGTCGTCTCCGGAAAGCCGGATGTAGGAATAGCTCTTGTCGTCGCGGAAGAGGATGTTGTACTTCGGCGCCAGCTTCTTGATCAACGTATTTTCGAGGATCAGTGCTTCGGCTTCGGAGCGCGTGGCGGTGGTTTCCACCCCGGCGATCTGCTGCACCATCAGTGCGATGCGCGGCGACAGGCCGCTGCGCAGGAAATAGCTGCTGACCCGCTTCTTCAGGTTCTTCGCCTTGCCGACGTAGAGCACTGCACCGGCCGCGTCGAGCATGCGATAGACCCCTGGCGACTCGGTCAGCGTCGCCAGGAAGGTGCGCGCGTCGAAGGCCGGCGCGTCAGGTAGGGCCAAGTCTTCAGGCGGCGAGTTCGGTGCGGAGGGTACGGAAGACATCTTCGAAGGTGGTTTCTGTCAGGCGTCCGGTATTGGTGTTGTAGCGGCTGCAATGGTAGCTGTCGACCAGCACCCGTCCATCGGGCAACGTGTGGCGCAGACCATGGCCGAAGGGCAGGGCGCTCTGTTTCAGGCCGCTGGCCATCAGCACCGCCTTATGCGCCACCAGCCCGAGGGCGAGAATTGCTTTCACCTGTGGCGAATGTTTCAGTTCGTCGGCCAGATAATGGTTGCAGTTCTTGATTTCGCTTGTCTCCGGCTTGTTTTCCGGCGGTAGGCATTTCACTGCGTTGGTGATGCGGCAATCGATGAGTTGCAGTCCGTCGTCTGTGGCGATCGACTCTCCGCGGCTGGCGAAACCGAAACGGTGCAGAGTCTGGTAGAGCAGGATGCCGGCGTAGTCGCCGGTAAATGGGCGGCCGCTGCGATTGGCGCCGTGCATGCCGGGAGCGAGGCCGACGATCAGCAGGCGAGCGGCGGCATCGCCGAAAGGCGGCACCGGCCGCGCATGGTAGTCCGGGTAGTCGCGGCGCACGTCGGCGAGGAAGTCGGCGAGGCGCGGGCATTGGTTGCAACTGAGCAGGTTATCCATTGCGATAGGATACCGAGCGATGAAACAACGTTGGGACATTTTCTGCGCCGTGGTCGACAACTATGGCGACATCGGCATCTGCTGGCGGCTGGCGCGGCAGTTGGCGGTACAGCATCGCTTGGCGGTGAGGCTATGGGTCGACGATCTGCGGCCGCTGGCGCGGCTGCATCCGGCGGCCGATGCGGCGGCGGCGCGGCAAACGCTCTCCGGGGTCGAGGTGAGGCGCTGGCCGGCCATTTTTCCGTCGGCGAGCGGCGATGACATCGCCGATGTGGTGGTCGAAGCCTTCGCCTGCGAACTGCCGCCGGCGTATCTTGAGGCGATGGCGCAACGTTCGCCCCCGCCGCTCTGGATCAACCTCGAATACCTTTCTGCCGAACCTTGGGTGGGTGGCTGTCACCGGATGCATTCGCCGCATCCCCGCCTGCCGCTGACCAAGCACTTCTTCTTTCCAGGCTTCACTCAGGAAACCGGTGGTTTGCTGCGCGAAGCCGACTACGATGCACGTCGCTCGGCCTTCGATGCGGCTGCATTTCGCCGCCAGCTCGGCTTGCCGGCGGTGGCGGGCGAACTGGCGGTGTCGCTGTTCGGCTACGAGAACGAGGAGGTTAGCGGGCTGCTCACCGCTTGGGTCGGCGGTGTCCGGCCGATTCGCTGTCTGCTGCCCGAAGGTCGTCTGTTGCCGCAGGTCGCTGCATTTTTCGGGGTGTCTGCGGCGGTACCCGGTAGCCACTGGCGACAGGGAAGCCTCGATGTTCACGTCCTGCCCTTCCTGCCTCAGCCCGACTACGATGAGTTGCTCTGGTCGTGCGACCTGAATTTCGTCCGCGGCGAGGACTCCTTCGTTCGCGCGCAGTGGGCGCAGCGGCCCTTCGTCTGGCACATTTACCCGCAGCAGAGCGACCATCACCAGATCAAGCTGGAGGCGTTCCTCGATCTGTGGTTGAAGGGTGTGCCGGCTGAGTCGGCTGGTCCGATCCGCCGCTTTTGGAAAGCCTGGGAAGGCGGTGGATCGGAGGCGGCGTGGCCAGGATTCGCCGCGGTCCTGCCCGTACTCGCTGCGCATTCTGAAGCCTGGGCGCAGCGCCTCCTCGGACAGCCCGATTTGGCCGCACAGCTGGTGTCTTTCACAATGGAATCAAGGTAAAATCGCGGGCTTTCTCTTTCCGTCCAAGGCTCGCAACGCAATGAAAACCGCTCAGGAACTCCGCGCCGGCAACGTCGTCATGGTGGGTGCCGACCCGCTGGTCGTGCAAAAGACCGAATACAACAAGTCCGGCCGCAATTCGGCCGTGGTGAAGATCAAGTTCAAGAACCTGCTCTCTGGTGCCAACTCCGAAACTGTCTACAAGGCGGACGACAAGTTCGAAGTGGTGCAGTTGGATCGTAAGGAGGTGACTTATTCCTACTTCGCCGATCCTCTATACGTGTTCATGGACGCCGATTACAACCAGTTCGAGGTTGAAGGCGACAACATGACCGATGCCCTCAAGTACCTCGAAGACGGCCTCGCCTGCGAAGTGGTGTTCTACGACGGAAAGGCCATCTCGGTCGAGTTGCCGACGACCGTGGTGCGCGAAGTGACCTACACGGAGCCCGCCGTCAAGGGCGATACCTCGGGCAAGGTGATGAAGCCGGCACGGATAGGCAGCGGTTTCGAATTGCCGGTGCCGTTGTTCGTCGATATCGGCGACAAGATCGAAATCGACACCCGTACCGACGAATACCGCAACCGCGTCAAGTAAGCCCGATGCCGGCCTGGCCGGCGTCTTTCGGTCGGTTCCTTATCGACCGTCAGCACTGACGGCAGTGCAGCCCCGAGTGCTGCGCTGCCGCTTGAGCATCCGGATCGGATCGCGCAGACTGTGCGGCCCCGCAAGGCCACAGAAAGCGATCATGTCCGAGATCATCCTGCATCACTATGCTGAATCCCCGTTCGCCGAGAAAACCCGTCTGATGTTCGGCAGCAAGGGGCTTGCCTGGCGCTCGGTGAGCATTCCCGTCGTTATGCCCAAGCCCGATCTTCTGGCACTGACAGGCGGCTATCGGCGTACGCCGGTGATGCAGATCGGCAGCGACATCTATTGCGATACGGCGTTGATCGGCGAAGTCATCGAGCGCAAGGTGCCGGCGCCAGCACTGTTTCCTCCGGCCCAGGCCGCGAGGGCGCGGTTGGCCGCGCGCTGGGCCGATTCTGCGCTGTTCTCCGCGGCGGTGTCCTACGCCATGCAGCCCGCCGGGCTGGCTCGCTTGTTCCCCGACCCTTCCGACGTGGAGACATTGCTTGAGGATCGCAAGCCCTTTCTCAGCGGAGGCAGCGCACAGGTACTGATTCCGCCGGGCGATGCAGCTTCTGTGGTGATCGGAGCGATCGACTGGATCGAAACCGAGCTCGGTGCTTCGGGTGGCGCGTTCATCGGCGGAGCCTCTTCCTCGATTCTCGATTTTTCGCTCTATCACGGGTTTTGGTTTATCCATCAGTCGGGGTTGCTCGACGGATTGCTGGCAGATCGGCCGTATGTCGCGGCGTGGGTCGAACGTGTGCGCAAGATCGGCCACGGAAAACCTCAGGACATGAACGCTGTAGAGGCCATCGCAGTGGCTGCAAGTAGTTCGCCTGTGTTACCCGAGCCTTTCGATTCGACCGGCCTGGATGGGCTGTCGCCCGGCGACCCAGTGACGGTGGCAGCGACCGATTATGGCGTCGATCCGACGTCCGGTCGGCTGGTCACCGCAACGCGCAGTTCGGTCGTCGTTGCGCGCGAGGATGCGCGGGCGGGGAAAGTGCATGTGCACTTCCCGCGCATGGGGTTCCGTATTTCGCGCAGTTAGCCTGGCGTTGCGGGAGAGCCTATCGGCGGGCGTGTCGCTATGGCGTCAAGGATGAGCTGCCGCTCGGTTTCGCTGGCTCTGCCCCAGCGCGCGATCTCGTCCAGGGTGCGCCGGCAGCCGAAACACAGCCCGGAGCGTGGTTCGATTTCGCAGCGCTTGACACAGGGCGATTCAACCATCGGGAGTTCCTGCTGCGCTTCCGGTCGGGCCGGCCCGTAGCTGCGCGATGGCTTGCTGCGCCGCGCGGTAGCGGGCGTCATCCTCCAGCTCGGTCCACGACAGCGCACAGCGTTGCGGCAGCAGACGTTCCTTGCGCGCTGCGCGTAGCGGGTCTGCTTCAGGGCGCCACTGATCGAGCAGGGTGGCCACCGACTCAGGCGCATTGCAGACCAGCAGCGCATCGCAGCCCGCCGACCACGCTGCATTCACGCGTTCGACGATGCCGCCGGCGACGGCGGCGCCTTCCATTGATAGATCATCGCTGAAGATCACGCCGTCAAAACTGAGCTCGCGGCGCAGCTTGCCGATCCACAGCGGCGAAAAGCCGGCGGGGCGGCTGTCTACCTTCGGGTAGATAACGTGTGCGGGCATCATCGCGTCCAGGTCGAGGGCACCGAAGGGCGCCATGTCGCGGACGATTGCGGCCTCGTCGCGGTCGTCCACCGGAATTGCCACGTGGGAGTCGGCCTCGACCCAGCCGTGGCCGGGGAAGTGCTTGCCGCAGGCGCCCATGCCGGCCTGGCGTAGACCTTCGATCAGCGCACCGGCCAGTCTGGAGACGGCCGCCGGGTCGCTATGGAAGGCGCGGTCACCGATGACCCGGCTGCGGCCGTAATCCAGGTCGAGCACCGGGGTGAAGGAAAAGTCCACGCCGCAGGCGCGCAGTTCGGCGGCGAGCAGGTAGCCGGTAAGACGTGCGGTATCGAGCGCGGTGGCCTGGTCGCGCTGCCAGAGTTCGCCGAGGCGGCGCATCGGCGGCAGTGCGGTGAAGCCTTCGCGGCAGCGCTGCACGCGGCCGCCTTCGTGGTCGATGGTGATCGGTAGCGGCGGCGTGCGCAGCGCGTGCACCTCGGCGCAGAGCGCCGCAAGCTGCGCCCGGTCGCGGTAATTGCGGCTGAACAGGATCAGGCCGCCAATCAGCGGGTGGCTCAAGCGCTGCCGGTCGATGTCGGCCAGTTCTGGCCCGGCGATGTCGATGAACAGCGGGCCGAGCGCAAGCGCGGTCATTGCTTGTCTTCCATTCTTTCCACCACAACGAAGGCCAGCGCGTGTTCGCGCTCGTCCGAGATCGACAGATGGCAGGTGATCCCGCGCGTCGCGACATATTCGGCCAAGGCCCCGTGGAAACGGAACTCCGGTTTGCCGAGTGCGTCGTGGGCGACTTCGATCGCAGGCATCAGTACCGGCTCGCGGATGCCGCTGCCGAAAGCCTTGCCCAGCGCTTCCTTGGCGGCGAGGCGCTTGGCAAGAAAACGCCCGGGATCGTTGCTGCTGCGGCAGTCGTCGCGCTCCGTCGGTGCGAGAAATTTCTCCAGCGTACGTTGCGGCAGGCGCGCGTAAAGCTCGGCCATGCGGGAGACGACCACCAGGTCCGTCCCAACGCCGAAAATCATGGCTGCGCGGCCTCCGTCATCAGCCGTTTCATCTCCCGTACAGCTTCGCGCAGGCCAACGAAGACGCTGCGGCTGATGATGGAATGTCCGATATGCAGTTCGCGTACGCCGGGCAGGCCGGCGATGGCGCCGACGTTGTAGTAGTTCAGTGCATGCCCGGCATTGAAGCGCATGCCGAGCCCGATGATGGCCTTGCCGGCGGCCGCCACCTTGGCCACCTCGGCGCGCACGGCAGCGCTTTCGCGGTCGCGGCCTTGGTTATGGAAGGCGTGCGCATAGGGGCCGGTATGGATTTCGCAGACCTTGGCGCCGATGCGTGCGGCCGCTTCGACCTGATGCAATTCGGCGTCAATGAAAACGCTGGTGACGATGCCGGCATCGGCGAGGCGCGCGACGACCTCCTTGAGGCGGGGCTCCTGGCCGGCGACGTCGAGGCCGCCTTCGGTGGTGACTTCGTGGCGGCCTTCGGGCACCAGCATCGCCATTTCAGGACAGGTGCGGCAGGCGATGGCGACCATTTCGTCGGTGGCGGCCATCTCCAGGTTGAGCTTGATCTGGGTAAGCTCGCGCAGGCGGCGGACGTCGTCGTCCTGAATGTGGCGGCGATCCTCGCGCAGATGTACGGTGATGCCGTCGGCACCCCCGAGGTGGGCTTCGACAGTGGCCCACACCGGGTCCGGTTCCCAGGTCCGGCGCGCCTGGCGCAGCGTGGCGACGTGGTCGATATTGACGCCGAGTTCGATCATAGACAGCCTTTCAAAAAACGCTTGCCGTTCATTAAAACTCCTGAAGCTCAATGAACACGCGCCTCGATTGCAACGTTTGGCCGTTGAGGTGGTGGGCCATCAGTTGGCGCATCAATCCCTTGCTCTCCGCTAGCGTGCGTGGATCGCGGTAATCGTCGGCGGCGAGGTCGAGCAGCGTTTTGCCGGCAAGGGTCGGCGCGCTTTCATCGGCGGTGGCCTCAATCGGTCCGCGTTCAGGGTAGAACAGATAGTGTGCTTCGGGGCGGATCGCCTGCCCGCGAACGTCTTTGTCCAGGGTGAGCCCGTAACCGATTTCGCGCAGCAGGGCCTTTTCGAAGCGACGCAGTTCCGGGGCGTCGGCAGTACCGGCGGCCAGTGTGGCAAGGGCTTCCTCGTAAGCGTCGAACAGTATGGCGTGGGCGTCCTCCCGCGGCAGCAGGCGGATCAACAACTCGTTCAGGTAATACCCAAGCAGCAGGCAGCGCCCGCGCAACAGCGGAACGCCACCGACCCATTCGGCCTTGGCCAGGGTCTTCACGTCGCCGCCGCCGAACCAGCCCAGCTCAAGCGGCTGGAAGCCGATCAGCACGCCGCGCAAGGCAGAGCGCGGGCGTCGGGCGCCTTTGGCGAGCATCGGAATTCGACCGTGTTCTCGCGAGAACACGTCGGCGATCAGGCTCGTTTCGCTGTAGGGGTAAGTGTGTAGCAGGTAGGCCCGCTGATTGTCGAATCGCTGCTTCACTCGTAGCCCAGTGATTTCAGCGCGCGTTCGTCGTCGGCCCAGCCGCTTTTTACCTTGACCCAGGTTTCCAGCCAGACCTTACCGCCGAACAGGTTCTCCATGTCCTTGCGGGCGTCGGAGGACATGCGCTTCAGTACCTCGCCGCTTTTGCCGATGACGATGCCCTTGTGCGCTTGCTTGTCGACGACGATGGCTGCGTGGATGCGGCGCAGATTGCCTTCCTGTTCGAACTTCTCGATCTCCACGGCGATGCCGTAGGGGAGTTCCTCGCCCAGGTTGCGGAAGAGCTTTTCGCGCAGTATTTCGGCGGCAAGGAAGCGTTCCGATCGGTCGGTGATGTCGTCCGCGTCGAATACCGGCGGTGCTTCGGGCAGGTAGCCCTGTACGGTTTTCAGCAATTCGGCGAGGCCGAGGCTCTTCTCGGCGCTGACAGGCAGCACTTCGGCGAAGGCGTATTCGTTCGCGACCTTCTGGATGAACGGCAGCAGTTGGGCTTTTTCCTCCAGTCGATCGACCTTGTTGATGACCAGCAGTATCGGCCGGCCGGCCGGCAGCAGACGGGCGATTTCGGCCTCGCCGGCGCCCCAGCGCCCCGCCTCGACGACGAACAGAACGACGTCGACGTCGTTCAGCGCCTGGGTCACGCTACGGTTCATCAGCCGGTTGAGTGCGTTTTTGTGGCGGTTTTGAAAGCCCGGGGTATCGACGAAGATGAACTGGCATTCGTCGCTGGTCAGAATGCCGTGGATGCGATGGCGCGTGGTCTGAGCCTTCTTCGATGTGATACTGATCTTTGCCCCGACCAGACGGTTGGTCAGGGTGGATTTGCCGACGTTGGGGCGGCCCACTACGGCGACGAATCCAGTATGAAAACTCATTTCCCCTCCATTTGCTGTAGTACGGTGCGCGCCGCAGCCTGCTCGGCCAGCCTGCGGCTGTTGCCGGTACCCTGGGCTCGCAGGCCAAGTTGCGGTACAGCGCATTCGACCTCGAATTCCTGCGCATGGTCTTCGCCGCGGGTGGACAGCAGCGTGTATTTGGGTAGGTCGTGATGCTTGCCTTGGAGATATTCCTGGAGGGCGGTTTTTGCATCCTTGGTGGATTCGCGCACATCGATGGCATCGATCAGCGGCTGGTAGAGCCGGACGATGACGTCAGCAGCGGCGTCAAAGTTGGCATCGATGGCAATGGCGCCGAAGATCGCTTCGAGCGCATCGGCGAGGATCGAGGGACGGCGGAATCCGCCGCTCTTGAGTTCGCCCTCGCCCAGACGAAGATGGTGGCCGAGGTCGAGGTTCTGCGCCAGAGCCGCCAGCGATTCCTGGCGTACCAGGCTGGCCCGCATACGCGACAGCTCGCCCTCCTTGGCCTGGGGGAAGCTTTGAAAAAGCCGGGTGGCGATGGCGCAGTTGAGAATGCTGTCGCCGAGGAATTCGATGCGCTCGTTGTGTGGAGTGCCGTAACTGCGGTGCGTGAGGGCCTGGGTCAGGAGTTCTTTGCGGATAAAGCTGTATCCCAGCGCTTTCTCGATCCGCTTTCCGCTCATCGATTCTCCGAACTGCCGTCGAACTCGAACAGGATGCTGGCCTTCCAGACCAGCGGAACTTTTTCGGTATAGGCGAAGGTGATCACTATCTGGTCGTTTTCCTTGGTGATCTCCAGATCTTGCGCCGTAACGGCCTTGATATAGGCGACGTCGGCGCGTTTGCCGAAAGCGGTGCGAATCTCTCCGACCGAGGCGTTTTTCAGCGAACTATCGTGGGCAGTCGCCTTGACTTCCTTGAGGATGGTGAAGTACTCGGTGACGGGGGGGAAACACTTGGCGCCGATCAGGGCGACCAGCGCGAAAACGACGCCAAGCCCGGCCAGCCCGGTCAGGCTGAGTCCGCGTTGAGTCGATTTGAACTGACGTTGGAATTTATGCATCGTCCCGTCCCTCACTTGAATGAACCGATCCGCTTCAGATCGCTGAAATTGAACCAGATGAAAAAGGCCCGACCGACGATGTTCTCGTCCGGGACGAAGCCCCAGTAGCGGCTGTCTTGCGAATTGTCGCGATTGTCGCCCATCATGAAGTAGTGTCCGGGCGGGACTTCGCAGACTACACCGCGGTTATTGTAGTTGCATTTGTCCCGGTAAGGCGAGGCGAAGATCTGGCTGATAAAGGCCGGTGCTTCCTTGTCGATGAGGATCGAATGGCTCACCGAACCGAGCTGTTCGGTGTAGCGGGCGGTGTAATAAAGCTTGTCCTTGTCGAGAAAATCGTCCGTCTTCTGCTGCGACACTTCCACGCCGTTGATGGTCAGTCGCTTGTCGATGTAGGCGATCTTGTCGCCGGGCAGGCCGACCACCCGCTTGATATAGTCGATGGAAGGGTCGACCGGCCAGCGAAACACCATCACGTCGCCACGTTGCGGATTATTGATCTCCATGACCTTACGGTTGAGCACCGGCAGACGGATGCCGTAGGTGTATTTGTTCACCAGGATGAAGTCGCCGACCAGCAGCGTCGGGATCATCGAGCCGGACGGAATCTTGTAGGGCTCGACCAGGAAGGAGCGGAGCATAAATACGGCAAGGATCACCGGAAAGAAGCTGGCTCCGTATTCGACCCACAGCGGTTCGCCGGCATCCGCCGGGCGGCGCTTGCGAAACACGTATTTGTCGGCCGTCCAGAGGGCGCCGGTGGCGATGCAGAGCAGGAAAAGGATCAGGGCGAAATTCATGGGGGTTCCGTTTTACTTGTCGCCGACGCGCAGCACCGCGAGGAAGGCTTCCTGGGGGATCTCGACACTTCCGACCTGCTTCATGCGCTTCTTGCCTGCCTTTTGTTTTTCCAGCAGTTTTTTCTTGCGCGAGATGTCGCCGCCATAGCATTTCGCCAGCACGTCCTTGCGCATGGCCTTGACGTTTTCGCGGGCGACGATGGTCGAACCGATGGCGGCCTGGATGGCTACGTCGTACATCTGGCGCGGAATCAACTCGCGCATCTTGGCCGCCAGTTCGCGTCCGCGATACGGCGCGTTGGCCCGGTGTACGATTAGCGAAAGAGCGTCGACCTTCTCACTGTTGATCAGAACGTCGAGCTTGACCACATCGGCTGAGCGGTATTCCTTGAAGTCGTAGTCGAGCGAGGCATAGCCGCGGGAGACGGACTTCAGCTTGTCGAAGAAGTCCATCACCACTTCCGCCATCGGCATGTCGTAGGTGACCTGCACCTGGCGGCCGTGATAGGCGAGATTCACTTGTGAACCGCGCTTGGACTCGCACAGGGTGATGACCGAGCCCAGATATTCCTGGGGCACGAAAATCTTTGCGGTAATGATCGGTTCGCGGATTTCCTCGACCTTTTGGATTTCCGGCAGCTTGGCCGGATTTTCCACCTGGATCGTCGTTCCGTCGCGCATCAAAACTTCATACACCACGGTCGGCGCTGTGGTGATGAGGTTCATGTCGAATTCGCGTTCCAGGCGTTCCTGCACGATTTCCATGTGCAGCAGGCCGAGAAAACCGCAACGGAAGCCGAAGCCCAGCGCTTGCGAAACTTCCGGTTCGTATTGCAGCGACGCATCGTTGAGATGCAGCTTTTCCAGCGAGTCGCGCAGGGAGTCGTACTGATTCGACTCCACCGGATAGAGGCCGGCGAAGACCTGCGGCTTGATTTCCTTGAAGCCCGGCAAAGCGGCGGCGGCGGGACGCTCTGCCAGCGTGACCGTATCGCCGACCTTGGCGGCCTGGAGTTCCTTGATACCCGAGATGATGAAACCCACTTCGCCCGCCGAGAGCTGAGTCTTTGTCAGGGATTTCGGAGTAAATACGCCGACCTGTTCGCACAGATGCAGGCTGCCGGTGGACATCAGCTTGATTTTTTCCTTGGCCCTGAGGCTGCCGTCTATGACGCGTACCAGCATGACCACGCCGACGTAGTTGTCGAACCAGGAATCAATGATGAGTGCCTTCAGCGGCGCTTCGGGATCGCCCTGGGGTGCGGGGATGCGTGCAATCACCGCTTCGAGGATGTCGTCTACGCCCATGCCGGTCTTGGCCGAGCAGGGGATCGCGTCGGTGGCATCGATGCCGATCACGTCCTCGATTTCCTGGCGGGCGTTGTCCGGGTCGGCCTGCGGCAGATCCATTTTGTTGAGTACCGGCACCACGTCTACGCCAAGCTCGATGGCGGTGTAGCAATTCGCTACGGTTTGGGCCTCGACTCCCTGGGAGGCATCGACTACCAGCAGCGCCCCTTCACAGGCGGAGAGCGAGCGCGAAACTTCATACGAGAAGTCTACGTGGCCTGGGGTGTCGATCAGATTTAGGTTATAGATTTGGCCGTCCTGGGCTTTGTACTGGAGAGCCGCGGTCTGCGCCTTGATGGTGATGCCGCGCTCCTTCTCCAGTTCCATCGAGTCCAGTACCTGGGCTTCCATTTCCCGGTCGGAGAGGCCGCCGCAACGCTGGATGATGCGGTCGGCAAGCGTGGATTTGCCGTGGTCGATATGGGCAATTATGGAAAAGTTGCGGATGTGCTTCATGGGGGCGGAAACGTTGGCGAGGCGGTGGTGTTGCGCACCCCGATGCCGATCTTTAAAAAGGGGGCGGATTTTACCCGGAACGCCGGCCTAGGGGTTTGTTCGGACGAGGTTTTTCAGCGTTTCTCGCGGATCAGGCGTGCTTTTTCGCGCTCCCAGTCCCGCTCCTTTTCACTCTCGCGCTTGTCGTACTGTTTTTTGCCCTTGGCCAGCCCTATGGCGAGCTTGATGCGGCCCTTGCTGAAGTGCAGGTCCAGCGGTATCAGCGCATACCCCGCGCGCTCCACTTTGCCGATCAGCCTTTCGATCTCGCGCTGGTGCAATAACAGCTTGCGGGTGCGTACTGGGTCGGGGTTGACGTGGGTCGACGCGGTAGTGAGGGGGCTGATATGGGCGCCGATGAGGAAAACCTCGCCGTTCTTCACCACCACATAGGCTTCCTTGAGCTGGGCGCGTCCGGCGCGGATGGCTTTGGCTTCCCAGCCTTCGAGTACCAGTCCGGCCTCGAAGCGTTCTTCGACGAAGTAGTCGTGAAACGCTTTCTTGTTGTCGACGATGCTCATGAGGAGGGTGCAGGGTAGAATCGCACATTCTAAACCAGCCGCCCAGCATGGCCGTCGTCGATAAATCCGTCCTCATCGAACGCACTCCGGCGCAGATATTCGAGCTGGTGGATCGGGTCGAGGACTATCCCCTGTTCCTTCCCTGGTGCGGCGGTGTCGAGTTGCACGAGCGCAGCGGCAATCGCACGGTGGCGACGCTACACATCAATTACCATGGTTTGAAGTCGCATTTTTCAACGGAGAACGAAAAGGATCCGCCCCACTGGATGCGCCTGAGGCTCAAAGATGGTCCGCTGAAGCATCTTGACGGCCACTGGAAATTCATCCCGCTGGGGGATACCGCCTGCAAGATCGAATTCAAACTTCATTACGAGTTTTCCAGCAAACTGCTGGAAAAGGCTCTTGGGCCGGTGTTCAATCATATTGCCAACACGTTTGTCGAATCCTTCGTCAAACGTGCTCATCAATGCTATGACTGACTTCATTGAAATTCAGGTGGTCTACGCCCGGCCGGAGCGCCAGGAGTTGGTTTCCCTCAAGTTGCCCGCCGGGGCGACCCTGCGCCAGGCGGTGGAAGCCTCGGGCCTGATGCAGAAATATCCGGAAATCGATCTCGCAACCGGCAAGTTCGGCCTCTACGCGAAGCTCTCCAAATCCGACGCCGTGCTGCGCAATCGTGATCGGGTGGAAATCTACCGTCCGCTGATCGCCGATCCGAAGGAGGTGCGCAAGCAGCGTGCCGCCGAGGGCAAAGCGATGAAAAAGGGTGGCGGCGCCGACGAATGATCCGCATTTTGCGGTGCCGGCCTGGCTGCGTATAATCGCGCTTTGCCAAAGAGGAAAACAGCATGCGACTCACCCAGAAGGCGCTGACGTTTGACGACGTCCTCCTGGTCCCCGCCCACTCTACGGTCCTTCCGCGCGACGTCAGCCTTGCGACGCGGCTGACCCGCAACATCCGCCTCAATCTGCCCCTCGTTTCGGCTGCCATGGATACGGTGACCGAGGCTCGTCTGGCCATTGCGCTGGCACAGGAGGGAGGCATCGGCATTGTGCACAAAAACCTCAGCCCGCGTGCCCAGGCGGCCGAAGTTGCCAAGGTCAAGCGCTTCGAGACCGGAGTGCTGAAGGACCCGATCACCATTCCGCCAACGCTGACCGTGCGCGAAGTGCTCGGATTGACGCGCAGCCACAAGATTTCCGGCCTGCCGGTGGTCGATGGCGGCAAGGTGGTAGGCATCGTCACTAACCGCGACCTGCGCTTCGAAGATAACCTTGATCAGCCTGTCGGCTCCATCATGACTCAGCGCGAACGTCTGGTGACGGTGAAGGAGGGGGCGTCCATCGAAGAGGCCAAGGCACTGATGCACAAGCATCGTCTAGAGCGGGTGCTGGTAGTGAACGACGCCTTCGAACTACGCGGCCTGATGACGGTGAAGGACATCCTCAAATCCAGCGAACACCCCGACGCTTCGAAGGATGATTTCGGTCGCCTGCGCGTCGGCGCCGCGGTGGGCACCGGCGATGGTACCGAGGAGCGAGTTGCGCTGCTGGTCGAGGCTGGGGTCGACGTTCTCGTTGTCGATACAGCACATGGCCACTCCGAGGGTGTCCTACAGCGCGTGCAGTGGGTGAAGAAGAATTTTCCTCAGGTCGAAGTTATCGGCGGCAACATCGCCACTGCTGCCGCAGCCAAGGCGTTGGTCGATCACGGCGCCGACGGCGTCAAGGTGGGCATCGGCCCCGGTTCGATCTGCACCACGCGGATCGTCGCAGGTGTCGGCGTGCCGCAGATCACAGCGGTGGACAATGTTGCCAACGCCCTTGCGCCGCTCGGTGTGCCGCTGATCGCCGACGGCGGTATCCGCTTCTCCGGCGATATTTCCAAGGCCGTTGCGGCCGGTGCCAACTGCGTGATGCTCGGCGGCCTGTTTGCCGGCACCGAGGAGGCTCCGGGAGAAACCGTCCTGTTCCAGGGCCGCTCCTACAAGTCCTACCGTGGCATGGGGTCGCTGGGAGCGATGAAGGAAGGTGCCGCCGACCGTTACTTCCAGGATTCCGACGCCAACGTCGAAAAACTGGTTCCCGAGGGGATAGAAGGCCGAGTGCCGTACAAAGGCTCGGTCGGCGCGGTGATCCATCAACTGATGGGTGGCCTGCGAGCCTCGATGGGCTATGTCGGCTGCCGCACGATCGACGAAATGCGCAGCAAGGCGGAATTCGTCGAAATCACCTCGGCCGGCATCCGCGAATCCCACGTGCATGACGTGCAGATCACCAAGGAAGCGCCGAACTACCATATCGACTGACCGGCACCGGCCGGACAAAGGCGGCTGCGGCCGCCTTTGTTGTTTTCAGGGTTGAACACCATGTCCCACAAAAAGATTCTGATCCTCGATTTCGGCTCCCAGGTGAGCCAGCTCATCGCCCGCCGCGTACGCGAGCAGCAGGTGTATTGCGAACTGCACTCCTACGATGTCAGTGAGGCCTTCATCCGCGAATTCGATCCGCAGGGGATCATTCTTTCGGGCGGCCCGAATTCGGTCTATGCAGCCGAGGAATGGCGCGCGCCGCAAGTGGTGTTCGAACTCGGCGTGCCGGTGCTCGGCATCTGCTACGGCATGCAGACCATGGCGCAGCAACTGGGCGGTACGGTGGAGTCGTCGAACACGCGTGAATTCGGTTATGCGGAAATCCGCGCTCGCGGCCATTCGCGCCTGTTCAATGGCATTCAGGACAACACCAACGCGGAGGGCCATGGCCTGCTCGACGTCTGGATGAGCCACGGCGACAAGGTCACCGCACTGCCCGCCGGCTTCAAGGTGATCGGCAGCAGCGATTCCTGTGCGGTAGCGGCCATGGCCGACGAGGAGCGGCGTTTCTACGGTGTGCAGTTCCATCCGGAAGTGACCCACACCCTCAAGGGCCGCGAGATGTTTGCGCGCTTCGTGCATGACATCTGCGGTATCGGCGCCGACTGGACCATGCCCGGCTACATCGACGAAGCGGTGGCCAAGATTCGCCAGCAGGTCGGCAAGGAAGAGGTAATCCTCGGCCTCTCCGGCGGCGTCGATTCCTCGGTTGCCGCGGCGCTGATCCACCGCGCCATCGGCGATCAGCTCACCTGCGTGTTCGTGGATAACGGCCTGCTGCGCCTCAACGAAGCCGATCAGGTGATGCAGACTTTCGCCCGTAACCTCGGCGTCAAGGTGATCCCTGTCGACGCCACCGATCAGTTCATGAGCCACCTACAGGGCGTCACCGATCCGGAGCAGAAGCGCAAGATCATCGGCCGCGAATTCGTCGAGGTTTTCCAGGCCGAATCGCAAAAACTCGCCAACGCCAAATGGCTGGCGCAAGGCACCATCTATCCCGACGTGATCGAGTCCGCCGGCGCCAAGACCAAGAAGGCGCACACCATCAAGTCCCACCACAACGTCGGTGGGCTGCCCGAGACACTGAACCTCAAACTGCTCGAACCGCTGCGCGAACTGTTCAAGGACGAGGTGCGCGAACTCGGCGTCGCTCTCGGCCTGCCGCACGAGATGGTCTATCGCCATCCCTTCCCCGGCCCCGGCCTCGGCGTGCGTATCCTCGGCGAAGTTAAGGCCGAGTTTGCCGATCTGCTGCGCCGCGCTGACGCCATCTTCATCGACGAACTGCGCGCCGCCGACTGGTACGACAAGACCAGCCAGGCCTTCGCCGTATTCCTGCCGGTGAAGAGCGTCGGCGTCATGGGCGACGGCCGCACCTACGAATACGTCGTCGCGCTGCGCGCCGTGCAGACCCAGGACTTCATGACCGCCCACTGGGCAGAGCTTCCGCACAGCCTGCTGGGCAAGGTGAGCAACCGCATCATCAACGAAGTGCGTGGCATCAATCGCGTGGTCTACGACATCTCTGGCAAGCCGCCCGCCACAATTGAGTGGGAATAATTACATAGCGTTTCGGTACTATTCGTACCTATTCAAAAAACACGAAAACCCCTTGGTAAAACAATGGGTTTTCTGTTTTTTACTATTCCTGACTATTCAGGGTAGCCCACATCTGGAGACGGTATCGGTGACGGTATTGGCATTTCTTGAGAGCTTCAGTAACATCGATACCGTCAACATCAAATGGACGCGTTGACGGTATCGTGAAATGCAAAACCCAGTAACCATGCGGGTTGGCTGGCGAAATTAGGGAATTTTGCGTTGACGGTATCGGCGACCAGGAAAGGGCCACCATGCTTACCGATACCCAACTGAAGAACCTCAAGCCGACCGGCAAGTTGTACAAGCTGGTCGATCGTGACGGCCTCTATGTCGCGGTTACCCCGTCAGGAGTTGTTTCCTTCCGTTACGACTATCGACTGAACGGCCGGCGGGAAACTCTCGTTCTTGGGCAATACGGCCCAGAAGGCCTGACCTTGGGCGAGGCTAGAGAGAAACTGATCGAAGCCAAAAAGGAAATTGCTGCAGGGAAGTCACCCGCCAAGGAAAAGCAGCGTTCAATTCAGAAATCGAAAGCGGCGAAAACTTTCGGCGAGTTCTCGACCCTGTGGCTGAAGGAATATCGCATGGCGGACAGTACCCGGGACATGAGGAAATCTGTCATTGATCGCGATATCGAGCCCGAGTTTGGCCGACGTCTTCTCAAGGAAATCGCGGCTGAAGATTTGCGGGCACTGTGCGAAAGGGTCAAGACTCAGCGCAATGCACCGGCAACGGCCGTTCACATCCGGGACATTGTTGCTCAGGTTTTCAGGTTTGCGATCGAGCGTGGTCACAAGGTCGCAAATCCTGCTGATGATGTCAGGGCATCCTCGATCGCGACCTTCAAGCCCAAAGATCGGGCGCTTTCCCCAGACGAAATCAGGATTTTCTTCCAGGAGTTGGATTTGGTACCGACGCTGCCAACAATCCGGTTGGCGTTGAAGCTTGTACTTCTTACGCTCATCCGCAAGGGCGAGCTTCTCAATGCGACCTGGGATGAGATGGATTTCGTTGGCGCCAAGTGGATCATCCCCGCGCAGAGAATGAAGGCCAGAAGGCCCCATGTGATTTACTTGCCCGACCAGGCCATGGACATCATGATTGCGCTGAAGACCTGCGCAGGAGGATCCAATTTTATCTTGCCGTCCCGGTATGAAGGTGACAAGGGAATGTCCAACAATACCCTCAATCGCGTTATTACTGTCACGGTCGAGCATGCGAAGAAAAAGGATTTGCCTCTGGACGATTTCACCGTTCATGATCTCCGCAGAACGGGTTCAACGCTTCTGCATGAGGCGGGATTTAATACCGACTGGATTGAGAAATGCCTGGCCCATGAGCAGAAGGGAGTCAGGGCCGTCTACAACAAGGCAGAGTATGCGGATCAGCGCAAGGACATGCTCCAGCAATGGGCAAACATGGTAGATGCGTGGATTGCCGGGAAAGAAATCACGCCCATTCATCGTCCCACCCGCGCGGCGGCGTAGAAATCTGATGCTACCGAGCGGGCCGGTGCCGGCGTCAGGCCTGTTTTTGGACAGGTCTGAATTTGCGTTTTTGGACGTCCGGGGAAAGCTGGGGTTGGATGAGCGCTGAGCGTCTTTCTTGAATCCAGTTCTCCACTTCGTCAAGATCCCAGACAACGCAACGTGGCGTTAGATTGAATCTATTGGGAAAGCCACCGGACTTTTCGAGCCGGTAAATTGCCGAGTCGGAAAGTGGGATTAGACGGAGTAGTTCTTCGCGTCTGATCAAGCGCTTGACCTGTATTGGTTTGCTCATTGTCGATTCCTGACTATTCAGTACTATCGACAATTACAGTCTGTTATGAGGCGGTCGGGATTTTGAAATCGATCCAAAAAGGGCGCATTTCGAGATTGCTACTTACACTGGCGTCCCTAATAGGGCGTTGCTTCGTGGGGCTGCGGTGGCCCCCTCAAACCGATTGAAAGCGTTCGATCAATGCAATAGGAATGCAATAGGAAGCTGTGCTATCTCAGCGAGATGAGTCCTGATATACTCTGCGGCGATGCGTACCTACCTCACCTTCATTCTTGCCATGCTGCTCTCGCTGAACACCGCCTTTGCGGTTGCGGCTAGCTATTGCCAGCATCAGAAGGAATCTCCGCGGGCAGCGCATTTCGGGCATCACATGCATCAACATGATCGCTCGACGGACAAGTCGAGCGACACCGGAACCCAGATCGATCCTGACTGCGGATTCTGTCATCTGTCGTTCTCGTCGTTTGTGCCGGCTTTCTCGCCGATCCTTGGCGATAACAGCCCACCCCAACTCATTGCCCCCTCGGTCGCGGAGTTCAGCTCCGCCACTGTCGATCCCTTCGACCGTCCGCCACTCGCCCGCCTCGCCTGATCCGGCGGGACGCGCTTCACTCTTTTTTCGTCCTTGACGGCTGACTGAGTCCGCGCCAGCGGGCTGTCGGCGCGTCCCGTCGGATTCTTCGCATGGTTCAACTTGCTAAGGATTTCGATGAATAAGACACTATTGCTATCGCTGGGGCTGCTCGCCACGCTGCCTGTCCTCGCACAAAACTCACAGTTCCTGGTGAAGACGGTGGCGACACCCGCGCCCGCCGGACTCGCCGCGCCGGCGACTGACCTGCCACTGACCCTGGAACACGCCTGGCAACTCGCCGAACAGGCCAACCCCGCCCTGAAGAGCGCGCAGGCGAACCTCGCTGCCGCCGAAGGGCAACTTGCCGACGCGCAAGGCTTGCTCTGGAACAACCCGCAGATCGCCGCCGAGCGCCTGCGGCGGACGGTGCCTGACCCGACACTGAACGACCGCACGCAGCGCGAATGGAATGTCGGCCTGACGCAGACGCTGGAGATTGCCGGCCAGCAGGGCTATCGGCGCACGGCGGCGGAGCAGGATCTGGCGGCACTGCGCGAAACGATCAAGGAAGCACGGCGGCAGTTGCGTGCCGAGGTCGAGCAGAAATTCGTCCGCGTGGTGGCCCTGCAATTGCGCGCCGAGATGGAAACGGGGCTGGTCGACCTGATCCGGGAGAACAACACCGTCACGCGCAAGCGCTTCGACGCGGGCGAAGACACCAAGCTAGACGCCAACCTCGCCGAAGTCGAACTCGGGCGGGCACGCAACCAGCTCGAAACCATTGGCGAACAGTTGATCCAGGCCCGCGCGGAACTGGCTACCCTGCTGCAACTGCCTGCAGAAAAACTCCCCGCCGTCAGCGGCGCACTCGTTGTCAAACCGGCACTGCCCTATACCCTCGATCAACTGCTCACGGTCGCCGCCAGCCGTGCCCAGTTGCGCGCCCTCGATCACCGTGAGCAAGCGGCGCGCAACCGGCTCGGCCTCGAACGGGCGGCAGTCTACCCGGACATCACCATCGGCCTGAATTCTGCCCGCGAAGGCCCCGGCGATGCCCGCGAGAAGGTTGTCGGATTGAGCGTATCGGTCCCCTTGCCGTTCTTCCGGCGCAATGCCGCCGGCATCGGCAAGGCATCGACTGAGCTGACCCAGGCCGAGATCGAGAAGCAGGCCACCGGCCGTGATATCCGCGCCCGCGTCCTGGCGCTGTGGCAGAAGCTCGACAGCCTGCGCCAGCGAACGCAACGGCTCGACCAGTCGGTGCTGCAACGCCTTGAAGAAAACCAGCGCCTGTCGACCGCCGCCTACCGTGCCGGCGAGATCAGCCTCGTCCAGATGCTGCTCGCCACCCGGCAGGTGCTCGACACCCGCCGTGAAGTGCTGGAGGCCATGACCGACTTCGCCCTGACGCGCAGCGAACTGGAACAAACCGCCGGCTGGAGCGCGAGCCAATGAAGGCCGCACCCGCCCTCGCCGGCCAACCCACCCGCATCGGAAAAGACCTCATGAAGACATCGAAAACCAATCTGCCCCTTGCCTTGGCCATCGGTCTGGCGGTACTTGCCCTGACCGCTTGCGACAAGCCGGAGCCGACCGCGAAGGCGGCGCCAGCGGCAACACAACCAGCCGCCGCGCCCAGCGGCGGCGCCGACAAGGCCGGCGACAAGCGCGGCGAACCCAAGGAAGGTGAAGCCGGCCATGGCGAAGCAGGTTTGTTGAAGCTCAGCGCCGAAGAAATCGAGACCGCCGGAATCAAGGTCGAAGAACTCGCGGCGCAGGAAATCAGCGAACAGTTGATCGTAACCGCCACCATCCGTCCCAATCAGGATCGCATCACGCATATCGCGCCACGCGTACCGGGGCGCATCGTCAAAGTTCAAGCCAATCTCGGCGATCAGGTCAAGGCCGGTCAGGCGCTAGTCGTCCTCGACAGCCTGGAAGTCGGCGAGGCGCACTCGGCCTATCTTCAGGCGAAGACCCAGCTCGCGGTGACCAAGGCCGACTTCGAGCGGGCCGAGAAACTGCACGGCGAGCAGATCATCGCGCAGAAGGACCACCTGCGTGCCCACGCCGAATACGACAAGGCGCAGGCTGCGTTCGCCGCTGCCGGCGACAAGCTGCGCATGCTCGGTGTCGGCTCGGCGCCGGCCGAGGACGGCCGGGCGGTATCGACCTTCCCGTTGAGCACGCCGTTCGCCGGAACGGTGATCGAGAAGCACGCCATCCTTGGCGAACTGGCGCAACCCGACAAATCGGTGTTCACCGTCGCCGACCTGTCGCGCCTGTGGATCGAGGCCAACCTGTTCGAGAAGGATCTCGGTCGCGTCAAGCCCGGCGCCGAGGCTGTTGTTACGGTCGATGCCTATCCCGGCGAGTCCTTCCAGGGCAAGCTCACCTACATTGCGGCGGTCGTGGACAAGGAGACGCGCACCGTCCCGGCCCGCGTCGAGGTCGCCAATCCGGGCGGCCGGCTCAAGCCCGAGATGTTCGCCACTGCCGCAATACGTACCGTCGGAACCAGCGGGACCGCCGCTATCGCCGGCAAGGACAAGGCGCTGGTCTTGCCGCAGGAAGCCGTGGTGTTGATGCAGGGGCAGCCGACGGCCTTCATCGCCGAAGACGGCGGCTTCGAGCCGCGTGTCGTCGAGCTTGGCGACAAACTGCGCGGCAAGGTCGTGATCAGAAGCGGGTTGAAGGCCGGCGACAAGGTGGTGATGGCCGGAAGCTATGCGCTCAAGGCCCGCCTGCTCAAGTCGCAAATCGGCGATTCGCACTGAGGACCGGCCATGCTCAATTCAATAGTCGATCTCTCGCTGCGCTACAAGATCCTGGTACTGGTCGGATTCCTGCTCGTCGTCGTCTTCGGCGTCCAGGCATTCCGTGCCGTGCCGGTCGATGCCTTCCCGGACATGACGCCCGTCCAGGTCAACGTCTACACCGAATCGCCGGGACTCGCCGCCGAGGACGTCGAGAAGCTGCTCACCTTCCCGGTCGAAACGGCGATGGCCGGTTTGCCCGGCGTCGAGGAAATCCGCTCCGTGTCGCTGTTCGGTCTGTCCTACGTCAGCGTCTATTTCAAGGACGACGTCGACATCTACTTCGCCCGCCGGCTGGTCGGCGAAAAGATCATCGAAGCCAAGACGCGCATGCCCGAGGGCTACGGCGAACCGACGCTGGGTCCGAATTCGTCGGGGCTCGGCCAGGTGTTCTGGTACACCATCGAATCGGCCGACCAGAAGCTGAGCGCGATGGACCTGCGCACGCTCCAGGACTGGAACGTCCGCCTGCTGCTGCGCACCGCCGCCGGGGTCGACGATGTCACCTCCTGGGGCGGCGACGAGAAACAGTTCCAGGTGCTGATCCAGCCACAGAAACTGATCAAGTACGGACTCAGCTTCAAGGCGGTGATGGAAGCGCTGGCCGCCAACAACCGGCAGGTCGGCGGCCAGTACGTCAACCTCGGCCGCGAGCAGTATCTGGTGCGCGGTCTCGGCCTGGTCACCGGCAGCCGCGACATCGGCAACATCGTGATCACGCAGCGCGAAGGCGCACCGATCTATGTTCGCGATGTCGCCGAGGTCAAGGAAGCGCCCGGCCTGCGTTTTGGTGCGGTAACCCGGGACGGCAAGGAAGTTGCGCTGGGCATGGCGCTGGCACGCATCAACGAAAACGCCAAGAACGTCGTCGACGCGGTCAAGGCCAAGGTCACGCTGGCCCAGCAGGCGCTGCCCAAGGGGGTGTCGATCAATACCGTGTACGACCGCACGGAACTGGTCGTCAAGGCGCTCGCGACCGCCGAGAGCGCGCTGCTCGAAGGCTCGATCCTGGTCGCCATCGTCCTCTTCCTGTTCCTCGGCGAAATCCGCTCGGCGATCGTCGTCGTCGTCACGCTGCCGCTGGCGATGCTGATCGCCTTCATCCTCATGCAGTACGTCGGCATGTCGGCCAACCTGATGTCGCTGGCCGGCCTGGCGATCGGCATCGGCATGATGGTCGACGGCGCCGTGGTGATGGTCGAGAACGGCTTCCGC
>Ga0172380_10000292_pt1 | contig 102686 bp, 116 predicted proteins | sample Leawe162metaG_FD_119747 | JGI IMG/M metagenome (GOLD analysis project Ga0172380, IMG submission 119747) | Leachate microbial communities from a municipal landfill in Southern Ontario, Canada - Leachate well 162 metaG | ecosystem: Engineered > Solid waste > Landfill > Unclassified | place...
AGTCTCCATAAGGCTACCATGCATCAAACACAGAATTGGCACTGTCCCATACTTTTAATATGGCGCGATGAAAATCGCATGTGGGTTCGACCCCCACTTGATGCACCAAATATTTGCCGAGGCGAGATGGTTCTCAAGTATCATTCATAGCGATACTCTTGTCGGGTCAGAACCGACTCTCGGTACCAAGTTTGCGGGGCAGTCAGTATCATTGCTGAATCTGGCTCATAACCAGAAAACCAGTTTAGGTGAAATTCCTAATCCCGCTACCAAATGTTTTTGTTTTCGCGATTCGTTGCGGGTTTCTTTTTTGAAATGAAACCGTTTTAAATTTAACTTGCATGGAGGAAACTATGAAGTGCGTATCAATGTTCGGAACGATTCAAAGACTGACCGACAAACAAGCTGATTATGTCGTGAAAAGAAAAGAAGGTGAGTATGTTTCGAAGTCTGAATGGAAAAAACAAGTAAGAAAAATTGTTGAAAAAGTCGAAGAAAAGATTGAAAAGAAAAAGGAAAAAGAAATTAAAAAAGTTGCAAAGTTAGTCAACACGGATGAGGCAACTGCAACCCAGCTTGTAAATAGCATTGAGAATTTCAAGAAAGAAAAGAAAAAGAAGAAATAAGTTTCGTTGTTGGGTACTCTAATTTGGTAAGAGGCAAAACTGTTAATTTTGTGTTTGCTGGTTCGAGTCCAGCCCCAACAGCCATTTTATAAAATGTAAAAATTGTTATAAACTTTTTTGTTAATTTTATTATGAGAAAAATTAAAAATTGTATAGTGTGCGGCAAACAAATATTAAATGATAAATTTTGTTCACATAAATGCTCTGCTATATATAACAATAAAAATAGAAATTATAGAGGTTCAAAAGATAAAAGAACTAAAAATGGAAAATGTATTATTTGTAATAAAGAATTATAGGTTTCAATATTTACTGATTTAAACAAAGTAAAATGTAAACAATGTAAATCTAATCATAAAAAATAGATTTGTAAAAGTTTATCTAATAATTACATAGAAAAAGTAAAATATTCAAAAATATATGCATGCAAATATTGTGGTCAATAGAAATGTATAAGAAAAGACATTTGTAACAAATATCAATTAATTCCTCGACTTGTTAAATATTTTAATTTTGATAAAAGTTGTATAGGTACAATAAAATTTTATGATGAATATGACAGAGTTAGAAAAATAATAGTTGACGAATATAATAATGGAGCAAGCACAATAGATTTAATTAAAAAATATAATCATAAAAATGCTGGAAATTTTGGAAAGTTATTATTATCATTAAATATAAAAAGAAGAAATCTATCTTAGGCAACTTCATTAAGTATTTTAAATAACAAGGGAAAATGGGCACGAGATTATATCCATCCAAGAAATGAGGGATATCAATATAAGCATGGTTATCACACAACATGGAATAATAAAAAAGTATTTTATAGAAGTAGTTATGAATTAGATTATTGCAAAATACTTGATGATAATAAAATAGATTATGATATGTAGAAATTAACAATTCAATATTTAGATACTCAATTAAATAAAATAAGAATTGCAAAACCAGATTTTTACTTAAATTAGACAAATACTATTGTATAGATCAAATCTGATTATACTTTAGATAAACAAAATATGATAGATAAAGTTAAATAGTATAAAAATTTAAGATATAATTTTAAATTAATACTTGAACATAAATAGACAATACTTGAAAATATACTCCGTGAGGAAGATGGAAATCCGTCACACTGTCACTGTGAAGATAACGAGGTCAGTACTCGTACGGAGTGCCAAATTAAAAACAAAGATGCGAGTTCTCTACGGAGTTTGTAACGTCATAAATTTGAAATCATGCTGAAATCTCATAGCGGCAATTGAACTGGTTTTGTAAACCAGCGGAGAAATCCTTCGTGAGTTCGAGTCTCACTTTCAGCTCCAATAAGATACATGCGAGCTTGACAGAGAAATTATGTGCTTGTCTTCCAAACAAGATCAGGCGGGAGTGTTACCCGCAGCTCGCTCCAAGACAATGGAGATATGTGACGAATGGTAAGTCGGCTGTTTGCTAAACAGTTGTCCTAACGGGCATGCAGGTTCAAGTCCTGTTATCTCCGCCAAGAACGGTAAAGAAGCTGAGGTGGCATCTTAGCAGTTCACCGTCTCATCTCGACAATGAGACGAAGTTAATGTGATGTACGTCGAGGTACTTATGTTAATGGGATTTAGTTTATGCCATTGGGCCGCAAGGTCAAAAAACATTTACCTCATTTAATTTGAAATAGGAAATTTTATGATTTGCAAAAGGTGCGGAAAATAGTTCTTTGAAAATTATAGTAAATATGGCAGTGGAAAATATTGTAGCAGTCTATGTTCTCATGCCAGAAAATTAGACTCTGTTTCTAAAAATAAAATAAGTAATTCTTTACATCGTTATAACAAAGCTGCCGGACATAGTGTATATATAATAGAAGAAAATAAAATATGCAAAAATTGTAATAAGCCTTTTATTTTAAAAATTAAAAACTCTGCAGTTAAATTTAGAAAAGGGTTGTATTGTTGTAGAAAATGTGCAAGTATTGCAAATGGTAAAATAATTAGACCGATGTCTCAAGAACAGAAAATTAAATTATCAATTACAAGAAAACAAATGTTTAAAGATGGCAAATTAAAGGTTACTGGCGGAACAACGAGATGGATTTAGTATAATAAAATAAAGGTTCAAGGAACATATGAACTTAGAACATGCTTTATATTAGATAAAATGAAATAGTTAAACATAATAAAAAACTGGAGCTATGCCAAGGATAGGATTGATTATTTTGATATTAATAATGAAAAACATACATATATTATAGATTTTAAAATACTCAATAATGACAATAGTTTTTATTATATTTAGGTAAAAGGTAGAATTAGGGAAAATGACGAAATAAAATGGAAAACAGTTAAATAGAACGGATACAAAATAGAAATTTGGTTTATAGATACAATTAAAAAATATGAAAAAATTTATCAACTTAGCTCAGCTGGTAGAGCGGTGGTTTGAAGAATCACGCGTCATCTGTTCAATTCAGATAGTTGATACCAAGTTAAAAACAAATGCGTGAGTTCTCTACGGAGTTTGTAGCGCTATAAAATATTGGGCAAGTCGGATAGTGGCAATTCCGGATGACTGTAAATCATCTTCTCTTCGGAGGTTCGAAAGTTCGAGTCTTTCCTTGCCCACCAAGTTCTTCGCGGTTTTGCAGCAAGTGCTGCAGTGGAAGATGGGTCTTCTCTCGATATCTTTTTTCTGTTTGAAATTATATGTTATTATATTTTAATTGAAATTTTACTCCGATGGTGGAATGCATACACGATTGGTTTAAGCCCAATTGCCGCAAGGATTGAGAGTGCAAGTCTCTCTCGGAGTATTTATATATATTTTACCAGAATGTTGGAATAGAATACAAGGTCGTTTCAAAAACGATTGGACGCAAGTTCATGAGAGTGCAAGTCTCTCTTCTGGTATTTTAAATTAAATTACGTGCTAGTGGAGGAATGGAAGACTCAATTGCCTTAGAAGCAGTCGCACCGAAAGGTCACTTACAGGTTCAAGTCCTGTCTTGCGCATTTTAAATTAAAAATTATTATGGAAATAAAAGTTTGTCAATGCGGAAGTATATTACTTGCCGTTAAACACAACGAAAACATCAATGAATATTATTATGTAGTATGCGGCATTTGTGGAGATTGTGGAACATTAGAAGATACAAGAGAAGAAGCAATTTTATCTTGGAACAATGGCGAGAAGTTAAATCCAAGAATGAAAATATTTTATTGAATATATAGGCGCATATTTCAACGGTCAGAAGACCAGTCTGATATACTGGAGATGAAAGTTCAATTCTTTCTGTGCCTACCAAGTTATTTGAAAATTATGGGGAACGGTACTGCTTGGCGTGGTAGCTTGATTTGCAATCAGGACATTCAGATGGGTTCGATGCCCATGTTCTCCACCAAAATATTTCTAGAAGCATAAGGTCCATGGGGTAAACAAGCTTGGTAACTTGTTTTGTATAGCCTCAGTGATATGGTGGACGTGGTCTTCTAGATTTTAATTATATGGAGAACTAGGCTAATTGGTAAGTCAGCGGTCCTGAAAACCGCCGGGAGAAATCCCTTCGAGGTTCAAGTCCTCGGTTCTCCGCCATATTTGAATTGCCGCTGGATGCAGGATGTGCACAATCCGGTCTGTTCGATTCAGACAAGCAATTCTTTTTTAAACTTATATATGCCCGATTGGCGAAGCGTGAACGCGACGGATTGCAAACCCGTTATGAGTTAGGTAAGCACTAACATCGGGCTCCAATTGAAAACATGCTCGATTAGCTTAGCTGGTTTAAAGCACTTGTCCTACACACAAGGGATCAAAAGTTCAAGTCCTACAGCGGCTACCAAATTTATTTTCTGTTGAATATGTTATTATATTTGTTATATAATTAGGAGGCTTAATATGATAGGAACGTTAACAAAATTAGAATCTTCTCATAATAACTTAAGAACGAATTTTATAGATGGTTAGTTTAAAGTTTTGCCGAAAATTGGTAAATGTTTTGCCATTAAAGGTGAATCATTAACTCCTGAAGGTTCTTTTAGGCTTGTTGAAACGACTGTTATTAAGGAAGTTGACACTCTTTATGCAGATCAATCTGTTTATTATTTTACTACTGAAAATTCAAAATATAAATTGGAAGTTAAATGAAGAAAATTAAATCTGAAAAACCGAAAGAAAAACCAAGAATGTTTTGCCCAAAGTGTCAAAATAATTGTTTTTCTATAATTAGCGGCGGGAGATATGAATGTATATCTTGTGCATTTGTTGGTAAATTACCTGACTTTTATAAAGCTGAAAAGAAATGAAACATAGAATTTTTATTGATGTTGATGGCACACTTATAGATAAAGATGATATGCCCAGGCCAAATCTTTATCAGTTTTTTCATGAATTATCAGAGTATTTTTATATTATTGTATGGAGCGCAGGCGGTGCAGATTACGCCACAATGAAGGCTAGAAGACTTGATATAACAAAATTCTGTATGAAGTTTGACTGTAAATATGATTTCAAAAAAAGATATTCAATCGGCAAAGGCGATATTTGTATTGATGATGAAGAGATGATGATTATTTCATTTCTTAGAGCCGGAGCAGATGGATTTCAAGTTCCATATTACGAATCTAATATTAATGATCGGAACAGTCAATTGGCTTTAGAAGATGTACTTGATAAAATAAAAGAAAAATATTTGCTAAAATAATTATTATAATTTTGATATGGAAAATTTATCAGAATTATTTATAAAAGGTTTCGATATGTCTGTTATTTCTCTCGATATAATGGAAGGAAAAACAGAATTCAATTCAATAGTGGATTTATGGATATCTAAAGATTTCCCATTTCATGGATTGCCATTAACTTATTATAACAAGCTTATTCCCATAGATGCGTTTTCAACAATTAATAAAGATAATATTTTAAATAATATTAATGATTTGTTATGTTTGTTGTTTCCATCTATGGCGATGCATAAAGCTTGTCCAAAACAATATTCAAATCCTGAGCATAAAAAAATAATAGCAGCGCATATTTTATCGGAACATTTCAAATATGAGTAATATACAAACTGGTTATTGTTTTAATTGTAAAAAAGTAACAACGCATAATATTAGAAAATCTGGTGAATTTAAATATCATGATTGCTCAGAATGTTGTTTATCAATAAAAATGGAAAGAATAAACAAGGAGAATGAAAATGACATCTTCAGAATATTCCAAAGCAATTAAAACTTTAATTAACAAACCTGATTTTCAACCTCATGATGGAAATACCTATTGTAATTTTTTTGTAACAGAGGTAGCTCATTTATTTGGATTTAAAGGTTTTGATGGTCTGATGGCTAATTAGATTATTGATTTGATGGAAAAAGGAAAATCATTTAAAAAAGTTGTAAATCCTTATTCCGTCATATCAGCAGCATTGAAAGATAGTCCATCCTTAATTATTGCAGGCCAAAAAGCAAAAGGTCATGGACATGTATGTATTGTTTCTCCTCTTGGCGGAACAACATATTCTTCTAAATGGAAGAAAGAAGTTTGCAATGTTGCTAATGTAGGCAAAGATGTTTTCGAGAACAAAGGTTTGAATTGGGCATTTGCAACTGAGCCGACACTTTATATTTACAAAGGATAAATATTATGCATACTTCGGGATATATACATGTAGAATCAAATAGTCAAAGATTTACTAATATCGATCAAATTATATCGTTGGTAGAAATGTTATATGTTGGTAATGATATTTCATTTAAAGATGTTCATTATATTTTGATTGGACTTAAAAATACAAAAGCTGACGGTTATGAATTGCAACCACCGGCAACTTTTCCAGCTAAAGAATGCGATGCATTAGAGTATTGTGGAAGAGATTGTCCAGGAATAAGTGAGTGTAAAAAATGAAAAAGTGTTCTGATGATTGTTATCCTATATGCGATTTTTGTTATTATTTTAGAAATGGAATAGAATTAGGTAGAGACAGTATCGAAAATGGATTTTGTAATAAACATAAAAGAAATAGAAAGTTGTGTGACAGTTGTAATTATTTTACTTGTACATTATGTGTAAATATATTTAAAAGATTGCTACATAAGATTACAATTTACTTTCTTTTAAAATTTAATAGAAGAAAATTTTTTAAAAATAGACAAGAAAGATTATGCGGAAAATAAATATGGAAAAGATATTACCAATACTAATGGTTATAATGTCTTTCAGTGCAAGTATTATTTATTTCTATAAAGGTGACGTAAGACATGGGATATATTGGATAGGATCCGGTATATTAATTAGTGCAGTAACTTTTTGAGGAGATTATATGTTGTTATCTGAAGATCCTTTTGAGAAATGGTGGAATGAAAATTATCCACATATAAGTAATGTGACAATAAAAATAGTAGCAAGACAGGCTTGGGATGCCAGTAGAGAATACTTTACTGATAAGGTATTTTAAATGGAGAATTTAAATTATAATTTTAAAACTTTATCTAAAAATCAAAAAATGATAGTCAAAAAAGATTGTTATTGTGAAGGGTATCTTCATGAAATCTCTAATCATTATAGAGAAGGGATAAAAGAAAGAAAACTTTTGTCAGGAACTGAAGTTAAAGTTATTGAAGTGTGGAATAATATGTACGGAAATTATATCAAGATAGATTATAATGGATTATCCTATGATATATTGCCTCAAAATTTAGAAATTGTTTAATATGACATCAAAAGAATTTAAGGCAAAGGTAACTGGAAAGACAACAGAGCAAAGAGGATTGATATTTAAGAAAACTGTTTATTTGATTGCGTTAGACTTTAACGATGATTATGTCACGAAAAGTGTTTCATTTGACTAATATTCTTCTGTTAAGGTTGGCGATATTATATGGGTAACTTTATATCAATCACTTAATGGTGGAAGGTATTTTTCACAAGCAGAGGCTTCATATAGTGTAAATGGATTTGGAATATGAACTTTAAAGAATAGCAGAAAATAAAATGGAAAATTTAAATATAGATGATATTACTTCTTTTTCAGATGATAAACTCGCCGAAGAGGTTATGTATTGGACGAGAGTTTATAGAGCTGAAGAAAATTTATTTGGTAAAGAAAGAGAATATTATAAAGCCATAATATTAGAGTACAATAAAAGGAAAAATATATGAAATGTTATAACAAAGAATGTAAGTCAGGTTTAAACATTGATAATAAATGTGAAAGTGTAGAAGCCTCTTATTTTAATAATTGTACTGGAAGAAAGAAAACGGAAGGTATTATGGGAAAAGAAGAAATAAAAGCTATGGCAGATTCAATTGGTGTTAACCCAGAATTTATTGACCATGTTATCAAAAAGTATGGCGAAGACATGGTTGATGTTGTTGTTAATAAAGCTGTTCAATTAAGAAAGCAAGAAATTGCCGAAAAGAATTTTCTTGCAAAATGTGAATGTTATTGTAGTATGATTGAAATAGAAAAAGATAAAGAAACTAATCAATATAATATTGCATTATGGGGTCATTCTCATGGCAATTATTCTTTATCAATAAAAGAAAGAATTAGATGGTGCTGGAGAATGCTAACAACTGGCAATCTTTGGACAGATCATACAATTCTTTCAGCGGAAAAAGCTAAGGAATTGAAAGACTGGCTAGAGGAGAATTTGAAATGATATTTGTTTGCGGTGATACACATGGAGAGTTAGAATTAAGAAAACTTAATACTGAAAATTTTAAAGAAGGTAAAAATTTAACCAAAAATGATTATGTTATTGTTCTTGGCGATTTTGGACTGTTGTGGAAGAACTCTCCAGATAAAGAAGAAAAGTATTGGACTGACTGGCTAAACGATAAACCATGGACAACCTGCTTCATTCCTGGAAATCATGAAAATTTCCATAGACTTAATAATCTCGAAAAAGTTAATATGTTCGGCTACAAAGTTGGCAAGGTATCCGATAGTATATTTATGTTACTCAACGGTGGCATTTATAATATTGACAATAAAAAGATATTTACTTTTGGTGGTGCAACAAGTATTGATAAAGCAAGCAGAATTGAAAACATATCTTGGTGGAAAGATGAAGTGCCAAATTTTGAAACGATGAATTTTGGACTTGACAATCTTTATAAAGAAAAAGAAATCGATTTTGTTTTAACGCATACCGCTCCAAGATTTGTAATCGATAAATATATACATGATAAGAATATGAGTAGGAGATTTTTTGTTGACTGTCCTGTAATGAAATATCTGAATGAAGTAAGTCATCCAATGAAGTATAAGAAATGGTGGTTCGGTCACTGGCATGATGATTGGGATTCTCAATGTGGGATATATCATATGTTATACGATAGAATTTTACAAATAAGTTAATTATTATGTTTTATAAACCTTATAAATTTAGAATTTATCCCACTAATAAACAACAAGTCTTGATTGACAGAACTTTTGGTTGCGTCAGGTTTGTTTGGAATCAATTGGTTGAAAATTTTAATTCTTTATAGAATGAATAGAAAACATACGAAACTGTTAAATAGCTTAGAGAAAAATTTCCATGGTTAAAGGAAGTATCTTCAGTTGCACTTGGTCAAAAACAAAGAGATTTTTGGGAATTCATAAAACAATTTTCAAACAAAAATAGAAAATCACAGCTTGGAAGACCGAATTTTAAATCAAGAAAAAGTAAACAATCATATAGACTTAGCAATCAAAAATTTTATATTAAAAATAATACGATAAGATTAGGAAAAATTGGTTTCATAAAAATTGTACTTGACAGACAAATTCCTCAAGATACTAAACTTATAAATGCTACAATTTCAAAAGATAAATGCGGAGATTATTTTGTTTCAATTCTTATAGAACAAAATATTGAATAGAAACCCAAGACAGGAAAGGAAGTTGGTATCGATGTCGGTCTTAAGTCATTTGCAGTTTTAAGCGATGGTACTTATATTGATAATCTGAGATATCTTAACGAGAACCAAGATAAGATAAAAAGGTTAAGTCAACATTTAAGTAGGAAGCAGAATGGTTCAAATAGATACGAAAAGAATAGAAAGAAGTTTGCAAAAGAACATAGAAAAGTTACAAGACAGAGATCTTATTTTTTACATGAATTGTCATCCACGATTGTAAATTAGTACGACATAATAGCAATTTAGAGTCTTAATGTGCAAAGTATGTTAAAAAATCATAAATTTGCAAGATCAATTTCAGATGCTTCATGGTCTTAGTTCTTTTGGCAACTTGAATATAAATGTCGATGGTACGGTAAAGAACTGAAAAAAGTTGACAGATTTGAGCCAACCTCTAAGACATGTTCTATATGCGGTTATATCAAATAGGATATGACATTGCGAGATAGATAGTGGACATGTCCAACTTGTCATACAGAACATGATAGAGATTTGAATTCAAGTAAAAATATTTTGAAAAAATCCGTAGGAATCAATACGGAATTACAGACATGGAGAAAACATAAGACTTTAAAGAAATCAAATTCAAAGCAATTTTCTTAGAAGTGTTAAGTACTTTATAAAATAAGTATATGATTAATTCGGGCATTGGCATTCTTCAAATAAGTTAATCCCTAACTATTGCCATGTTACTAAGTGGGTTTTATAGTTATTATATTTTAGTTAGAATATAGTTATTTATCAGGAGGTTACATGACTGAAGAAGAGCTTGCTATAATTAATCTTCTTGCAAATGCTTATAATTTATTTATTAAATTACCACTTCAGCATCCCATGGATCAAGATGAATTTTGTAGAAATGTTCATGTACTCCAAAGGCAAGTAATGGCAAGAGAGGCAAGAAGAAGACATCCAGAGATATTTAACTGTTTCTTTGAAGATAAAGGATAAAATGAAAAGACAAATCAATATTATATTGGACGATGCTAATATACTTCTTAATTTATCAAAAGTAACGTCCGTTAAAACCGACAAACAAATGATTCATTTAGATAAACTTGATAACGGTACTTGGAGATTAATTTATAATGAAAATCTTATACCCGATTTTTCAAAAGTATTAAGTCTTGATATTATAAGGGGCTAATATGAATTGTATAATTTGCAATATAGAACTTGAAGAAGATAATAATTGCGAGCTTGATAATGGAGTAAGATATTCTTTTGAAGGTCAAGGGCCTTATTGTGACAGATGTTGTGATGAAGTTGAAAGAAGAGATTTTATTGAAACTTATGAGGATTACGAAGAATGAAAATTGTAATGACATATACAACTCAGAATGAAATAGATTCTTGGGACAATACAAAATGTATTGAATACGAATCTACTTAACTTGCAGAGTATGATTTTGTTTATTTGTGCAGAAAAGCAAGTGAAACAAAGAAAGAAAGCTTTTTCAAATTTTGCAACATAGAATTTTTTATTCAAGATTTTATATATACTTCGGGTTTCGGAAAGCAAAGTAAAAAAGTTGAATACTTTCCAGAATTTGAAGAATTGAATGATTGGTTCAATAAAATGTTGAGGAATAAATGATTGAAAAAACAATAGTTGTTGGTTTTACAGGATCACAATCTGGTTTAACAGTATTACAATCAAACAAACTAGAGACTTTAATTGCCCATTTAAAGCCCGTAGAAGCTCACCACGGCGGTTGTATTGGAGCTGACGATAGTTTCCATCAGTGTTGTTTGAAGTTTGAAATAAGGGTCCATTTGCACCCTGGCTGCGATAAGTTTGGCAACAAACCAAAAGTTGGAAAATGGACAGAAGAAGATAAATGTATTGTAGTTATAAATGAAACGAAATGGTATCTTGAAAGAAATATGGATATTGTTGATGCATGCAATATTTTAATTGCTTGTCCTAAAGGTCCAGAGGAAAGAAGATCTGGCACATGGTCAACAGTAAGGTATGCAAAGAAAAGTAAAAAGAATATAATCATTTTATATCCTGATGGAACTTACGAATCTATATTTTGATTCTTGAATTGTTAATAGTTATAAATCGTTCTTTCAAATAAATAAAACATGGGGGCGCGTAGATTCGATGCTTTAATCGAAATTTAAGTTTTACCCAGAGGATGATTGTAGGACTCTTTAAATAACCAATCAAATGTTAAATGCAGCAAATAAAATCGCTGATGCATTCATGTCATTTTTTATGATAAATGCCGGTCTCCAGATGGCTTCCGTAGCTGTTTGATAGATTGTAATATAAAACGGAAAAACTTATTTAACTTCTCGATTAAGTAAGCCAGACATTGAGAGAAAACTTTGCAATAATTTGTCTTTAGAGTATTGCAGAAAATAAATAAAGACTAAGGGTATAAATACTTAGATAGAAATTATCGTGGACAAGAGGGGCGGCTCCTCTTCGCCTCCACCATATTCTTTTCCCATTTTAATTATAGGATCTTTTCTTTTATAGATTAGGTCCTATATTAATTTTAACTATTTATTATTCTACATAAACCAATCCTATGATACTCTTACAAGTCTATAATTATTTGAAATACACCAAGCCTATAAAGCTTTATCTTTTAGTTGTTTAGACTATAATTGATTATGTATATTTTTGAAATGCCAAATTCCATCGTATTCAAAACATATTTTTAATTTATTTGAATATAAATCTCTTGACATTCTTTGTTCATTGAAACCCAATAATCCACCGAATGTCCACTAATCATTTTTAAAGTTCTGTATAAAATGTGATCTTATAAATCTCTAATCTTTACTTGTAAATCTTTTCTATATTTTAGGCAATATCATGTTTCTATAATTTTCGTCTTGCCATAATCTTTTGCTTATTATACTTAATTTTAATTTAAATGCTATTAATTTATCGCCAAATAATTTTTCTTTATTTATATTTGCACGATAACTTTTAGCACAAAATTTTGAACAATAATAATTATTTTTTGATGGAAATTTTTTCTATCTCTATTTTATTTTAAAGTCTTTATTGCATTTATTACATTTAACATTATACTATTTTATCTAACCATGAATTTTATTATTTATCTTTTTTGCACTCTAAGACGCTTTATTACTAAATCTCTATTTATCATATTCAATATTTTTATCACACCATCTAACATGATTAGCAAATATTCTGCCATGAATATCCTTAAACTATTTGCTGCAATATTTACAAATTCTATCTTTTAACATAATTTTAATGACAAGTTAATTTTTCAATAATTTATTGTTTATATTATATAAATAAATTAGTTATTTGATAATTCCTCTGTCAAAGATAAGCATATCATAGACATAGTCGCAGCTATGCATTGCGCCGGATGGTTTGCGAAAGCCGCCAAAATAAAATCCGGAAACCGCTATGATGACAGATCCGCTTTAATGGGTAAGTAGCTCAATTGGCTAGAGTGACGGTCTCCAAAACCGTAGGTTCAAGGTTCGAGTCCTTGCTTGCCCGCTTTCTTTTTAAAATCATAAGCAGTATTTTCAAAATCATTAGTATTATATTTATTGTATACTTAATAAGGAAATTAAATGAATATCGATAAAGTACATAATGTCCTATCTGAACAGGATAAATATAATCTGGAAAAGAATAGAATATATGCTCCATTCATGCCAGAAGGAGCATTACCTGAGCTTGATAAAAAATGCGAATGCGAATCCTGCAAAATAAGCAGAGAGTTGAGAGCTATTGACCATGAATTAACTCCGAGAGCTAAAAAGCTCATGGAGAAATTATGGATTCACATGGAGTCTCAAATAACAGATCTTGAAGTTGAAATATTAAAGCTTAAAGGTGAATGGCCCGTTATTCAAGAGACAGTTGTTAAAAAGTCTAAAATTGATGCGCATCACAATGTTAAATGCAGAAGATGCAATCAAGATATGAATTTTATTGATTGTTACGATACTGGTTCAAATGGCCATGTAATCGACAGCAATAGCTATGCATATAATTTATATTATTGTGTAGATTGCGGGAGACTTGCAAAGCAAGACGTATGGCATAATGCAGGTGTTGTGTTTATTGACTACGATAACACAATTACTGTACACAAGGTTGAAAAGATCGAGAATTGATTGAAATGTTGTTATATTTTTGTTGTAATCGAAAACAACAAATTGTTAATTGAAATAACTGTTAAGAAATGAATTATATGGGAATATCGTCTAGTTAGTTAGGACGGGGGTCTCTAAAACCCCGAAGTCCGGTGCAATTCCGGATATTCCTATTCTTTTAAATATTACGAACGAGGTTATATGTGGATCGAAATTGAAAATCCTTCCGACGAAATGTTAGACAAACTTTGGAAAGAAGTAAATGACAATATTAGGCATTGTCACGATTGTGGAGTAGAGCCCGGTCAAAAACATTTAATAGGTTGCGACACAGCAAGATGTTTAATTTGCGGCGGGCAGAGATTAAGTTGCGATTGTGAAGAATGGAGTGATGATATTTGGACAGGTTTATGGCCCGGAACTGAATATTGTTATAAGAATAGATTAGTGTCAATGTGGAGTGAAGATAAGAGGTTAACTTTTGATTACAATAGAGAAGCAAGATTGAATAGAAAATAATTATGGGATGCTCTTCCAATGGTAGGATTTCGGAATTCGACTCCGAAGATAGCAGTTCAACTCTGCTGCATTCCAATCCCTTGATTTTAAATACTTTACATAAACAGGAGGTTTCGTGTCAATAACTAAAAGTTCTTATCAAGCGCAGTACAGATGGTCAAATATCTATACAAGTCAACTCAGTAAGCCTTGGACAAACGATTAGGATAGAATTGTTAAAGATCATAAAATATCATATAAGTAGATTGCTAAGCAATTAGGTAGAACTTATAAATCTGTATAGAGTAGAAGTCAGTATCTTAAGAGGCACAGCGTAATGTTTATGTAATTATTGACCGACATTTTTTGTTTATACAATATAATGGGTCGGGAGTGTGAAAGAATTGCACGCTATGTCGCGAACTTAGAGGTCAGATTTCGTAGTCTGCCGATCCAGAAATTTTAAATACATGAGGCAGTTATGTACATTCATACAGGTTCAACAATCGGTAAGCTTTGCAGAGAAGAACATTTTGAAAATGGTTTGATTTTAAATAGCCATACTAAAAAGAAAAGATTTTGGACTAGTAAGGAAGACAAGATTATTACAGATAGTATATTATATGGTAACATTCCAACTTATAAATTAGCAAAGAAATTAAAGAGAACACCCGTAAGTGTGGAATGTAGAAAAATTAAATTATTGAATGATATTAAAGGAGGTTTTTATGTCAAATAAAACAGCGTCTGGCAACGGTATTGGTTTCGGAAGTCTATTAGCTCTTACATTTATTATTCTCAAACTATGCAATGTTATTACATGGTCATGGTTATGGGTTCTTGCACCGATTTGGATTCCCCTTGGACTTGGTATTCTTATTGTGCTTGCTTTTGTGACATTCGTTGCACTGAAAGGTAAATAATATGGAAATATGTATTATATTTGCTTTTGGTATTATATTTGGAATTGCAATAGGTAAATCTAAATAAGGAGGTGTTATGTTTTCTGCATTTAAAAAAGTATCAGGATTAGATGTTGCTGGTAGTATGACATTTGCTTTGATTTTAGTTAAATTATTTGGATACGTTATTATACCAACATCAATAATATTTTTCCCATTTGCTGTACTTATTACTAATACAACAATTGAATATTTATTTAATCTTAAAAAATAATATTGAGTAAATTTATTTAAAATAGTTATTATATTTAAATTGATTGTATAAAATTATACAAATGTTTCTCAACAAAAACCAAACCTATAGGAGGTGTCTCGTGAAAGGTGAAAAAGTAAGTTCTTCGTTCATTAAAACCGTGGCTTATGATGCGACTACCAAACTGCTTGAGCTGACATTCAAAGGCAAGCCAGTGAGTGTTGTTCAGTATGAAGGTGTCAGCAAGCAGAAGTATCAGGCATTGGTCGCTGCTGATAGCAAGGGTGAATATTTTAATAGTAAAATTAAAGGTAAACATCAAGAAAATGTTCTTTCTTAATTTTATTATAAATTGATAAAAAGATAATCCCTTTTATTAATTTAAAAGGGATTTTTTATTATGTTTAATAAATCTTATAAATTTAGAATTTATCCAACAAATAAACAAAAAGTTTTAATCAACAAAACTTTTGGCTGTGTTAGATATGCTTGGAATTAGTGGGTTGAATACTTTAACAAGCCCCAAAATTAGTATAAAAATTACAAAACCACAAAACAATTAAGAGATTAGACAATTTGGATGAAAGAGATATCATTTACTGCCGTTCAACAAAAAGAAAATGATTTTAAAGAATATAAAAGACAATTTTTTAATAAAAATAGAAAAATAAAAATTGGAAAACCAAAGTTTAAATCAAGAAAAAGTAAACAATCTTATAGACTTTCAAATATAGAATTTTATTTACAAGAAAATTATATTAGATTAAGCAAAATTGGATTTGTAAAAATTATTCTTGACAGACAAATTCCAAAAGATGCCAAATTTGTAAATGTTACAATTTCAAAAGATAAATATGGAGATTATTTCGCATCAATAAATGTTGAGCAAAATATACAAGAAAAGCACAAAACGGGAAAGGAAGTCGGAATTGATGTTGGGATTAAGTCGTTTGCAGTTCTAAGTGATGAAACATATATTGACAATCCAAAATATTTTAGCGAGAACCAAGTTAAAATAAAGAAGTTGCAGCAACATCTAAATAGGAAACAAGAAGGTTCCAATAAATGGAAAAAGAATAGATTGAAACTTAATGAAACATATAGAAAAATATCAAGGCAAAGATTGCATTTCTTACATAATGTATCGTCTTTTATTGTAAACGAATATGATATAATTGCAATTGAAAATTTAAATGTTCGAGGCATGTTGAAAAATCATAAACTTGCAAAAGGTATTCAAGATGCTTCATGGGCATAGTTTTTTAGACAACTTGAATACAAACGACAATGGTATGGTAAGCAGATTAGAAAAGTTTATAGGTTTGAACCTACAAGTAAAACATGTCACATTTGTAATTATATCAAAGATGATATGACATTGCGAAACAGATAGTGGACCTGTCCAAATTGTAATACAAAACATGACAGGGATTTAAATGCTCGAAAAAATATCTTGGACAAATCCAAGCCCGTAGGAGTTAATGCGGGATTACAAACACAGAGAGAATGTAAGACTCCGAAGAAAACAGATTCGAAGCTGTTCCCTAAGAAGTGTTTAGAATTAAAAATATAAATTCATAACTATGCGAAGATCAAGGGCATTTATTAATGATATATTATTGTGTATAATTAAAATTAGTAACAATATAAATTAAATAAAAATCCCCTCAACTTAATTGCTTGAGGGGATTTCTTTTTGTATTAATTCGAGTTATTAGGCATTAGCATATTCATGAGTCCAAACTTTCATTGTATCAGCTTCTTTTTTGTTCTTGTCCTTTGCAGCTTGTGCCCGTTCAATGTTACGAATCATCTCGCTGAGATCGGAATCAATAATCTTGTTTCCAATTACTTCAAGTTCGTAACCTGTATGACCATCGAAAGCAATCGATTCATGAGCGGCACGAGTAAAAGCATTTGCAACATGGAATTTTGTATCGCCTTCTTCTTTCTTCCATGCCGACACAATCAGGTTAGCTTGATCATCGTTGAGGGTATACGTTTTTGCAGTTTCGCGAATGAACTTTTCAACTTCCATCTTCGTGATGCGCTCTTCCTTAGATTTTTTAAGACGGTTGATCATTTCGACATGGAATGTGTCCATATTGTAAATCAATGCTCCGATTTTCTTTTCAAGCAGTTTCGGGTCGCCGAAGTGACGCATGAGGGACGATTGAGAAGCAACTTCACGAACTGCTCCATTTGTACACCACTGACGCCAAATCATTGGAGAAATGCGAATTGATCCTTGACCAAGTTCGGAATTGCTGCAATTGAAACCACGTTTAATAATATCTGGAGTCCCATCTGGGCTCGTTCCAATATCAACATTGTCGTCTTTCCAAAAAAGCTGCATGTTTGTATGGCCAGAATCGTCGTCCTTGAAGAAGCTTCGAACTTCAATATCTTTGGCTTTTTCACCAAGAATATTTTTTATCATATGAAACAAACGAAGATCATCGAAAGTTCCATAATTGTTTGACAAGACTCCACGAACTGCATTGTTATGAGTGCGAACAAAAATTTCTTTAGTTGGATCTGCTTCAATTGCAGCGGCATTGAATTGATTATAAAGACCCTGCCGGTTACTTGAATTACATTTTGCAAAGAAGGATCCGTTGATATTAATATACCGACAGAATTGACGTTCGCCAAGTGGCGTGAAACCGAATTCATGTGAACCAAGTTTTACAGAGTCGGTATGAACTCCGAGATAGTCCGACGCTTTGAAACTTAGAAGTTCCATGGGAACATAATGATCGGAACATCCGCTTTTGTAGTCTGTCAGAATCTTTTCAACCGAATCAAAATCGGTTTTATAAAGTGTTTTCAATTAGGCCTCCTTTAAATTTTAGTGCCATAATTTAGATTCAATTATTTTTATTCCTTTTTTGTCCTCTATTGATAAATATTTACGTAATTCTCCAATTGTTTTACCTCTTAAGCCTATTAACAATCCTGGACGAAGAAGTGTTATTTCAAGAATTTCACTCTTTAATTTAACATCTGTTATTCCCAATTCATTCAGATGTGGTATATCTGTTCTGTCTTGTTGATTTTCATCGTATCCTGCTCTGAAAAATGCTTGAATATTAAATTTGTATTGTCTCAATTTTTCATTTCTTTTTTTGAAAATAAAATTTGAAATGAATTTAAACATTAATAACCTCCTTTAAATTTGTTTTGTTTGAACAATAACAATATAACTAACAACAATGAACTTGTCAATAAATAATTTCTTTATAATGAAAAAAAATTATTATATTTATATCGTAATCAAAAAAGAACTGATATCAATATAATAGTGGTTTTTAAAGTATTTTCAAATTATTCTAAAATATTGTTTGACAATTGCTTAACTGTTAGTTATATTGTAATTGTTCAAACAAACCAAATCAAACAAATTTAAAGGAGGTTATGTTGAAAAACATTAAGCCAATCAACGACAGAGGTTATGTTCTTGTAGCTGGTCTCGAAAATGTTCCTGCGATTGCAAAGTTCAAGAGTTTTGAAGTTATCACAAATTCCGAAAAAAATATTACCATCAATCTTCTGGATGATGAAACAGGCAACAAAGTCGGCGCAATGACCCAGAAAGGGTATTTTCAGCTCGGTGAAGTTTTTACTGCCGGACGTGATGTTTTGAATATTGAATTCCCATCAGTAAATCAGATTGCATTCAGGGTTGCGACAAGTGAAGAAATTGATGTAAGCAATAAATCAGCAACTGAAAAGAAAGCTGCAAAAAAAGTTGGCGGAAAGAAAGCTGAAAAGACTTCAACAATTGACGCTCTTCTTGCCGATGGGACAATTAAACAGGTTGAAGGTAAAGCTGGCCGGTTTGAATATTCAAATCCCGTCGAAGTGACCGAAAATGATAAGGTTACATGCCTTCGGAAATCTGGTCTCTTTACTGTGAAGAGCATCGACAAAACCAAGGGTGTGATTACTGCAATTGACAACAACAGTCAGAATCATTATTTTGGAATCAAAGAAGTCGCCGTAGCGAATTAATTGATAGCCTGAATCAAAAGTATTAAGCCTTCCTGAGGTAAAACTTGGGAAGGTTTTTTCTATTTATTGTTATTATATTTTGTTTATATGGAAAAAATACTATTTATCATACCGACGGCTAATGAATACATTCACATTAATAACTTAAAAAGTTTTAGTGATCAAATTAATAAATGTAAATATGAACCAACATGGTTAAAATTAAAAAATGACAAACCATTATTGAAATTTTTTATTGAAATGAAAAAATATTTACATGATGCAGATTACGTAATTTGTATGCACGATGATTTGTGGTTAATTGATAAAGACTTTGATAAAAAAATTGATGAAGCCTTTGAATTGTTCGATTATTGGGGCGTGGCAGGAACGAACATGATGCTCACTTCAAATCCAAGATGGCATATACCTTTGGGTTCTGCTAAATATTGTTCAGGATTAATGGAGCATCAACAACCCGATGGAAAGAGGTTTATGAGCTCGTACGGGCCCTATCCCGCGGCTTGTACTATTGTGGACGGTGTATTTATGGCCTTTAAAAGGGAAGTATTTGAGAAGCTTGTTGATGTACCAGAATTAAATGGTTTTCATATGTATGATTTGGAAATGTGTACACAAGCTTGGAACATGGGATATAAAGGAGGAGTTCAAGGCATTCATTTGTTTCATGAGTCAAGAGGAGAAGGAATACTTACAAGCGACTGGGATAGGCTTGCTAAAGTATATTCAAAAAGATGGGAAAAATATAAAATCATTGGAGGTATGAATGTTTAATTGTAAAAAATGTTTTAGTGAATGTCAGAATTAGTTTGACGCATAGAATTGTTGTACTGAGGAATAGTTGTTTACAATTGATCCTTAGAACAAGCGACAATATATCAGCGATGTAATAAAAGATTAGCGAGATTAGTATTCAGTAACCAATAATGAACTTAATGGTTATGTCACTCCACTGTAGTTTGCAGAATATATGTATTCAAAAATTTCCATGTATAAAAATGGCGTTACTTAGAAACAAATGGACAAAATCTTAACATTATTAATTGTGGAGCAACGTGTATCTGGGCTTGTTCAAAAAGGCGTTATGTAGCCAAGATCTGTATCAGTCGATGGATAGATTGCATACGGATTGACTTAGATAGGTAAAAGAGTTGCGAAGCATGTTATTGATAAGGAGTTAAATATAAAATGAAAACAACATTAAAGATAATACAATATAAAGATGATACATGGGGCGCAAAAAAGAAAAATTGTTTTGGGCAGTGGAGATATTTTAATCATTATTATACAATAGACGACCATGCCATGACGACGAGTCATTACAGTTGGTTAAGTTCTCCGCCGGACAGAGTTGGCTGTGTGCCTGCATATAATGATAAATTTATATGGAAAGAAGACGTTGTAAAATTCTTAAAAAATAAATATCATATTCATAGACTATTTGAAGAAAAGGAATAATATGTTAAAAGTTAGAATTATATGGGATGTTGATTGCGTCCTTTCGGATATGATACCTTATGTCTGTAAAAGAATAGAAAAAGACTTTGGTAAAAAATTTACACCTTATGAAATTAATCAATGGGATCTTAGAGAAGTTACAGGAATTCCTGAAATTCAAAGTATATTTGACAGTGATATGATAACTAATCAACCTGCAATGGAAGGAGCATTAAAGTATCTTCCTGAGCTTTGGAAGAAAACATATTCAACTTTGGTTACTTACGGAGTTAATGATACTTATAATGAGAAATCTAAATGGCTACAAAAGAATTATCCATTTATTAATATTGATGGAGAGTTGATATTTGCCAAAAAGAAATATCTTATTGATGGAGACATATTCATAGATGACAGGAAAGAAAACTGCATCAAATGGTTAGAAAGACATCCAAATGGAATCGCAATTATGTTAGCGTATGAATATAATAATCTTGATATTGATGATTGGAAAAATGACAGATTAATGAGAGTAAATGACTGGGAACATTTAAATAACGTAGTGAATATGCTTATAAATTTTGTAAATGGCTGTCAGAATTATATAACAAAGAACACAAAAGAGGATATGTAAAAATGGAATATAGAAAGCTTGAAAAGAATTAGATATTGCAAGAAGGCGATGAAGTTAAAGCTGGTAAAATTTGGATAAAAATATCACAAACATTGATAGGATAGAGAGTTGACCTTGCAACATTTAGAAGACCTTTGGAGCAATGATGTGGAAGAAGCTAAAGTAGATATTGTTATAGGAATAGAATAAACGAAAAGTAAGTCATTATCTTTCTGTAGCCAAAAGGTTTGGTCAATTTGGAATTGGCACGGGCGGATAGATGGCGTAGTATCTTTTACTTAGTATATTCAAGCTTGATAAATAGGATAATATTTTTTACTTTGCCTGTGGCAATGATACCATAAAACAAAAAATACATAGGGACTTTCCATATTTTCCAATTGAATCTGATATCATCTCTATAACAATCAATATTAATTACCATGGATATGTTCCAATAAAGTCCTACAATGGCTCATTAGAGGCCTTTTATGCGGCTGAAAAATAGAATATGGTATCAATTAACGGGCTCAGTATTAAAACGTCTAACAAGCTTTCAAAGAGAGATTGTAAAACATTATAGGTTGGCAATATTAAAGCATATTGTGCTGGATCATCTTACTCAAAGTATACTTTTGGACCAATGGTTAAGTCTTTTATGTAGAGTGTAAGTTTGTATGCAAAAGTAAATAAATTGTGTGATGATTTAGATTAGAGATTTTTCTTGTAGTATTTTAGACATCCATCTTTAAGCAATTACCGAGATTATTTTATAAGTAATGTAAGAAGATAGATACGATAGAGAATATCTGTTAATCCCGTGAAGATTCAATTTTCTGATTAGCAAGCGATATTATTTTAGGTTCCTATAAAAGACATCCGATAGACAATTACAATAAACAGTATTATGTTTGCGTTAGATGAACCAATTTAGTAGGGAAAGTTTTATATTTTGAATAAATAGGGCAGGAAAGTATTGTCAGTTTATGGAGACAGGATTATGATTTGCTAGGGGCTTGACAAGGAAACGATTGAAAAAGACGCAGTACATGTACCACTAAAGAACATCAACTAGGTTATGTTTTTAAGTCGATTCAATCAATTTATAAATGGATTAGACGCCGCGTAATCGTTGCATTCTTTCGTACTAAGGCTGCAACAATTTTTCTAATGGCTATATAGAAACATTACCAAAACGATTTTGTATTTCCGCTGATGCTTTTTTAAGAAATATCATTATTTTATCATCTGAATTATTTAAAAAACCTTTTTTGCGTAACTAATTTGAAAAGTGAAAACCAGAGATTTCGTTATGTTTTTTAATATATCCAAATCTTATTGGAAGAAATTTATCTAAACGTCTTTGTGCCTATTGATGCAATAACCAGGCATGAAATACATATAAGTTAGCATCGTTGTCAAATGCTCGTCTGTATGCCTACGCAATTGATGCAGCCTATAACCCATTTCGTTTTATTATCTATTTTTTAATATCCTATAAGTCCGTTGGTGTTGGATTTACATAAATAGAAAAATAATCACCTGAATGTTTATCATGTGCACCAGTTGCAAATACTTCCGATATAATCTTTGACATAATTTACCTTACTTAATTGGTGTTGGATTAAACTTCTAACTTGGTTTTGCAGCCGTCTATTGAGGCGCTGGTTCGGCTTTATTACTGCCAGTTGATTTACTACTGCCACTATTTATTGCCTGTTTTGCAAGCTTCTAAAACCCGTACCCCTATGTAGCTTGATTATAATCCTATACCTAATCAATTATTTGTTGTATCTACGGTAATTTTCTCTATCCAAGAAATAATAACATAAGATTAATATAAAATTTTCCCTTTGTTGAACTTGATGTCAACACCATAAGCTATTCATATCGTGAAGTTATCTTTTTGAGATTTTGTTTTACAAACTACAAGTTCTGATTTACTTCTCGCATCTATTCATCTGTAAGTATCTTTTTGCCCGGTTCAATTTTAGACTAATCGTTATTCATCTATCTAACTTTTGTAGATAGATGTTGTATCTATTCTGAATATGCCATCGTTGCATTTTTTATTTTGTTCATTCGTTCTGTTGGAGAATCAAACTATCCTTGCTACTACATTTTACTATATATTTGATTCATTATATTCTCGGCAGTGGTCTACTATTTTGTTTTTCCTGTTTCGTGAACAGCTTTTCTGATTATATCTTTTGTTCTATTCCAGTCAAATATAAAATTATTTGACATAAATACGCCTTGCATGTGCTATTTAAATTTTTTATTAAAATAATTAAGTTTCTAATAAATGGGTTTCATATTTTCATTTTTTGGAACCCACATTTTATTAAAAAGATTATTAACACCGATGGGTTGAGATCTAATTGAACTTGCAACAAGACTTGCAATGTTAATCATCTAATTGATATTCTATTTTTTAACTTCGTATATCTACATTAATTCATTTAAAAACTTCTATCGTCTTACTTTTGTATATGACTATAATATTTTTCTATATGTTTGCTACTTTTTAAATTTTATTCGCAAACCCTAAAGTATAATAAATCCTCTTGGGTTACTCTATTGAAGATACTATTTAGATTCGCCTAATATCTATTGTACTTTTTTATTAAAATGTGTATATAGGCGGATCTTTTTGTTGATCTTCTAAAAAACAAGATTCTAAAGTTTTTCAACATTTTTCTAAGATATCATAATCTTTCCCCGCCCTGTTTAAAGTATTATCGAACATCATAACCTGGATCAATGCCAGGCGTATATCTATTTGTATAATTCTGAGATGGTCTATTTTCCTATATCATAAAACTCTACATAAGATCATACATCTACTGAGCATCCATGCCCTAAGAAATAAGTGGTTTATTTGAAGCCGCTGACTATGGAACGACCCAATTAGTTTGCATATTTTGACTTGAAGAATGCTGCGTTCTCTATTCACCTGTTATAGGTCTTTTTGTATTTGGTAATGCGTGTTGTGCTGATTGTGTTCGAGTTCGCTAATCAAATAATCTATCTATATCTCGCTAATCTCGTTGTCTTAAAGCATTCATATATTGATCCTACTATTCTCCTTTTACAAGAGCATCAAACATTGCATCGTCCTAAGTCTATGGCATATCTAATATATTATCATTATCATTTCGATATCTTTCTCTGTCATCTCCGTAACCACTGCCGCCAAGAGGCTGAAAGTTTTCTTCCTAATCACCAAACTATATTGCCTAATATACTCGAGGCTATTGAGCCTTCCCGCTCTTTCCCATCAAACCATTTTTAGTATTCATATTATTTTTTCCCATATTAATTCCCTCTCCCTTGCTATTTGACACTTGATGATTAAACTATGGATAATTACCATAAGCATCCTATTTAAGTCTAACTGGTCCGTTAGAACCAGCTATCCGTCCTACATCTTCTTTTACTGCATGTCGTGTATCTTTTCCGGTCATCCTTCGATTAATCTAATCCTTCTGAACCCACCTGTAAAAACCACGATCCATATACTATGTCTTAAATCTCTAATATGATTTCAAATCAGCATTTGGATATAATTTTCTATAATCCTGCATTGACGGAATACTTTTTTCAAGTGTTTTTTGATATTGTGCAATATCTTTCTATGTTGTAGCATTTGGCGGATAAAGTTTTTTAATTAACTAATTTCTTTGAGTATCTACAATCTATGACTAATTAAGTTTTTTTCTTAAAAAATAAACTCTCTAATTTATTTTCTTATAACCAAGTCGCCATCTTTTAACAAAACCCTACATAATCTTCATCGAATATGTTATCGTTTGGCTTTTTAATTTCTAATTTTTTGTTTTCACTTAATATCTTCTTTATTGAATTATTTGTTATCTATCCCTACCAAAACCTATAAAGTTTTATATTTCGTACCTTTGCTAATGTATTTTTATATATGTCATTAATATAATTTTTCTGTTGCATTAAACTTCTTTGGGCATGTTTCAGACCTTTGCCATGCCAGTAAGTTCCATCAACTTCTACCAATACATTATACTATGGTAAATAAAAATCATAAAATTTTCCGCAAAGATAATACTATCTCTAGTAAACTACTTTATGTCTTTGGCAAAGAGCGATGAATATCTTCTAAGGTTTTGTAATCTTTCTAACCTTAAATTTATTCTTCAATAAATTAATAAACTTATCGTAGTATTTAACACTCATTTCCCGCCTGATTTCTTTGGCGGTAGTCGCTTCGGTCCTTTAAATGGAAATATACTTTTTGCAAGCCCGCCCTATTTATCAAGTATTTTTCCGTAGCTATCACCCAGATTAGGAAATACATCTTTCTATTTGTTCTAATCCAGATTATCAAAATGTCCTAGCTATTTTAATCTATAATAGCTGGACAACTTTTGTTTTTGTGAAGATTCTTTACTTTCAAAAATCTTCTTGTGATACTATATTTGATTGTTTTCGAGCATTACCTATTTTATTAAGTTATGAACGATCTATTTACTTACTTTTAGAACCATTTCCCTTTTCCTTATTCTATATCTAAGCTAAGATACCCTAAATATCAGTTGTTCGTTTGTTGCCAACAACTTTTCTCTTTTCGATTTCATACATTTTAATCATATTGCCAGCATGTTTTCGAAGATTATCAAGCGTTTGTGTTGCCTTGTCCCCAATAAGTAATACTGCCTACGGCTGTCGCGTTATTTGCTAATTAACGACAGTTAAAAAATCAACTGCTCTATTTCTGTCGTCGTCAATTATTTTTAAAATTTTTCGTTTTAACTAGGTCAAATCATTTCGTTCATAATTTTTATTATCAGCCATTTTGTTTTCTCCTTACACTTTCTATCTTCATAAACTATCTAACAGTCTTTATCTTCTATTTAAGATTAACAATCTAAAGATTGGTTATTTCCATTTCATCAACTTTCTTAAGTTCATTTTCTATACTTAAAAAGAATGCAAATAATTTATCATAAGAATCTCTTAACAGTTTGTACATCTTCCAAACAAATATTGTTGCAAATGTTGGAACAAGTAATACAAGCATCCCAAGTAAAATAACCAATATTATACCAACCGTTTTAAATGAGACGATTAGGCCTAATACTACAAGCCCTAGCAATACATTAAAAAGTATTGATAAACCAATTGGTTTCTTAAAAAATTCTACAACATCGATTAAAAACATAAATCCTCCTATAGAAATTAATCACTTATAGTTTTTTATTCGCAAATATAATTTTTTGCTACAAAAACAACATAGCATCAAATATGTAATTATGAATCTTTCGACTCTCTACGTTTCACCGAAGATTGCTTCAAATTTGATTTCTTTAAAGGCTTACATCTTCTCCGCGTATATAATCCCGTGTTAATTCCAACGGATTTTTTAGCTTTATTTAAAATATTCTTTCGAGCATTTAAATCTCTGTCATGTTTTGTATTGCAAATTGGACATGTCCACTATCTGTCTCGTAATGTCATATCTTCTTTGATATAGTTACAAATTGAACATGTTTTACTTGTAGGTTCAAATCTGTCAACTTTTCTTAACTATTTTCCATACCATTGTCGTTTATATTTAAGTTGTCTAAAAAACTATGCCCATGAAGCATCTTGAATACCTTTAGCAAGTTTATGATTTTTTAACATACCTCGAACATTTAAATCTTCAATAGCTATTACATCATACTAATTAACAATCATATATGATATATTATGCAAAAAGTATGTTCTTTGTCTTTCGATTTTTCTATGGGCTTTTGCAAGTTTTAATCTGCATTTTTCATACCTATTTGAACCCTTTTGCTTTCTTGAAAGATGTTGATTTATCTTCTTTATTTTAACTTGGTTCTCGCTAAAATACTTTGGGTTATCAACATACGTTCCATCGCTTAAAACCGCAAATGATTTAAGACCGACATCGATACCGATTTTCTTTCCAGTTTTGGAAGTTTCTTGAATATTTTGTTCAACAAGTATTGAGGCAAAATAATCTCCACATTTATCTTTTGAAATTGTAACATTTACAAATTTTATAGCCCTTGGCATTTGTTTGTCAATAACAATTTTTACAAAACCAATTTTTTCAAGATAAATTTTATTGTTAATAATATAAAATCTATCATTAGGAAGTCTATATGCTTGCCTATTCTTTCTTGATTTAAATTTTGGTCTTCCAACTTTTGTTTTTCTGTTTTTATTAAAAGATTGCATTTTAAATTGTTCAAAGTCTCTTCTTTTTTGATTAATTGCTCGTGAAGAAACTTCTTTAATCCATTGAAATTCTTGTCTTAACTATTTGACGGTTTTATAAATTTTGTCTTCACCTTTGGGCCTATTAAAAATTTCAACATATCGATTCCATAAAAATCTTGCACGACCAAAGGTTTTATTGATTAAAACTTGTTGTTTATTCGTGGGATAAATTCTAAATTTATATGCTATGTTATACATATATTATTAATTATTATTTATGACATTTAATTTATATGGATAATAAATTAATTTAGATTTAATAAATATTTTATTCCAGGGTATATTATTTAATATTTTTTTAATCTACTATATTTTGCCGTCAAATATGATTGAGTCAAATATAAACATTCTCATTTTTATATCGGTCTATTTTAATAACTAATCTAAGTACACTAAAAGCCTAGACATTGAATCGGTCTATAATGCCTGAAGATGATAACATATAGTACCCTTCATATATCTGCCGTATACATTTGTAAAATCGACTTCTATTTTACTTGAAAATGTTCTTTTGAACCAATTATCTTTCTTTTGTTGCCTTGTCTATCCTTGCTAATTTCGATAAACATCCTATATCTTATCAAGCTATAAAAAATAATCTTGATACAATGTTGGTTGAAATTGTGAAAAGTCCATCTATACTAATTGATACTTATGCGGGGCGGAATGTCTTTCCTACTTTGTTATAACACCAACATTTGTTGACACTCTACCAGAAGAAGATTTGAAAAAATCATATTTAATTTTATGACCTAATATTGGCTAAAAATTTGAACAGATATTATTTGCTCTATTTAAATAGAGTAAATTCTATTTCATTTTTGGAGTAATAATTTTTTGTAGTTTATTAAGCTAATCTAATTTCTTGTATAAATACGGAATAAGTATATTACTAGGTACTAACGTCATACCATTGCCTAGTAATATACTTATTTTTTTCTATTCCTACAACTATTTATACTATAGCCCAAGATAATACTTTATTTTCTTTTCATCAAGATATCGTGAATCATTCTATACAATATCATCTAATTTAAATTCAAAATCATTAGACTTATAACCTTTTATCTTGTTATTCTATTCACAAAATACAATGTCATCTATCTTTATTATCGACCTCATCTTTTTTCCCATTCGATGTTGAAATCTATACTTGTTCAATTCCTTCAGGCATTTTACCAACCATTCCTCTTTTATCAAGCTATTTCAACATCTATGCAAGCTATAATCTCTACTCATTGTATTCCTTGATTACAATCTATAATTTCTTAAGTGTTATTTGAGATATCTTATGAGATTGTCTTTTAAACTATTCTGTCAATAAATGATTATCAAATGACGCATAATCTTTCATGCTGCACCTTTAAAGTCAAATGTGTATTTAAATTCAGCTTTCCATTTTGGATAATTTTTCTTTAAAACATATAAAACTCTGTATATATAATTTTTTGGAATCTTTTTCCCATTATCATAACTTGATTTGTATATTTCTTCGATTATAAGTCTTCTTTTCTTTGGAGAATTTTCGGGATTACTTAACAATTCACATATTTTTCTTATAATGATAATGTAATATGGTTTATTAAATCTACTGTTTAGATCTAATATTTTATCGCTGAGAAATTTTATAAACTTCTACATATAATCATCTTCTTCATACTGATCAGTAAACGGGTCTACTTTTTTGTTTAAAATTTGTTCAACGACTGGATCATCGTAGGATACATGCCTATTTTTCTTGTACAATATATACAACATTTTATTGTATGCCATTGTATAATAAAAATTTTCATTATAAACCTAACCATTTTGTGGATAGACACAGGCAAGATGGGAGATAATTTCATTTCTATCCCCCTCTTCCATTTTTTCTGCAACACCAAGTTTAATAACTAAAACATTGACTAATTTTTTAAAATAATCAATTATTTCATTTGTAATATCCTATTTACATTTGATATTATATGAAATGTTCTTTTTCTTTTCTGCCATCGGCGCCTCCTTTATTGTTTGTTATTTTAAATATAATATCGTTTATTATTATTTCTAATCCTCCGACACTATCTAAGCTCTGGCAGAGACACCATCTGCATCAACATATCTGTCAATATCAAGAATATATTTTGATGCAAGAGTTTCAAAAATGAACTTGTTAATTGCAGGTTCATTGAAAAGTTTTACCCAATCTTTCTTTGCAAAAGAGGAATCCTTAACAGGTCCGGCAGTCCATGTATACTTTGCTCCGCCAACTTTAATGATTTCCATCTTTTTAAGTTCGTCTAATATCTGACTTATTTCAGATACACCTGATTCATATACACATTCAAAATAAGTACTTCTGAATGGTGGAGCAAGTCTATTTTTAATAACTTTTGCAAGAACTTGATTACCTACAATTTCTTTATCTTCATCTTTAAGTTTACTCGACTTTGAAAGTTTAATAAGAAGTGAGCTGTAATATGGAATTGCTTTTCCGCCATACATTGCAGAAAGAGGATCTTCAAACATTGCAGCTTTCATATTGAATCTCAATTGATTTGTAAATAGCAAACATACTCTCATTTTACCAAAATCAATAATATGTTTTCTCAAACCCTGAGATAATAGTCTTGCAGCAATACCAAAGTTTGCATCTCCAACAGCTCCTTCAACTTCAGCTTTTGTTGAAAGACCAGCTATCGAGTCTACAACCATAAGAACTAACTGATCTGTGTTATTTTCTCTAATATCTTTTGCAATATTTTCAAGTGTTTCAAACATTGCTTCAACTGTATTAAGCTGAATATATACTAGCTTATCTCTTGGAATACCGAACGATTCAAGAAATGTAAGATCGAGTGAATTTTCAGTATCTATCCAAATTACAAGACCATTCTTTTTAATGACATCTTTAGCAGCCATCATTGCAAGTAGAGTTTTACCAGATCCCTACTCGCCAACAAGGGTTGTAAGTTTTCCAACAGGAAATCCACCCTCCATTTTATTGGAGATTATCATATCAAATTTTCTAAGTCCAGTGGATACCCACTATCTAACTTCTGTTGGGGATCCGTCTGACAATTGATAAATGTCTAAGTCTTTATTCTTCTTAGACTTTAAACTCTTGATTAACTATGAAGCAGTCATATTATTTTTTTCCTTTTAAAGAGAGAAAGCCAATGATGATATGTAAGTTAACTCGATGGTCAACCCGGCTCTCATCATTGGCTTTATTTTATTTATTACTTGTCGTTGCCAAGTGCCTTATCAATTTCTGACATATAACCGGCATCTTTTCCACCTTTGGGAGCGGAATCGCCCGCAGTTTTTGCATCGGTTTCTTTCTTAGAAATTGTTTTCTTTAGAGACTCTGTAAGTTCATCATAATTCTTTTTAGGATAAACAGTATCGAAATTTGCGCAAGATGCAACAATTCTTTCGATTTCTTTTTCAGAGTCGGCAATTGGAGAAGTTTTTGGTTTAAACTTTATAATTATTTTACCATACTGTCCTTCTGGGACTTTGACAATGGTCGCATCTCTACCTTCAATAGGATGTACTACATCACCATAGTCTGGATCTGCAATTGTATTTAGAATATCTTGATAATTTACTTGCGAAAGACTCATAAACTTTGGTTCTTCTCCTTCGCCTCTTTTGAGAACAGGAATAAAAGTTCTATTTGATTTAAAGAACTTCTTTGCCATATCTTTTTCGCCTTTTCTCCAAAGTTCAGAAGCGAATTCGCATATTGGACAATCTTCGCCATATGTAGTAGGACAAATAACAGTTCCACCATCAAGCTCATAATGAAGATTGACTTCGATAAACGGAGAACCCGTTTCATGATGTACATATGGGATAATTCTGAATTGTTGAGACTGGTCAGTAACCTTAAACATGTTTCTTTTCTTGCCAGGATTCTGAGACTTCTACATCATTTCCTAGACTTTTTTCTTGTCGATTGGTTTGTAAGTGAAATTCATTGTTTTTCTCGCTTTCGTTTAATTAATTTTTTTTCGTTTAGTACCGTTAATAATTTAATAAAATTTTTTCGTTTATTTTTTCTTTATGAGCTTATTTTGTTCACCTCGCTTTCTTTATGTTTTTGTTTAATTGAATACTCGCGTCTGCGAGCAATTTTTATTATTTCTTGATTCTTTCAAGAAACGGTTTGGCATAATTCTATCTTTTGCCAATCAGAAATTTGTTATCTCTACCAAGACCTTTTTCGCATGACATTATTTCTTCTTTAGTATATCGGTAGTATTTATCAACATTTTTATCGGCAATGTTTTCTATATAAATTAACCTTTTATCCGTTGAAATTATATCGCCCGTTCTCGTAACATGTTTCTTGCATTCTTCTCGCACATCGGCATAAGTCCACGAAGGAACATTCTGAGTTGCCTGATGTAAAGCCTTAGCGTTACTTGTTCCACGAAATACAAATCTGTCAGGAATACCCATGAATCTTCGAAGCTATCTTACAGTTAAAAGTCTTGATTTGTTAGGATGAACAAGTCTGTAAGCATTCTTAGAAATAACTCGATTAATATGTTCTCCTGCAAGAATTGGAGAAGCATCCCAATAACCTTTGCCCATTCGTTCTTTCTTCAATGCCCATGAAAATATCTTTTCAAGTTTGTCATGATCTTTCTGATCCGTGACTTCTGCAAGAAGCTTCTGCCAATCAAACTTTTTCTAATACATTATCTGAAACATCAAAGGCTTATTTGGAACTTCACAATATTTTAACAGATTTTTCCAGTAGAACCAACTCTATACTGCAGTGAACCTTGTAACCTCTTTACAATCCTTTCTAAACCACTCCTGTACCGCATTAGATCGGCTTTGAACGTATCGGCCATCGGATTGTTGATTCTATAGGTCCCCAATAAGCTAAAGTGTTGTAATGGGGCAATTCTTTTGTTTGTACACATCAAAATATCTATGTTCATCTTTGTATGCGATCCAAAAAGTTCTCAGTCTGTTTTGTGGAAGCCCATGATTCAATGTTGTTGTCTTATAAATTGCAAATTTATAATCTGGCATTCGATCCATAAGTCTTGGAATAACCATCTCAAATGCAATTTTTGCAGATGACAGTCTTGGAGCATTCTCAAACAAGAAAACTTTAGGCTGATATTTGTTTGCATATTCTGCAATGTCAAACATACAATTCTGTGAAGTATTCCGCTATCGATCATGTTTCACATTAAGCATTGAAAGAAATCGACATGGTGGAATGCCAAACATCATATCCATTTCATGAAGTTCTTTTTCCTGCTATTCCGTAATGCGATCTTTCATAACAATCGGACTCCAACTATTATTGAGCTACCTCCAGCTTCTGTCATTAGATTTGTATGCCCCCTATAAAAACTACACAGAAAACGGAATCTTAATGCCAGTATCTTCGATTGCGTAAATCGGGGTCGCAATAAGCGGAATTAAAAATGAGCCTTTCACTTAACCTCCGTAGATTTTACAAGTTCAGGTGTAACTGTTGGAATTTCAAGCTATTCAATTTTTTCAAGAAGCTGTTTTTGAATGTCGAGCTCTGAAGTTAATCTTTGAAGACTTTCAGTTACGAGTTGTTTTGTAACCAATCTCGGCTCTGGTCCACCGAGTAGTAAATAATATCCGATTGCATAACCATCGATCTTTTGAATTGAGAGATTCATAATTAGTATCCTTCCTTTTGTCTGTTGATATTCTATTTATTTTTTGCCAAATACATTTTATAAATATCTTCTTTTTTCATCTTCAACGATATAAAAATAGAAACTGTCTATTGTATAAATTTATTTATAAATGTTTTAAGTTGATTTATTTCCACTCGAGTTTTAGCTTTCCAATTTTTCCAAGGCATAGTATTTAACATCTACGATGTTGTTACTGCCAATTTCATCGTTGAAAAAAATACGTCATGCGAAGGAACATCGGGATAACTCTATATTGATTTAATATCATTTATCTACCATATTGAAACAATATTAAACAAAAAGTGAAGCGCATCTATAATTTCAAATAATCGATTCTATTTTTCATTTTGAAATCGATTGCCGTTCATAATCCATTGGTCAAGCCAGACATTGTATTCTGCTATCTAATCAAATATTCGCAAAATATTTTGTTTTGACCATTGCACTTTAGATTCAACAGTCCAATTTTTTAGATTTTTATAATTTGGAAATATTTTCCCGTCTGTGCCATCATAATTATCATGATAATAATTTTGAAGAGATAATTGGATTTCAATTAAATCATTTATATTTATCTATGATTTAAGTTCAATATCATTCCAATCTTTTAGCTTTTCAGCCACGTCTTTCATTTCCATTAAATTACGCCTCCCATATAAATTTGTTTTCCATAATTGTTAGCGATTGAAAATGCCATATTTCTATTTACGAAATAAAAATTATCATTATTCTATCGTATCTAAATTAACTTATCAATATACTACTTCTAGTCCGCATACATTAATAACTAAACCTATACTTCGTCGTTCATATCATGTTTAATTTTATTCATTCGATTTTCAAAAATACTTTTTGTTTTTTGTTCGAACTATATCATATTGGTTGCCTTGATATTTACAGGTTCTAAATAAATCTTTATTTTTCCATAAGTTGCCGATAATCCCGATAACTAACTTAAATAACCATCTTTACTTAACAATGTTGTACTCATGGGCAGAACTCGAACTAATGTATCTGAATTTGCAGGCGGTACATTTTTGCCAGTTATCTGTTGTCTCATTCCAGTCGTCTATAATCCCATTGTTTCTCGCAATGACTTATCATAATCACCACTGTTAACAGAATAGAAATTAAAATCAAATTTTAACGGTGAAGAACAATCTGAATAATCAAAATAATTTGCTAAATTATTATATGGACCTTCAATCCAATTTATTCGTGATAATATATTAGGATCAACTGTTTTCTAATATACATATTTTATAATTGGGTTCTTTGTATAAAAATCTATTTTTATATCTTCATTAATCTATTTAAACATTTTTAATATCTTGCTTATATAAATTGATGAATTTGCATCTATATCATACCTCACAGATATGTTTTTAAGTATGTCCATTCCAGTTACAGACTAATCTTTATTGGGTCTGTAAGTTACATTACCCTGAATTATATTTCCAATGATTCCACCTAGCCAGCTTGAATTTTTAAAATATTTATTACCGACAATAGTGGGAAACTTTATTACAGTTATTTTTTCATCATCAATTTCAGAAACAACTGGCATCATATATTCTGGTATCAATGTATAATTTACATTACCCTATATACTTGCCCAATATTTTTTAACAACTGATTGTCCATTCTAATCCGTAATTGGTTTTTTAAGCTTAAGTGATCGGTCTATAACAGTCATAAAATTATTCTATTTAAATTCATTGACCATCAATACGATATTCATAAACTATCTGCCAAAAACAAAATAATCGGGTTCATATGCAATTATATTATTTCTAACTTTTGCAACATTCTACTAACTTTTTCGAGATACAAATTGTTGCTAACCTACTTTAACTATTTTACCATTTCTATCTGGTACATTTACCACATCATGAGATTGCAGAATAAACCAATTGTCTTTTATCTACTGTTTGCATTCTTTGATGCATTTAAATGGTTCATTGTAATAAAATATTGGGAAAGTTGTCTTAAATACAAAAATCTATGAATCTTCATTGTTATTTATAAATTCTTTAAGATTTTCACCAAAATTAATTTCCTAATTAACATAAAATATTTTTAATAAATCTTTTAATTTAACTTGTTCAAGAAATTTCAAAAACGACTACTATAAGTACACAGACTATGATTGTTTTGTTGCAATAATATGTATGCTATCACCCTATTCAATAACAGCTTTAATATTATTAAGTGTATTACGTATAAAATTATAGTTTCCAACATGTAAATCAAATATTGCAAAAGCTTTTTTCATTTTGAAACCTCTTTTATTCCATTAAAGAACAGTTTATAAATCTACAGTTTATTAGGAGAAATTTTATCTGATAGCAATAATACATCTTGAAAAATAGACCAGTCAATGATAAAATCTTTGTCGTATACATTACCATTTTGAAATCTTATTATCTTGCTGATTGTATTTATTTCGTAAAGTGTATTAAAATCTTTTTTCCTAAAAATTTTATAATTCTATATATTTCTGTCATTATACTAGAATCTTCGATATCTAGATATATTAAACGTTAACAGTATTTTATCATCAGATGGTTTAATACGTTCAATTTCATTCTTGTTTCCTAGACCGAAAGAAAATATATTATTTATTTTATACTATACTGGAAGTGCAGTATTTACATTATCTTTTACAAATTTTACAGGGTCAGTTTTTCGATTCAGTATAAAACATATAATATTATAATTTGATCCCTTTGACATTTTGACCTCCTTACTTGGTTTATAATAATTAAAAACAGAAGAGGTCAATTTTTCAACACAGATATTATTTTATAAAACATACAATTAATAATCTTCTCAAATTGAACGCTAGAACGCAGATATTACTTATAAATTAAACGGTGACCCACGTTGTGGTCACCTATATTTATTATTTATTATAGTTGAACATCATATATTATTATATAATTTATTTTATATAATTATTATAATATATAATACGTGATCATCTGCTAGCTATTTTCTTTGCAATTCTCAGAAATTAATCAGAATGTTTGAGAAATTTCTTGCTAGCACTAAAATTAATGATCATTAATTTAAAATTGCAATCTGTGTACAAATAGTTGTTTTCTTATTTATTAATTTATAAATAACATGGAGGCACTTTGATTAGATATGCACACATCGCTGATGTTCACATTAGAAATGTAAACAGGCACCAGTAGTATAAAAAAGTATTTTAGAAATTATATACTTCATTATAGCAAAATAAACCAGATGCAATAATGGTTGCTGGCGATGTTGCTCATACTAAAACTAATATTGCTCCATAGTATGTAGACATGGCTTCTGAATTCTTCATTAATCTTTCAAAAATTGCCCCTGTTCATGTAATAGTTGGTAATCACGATGCAAATCTTGCAAATAACCAGAGACTTGATGCACTCTCGCCGATAATATCCCTTATTTAGTCTAATACTGTTCATCCAGTTACTTTATATACCAATTCAGGGCTATACAGGTTAAATCATGAACATTCCTTATTTGTTTATTCATTACTTGATAAATAGTCATATCTTATTTAGTAGGTTGAAAGATCAAATGATGTAACAATATCAATGTATCACGGCATGACAAAAAATTGTCATACAAATGTTGGGTATACTTTTAAATAGGCACCAGACATGGTTTGGTTGCTATAGAAATATAGTGACTATGGTTTCTTCGGTGATATTCACCAGGCGCAAATATTGTCAAATAATAAATTTAGATATTGTGGGTCATTGATACAACAAGATTTTGGTGAGTCTGAAGATAAAGGTTATATGTTGTGGGATATCTATGACAAAGATAAGTTTGATGTAAAATTTATTAAACTCTAGAATGAACATAAATTTGTTACCGCAGATGTATTAGATGATAATATACCTTAGGTTGATATTTAGTCATAGAATATGAATTTGAGATTGAGATTTCCTTCATAGACAAAAAAATAGGAAATCAATAAAATGTTATCTAATTTTAAAAGTAAATGTAATGTTACCTTTATTAAAAAGAAATAGTAGTCAAGTGAAGTAAAACTTGAATAGGGTGATGTATCATAGCTGCATGATAGAAATTTTTTACTCAAACAATATTTTAAGAAAAAAGGTCAATAGATAGACTAGATATAGTTGATTAAATTAGATTAGGTAATATCATCTGAACTTAAAGATAATTATTATGATAAAAAACATAGAGTATTTTGGACATTATTTAAATTATAGTTCGATAATCTTTTTAAATATGGAGGTGGAAATGTTGTAGACTTTTAGAATCTTGCTGGTGTTAATGGAGTATTCGGTGCTAATAGGACTGGAAAATCTTCGTTTCTTGGTACGATACCTGTGGCAATTTGGGGCAGGAGTCCTAAATCGGATAATGTAAGAGATATAGTTAATGACAAATGTACAGAGGCCAAATCTGCAATAGAGTTAAAGACAAATATTGGGTATTTTAGAATATAGAGATAGTTTTAGTATTTAGTTAAACTAGGAAATAAAAATCCAAGGAAGACATCTTCTGTACAAATTTTATTTAAAAAAAGTATAAATGATTAGTGGATTAATTAGACAAGAATTGATAAACCATAGACTGAAAAATATATTTAGTCAAGATTTGGTAAATACTAGACTTTTATGATATCTGCATTTGCTGCTCAAAGAAAAATTTAGAATTTCATTGACATCAAATAGAGATAGAGAGTGGATGTACTTATTAAGTATTTTGGTTATGATGTATTTAGTAAACTGTATCAAATTGCCAATTAGAAAAGAAAAGAATTAAGAACAATAATTAATTCAATGTAGACAAATTTAACTGAAGACATAGAATAGATTTAGGAACAAATTTAGCATATAACAAACCAATTAATTATTTTAGATGATTTAAAAAATAATCAATATAACACAGTTACAGAATCAGATTCTAAAATAAAATAGCTTTATTTGTCTTTGACTCCAATAGATTCTAGTTATTATGTTGGTTTATAGTAGTCATTAATATAGAAAAAGAAAACGTATTAGGCATAGATTGAAAATAAACAGACAACACTTGATGATCTTTAGAAATTAGATTTGATACTTAAAAAATAGATTGCGACATAGCTTGAATTAAAATGTAAAAAGATATAGAAAATAAAAATAAAAGCGGAACGAGATTCTCAAAATATATCTAAAAATATTTGTAAATATTAGAGCATTGAATAGCATGATGTTTGCAATTCTTGTTTGATGATGATAGATTTTAAAAATTCTTAGAATGATAAAGTTCGAGCTTAGAAGGCAATTTCTGCAGCTGATAAAGTTTTAGTTGATTTGAATTCAGAATTAAGTTAGATTAAGAAAAATAATTAGAGATATAAAACAAGATAGAAACTTAGACAATAGATTTCATATTTGAAATAGCTTAAAGAATCTGCAGACTTCAAGATAAATTATATGAATCAAAATAAATAGCAAATATCAAAAAATGCTCAGATAAAATAGGAAATTGAAAGATCATAGTCAAATCATAAATGCAGTAAAAAATAGTTATAGAAGTACTAGAGTGATATAAAAATTAATGAAATATAGAAACGAAAATTGTAGAATAAGATAACAGAAATAAATAAAAACAGTGCAACTCTTAAAGAACATAAAAAACGATTTGATCTTCTATAGAATTATTGTGAAGCAGTCAATTTCGAAGGAATTCCTAAACGAATCATTAATTATCTTCTTCCAAAATTTGAAGATAAAATAAATTAGTTTATATCACACATAGATAATTTTAAGATAAGATTCAAATTAGATGATTAGCTTAAAATATTGATTGACGATAGATTTATTTAGACTGGTTCTGGTATGTAGCAATTAATATTTTCTTTTGCTTTTAGAATGCGATTAGCAAAATATCAATATGCAGACTGTTTTGTTGTTGATTAGTCATTTAGTCCATTAGATGCAGAAAATCAAATAAAAGCTGGCATGATATGTAAGACAATATCATAGTATTTTTCACATATTTTCATGGTATCTCACATATAGTCTTTAAAGGATTTTGTTGATAACGTAATTGAAATAAAGAATATAGACGATAAAGCAAAAATTGTAGTGTAATGTTATTTATAATTATATAATGTTTGTAAATTAATAATAAGGAATATGTATTATGCAAATGAGATGGCTCAATCCAGATTAGAGACGATAGCTTAGAACAGATTCTTCAATTACTGGAGCATCAAATTGTTTTTAGGTTGATGGTCCCTTTAGTATTCAAATTTTGCCAAATATGGGAACTGTTCGAGTTCAAGTTAATAATGATCGAATGTATTTAACAGCCAACGGTTATGGAATTGGAATAAGCCCAGACGTAATGCATTTTCCTGACCCAACATTAAATTCAAGTTTTTCACGAAGTTGGGTTAATGCTCGAGGATATACAGCTGGATCATCTTCTTCATATCAATTTATAAATGTACCAATTTAGTGTAGATATGCTAGAATAACATCAACAGCATTGAGTTCATCAACTCGAAATTTACTTGCTGGATTTATTTTTTCAAGACCTAGAATCTGATAATTCAGTTGTTAATAATTGTAATTAAGGAGGGTTCGTGAGCTAGTGCGATGCAAGTTATTATAATCAAAAAATTGTTAAATCGGATCCCCATTTCTGTCCTGTATGTAATATAAGAAATCGTAAAGATAATTCAATGTTAAACTATGTTCATTATCGAGCATGGATTAATTATGGCATGTGTTAGATTTGTCTTGAACATTTTCTTGGATTCTCCGATGGGTTTATTGTTAATGAAGAAAGAAAAAATACTCATATTAAAGTATTATCTTAGAATTTAAATTTAAAAAGTCGAATGAATCCACATCTAAGACTTTATATGTTTCCGTAGTAGTTGTAGCAATATCAAAATTAGCAATAGCAAAAAATAAAAAATAAATTATAGATTGGTTTTAAGGATGAAAATAATTTAAGATCTTGTTTTAAGTGTGGTTTTACAATTATTTTAAATTAGATGAATAGATTTAATAATAAGTGTTATAAATGCGATCATCCTTTTGATCTTTAGAAGAAATTTACTTGGGAGGTATGATGAATAATGCAGAATTTAATTATTAGCTAATGCCAAAGACATATAATAATTAGGAATAGAGATTAATTACATTTAAACGAATGTACTGGAACTAGAATTAGAATAGAGTGATGTGGTAGTTAATTAATAATGAGCATAAAAAACCTATTGTTTTATTTTCTATCCCAAAAGCAACTGGAACATCCTATCACAGAATATAGGAACCCATCAGATGTTTAATTAACAAATATCCAAATGATTATGTTTTTGTATATGCAGAACCGGCATCGATTTCTGATGTTATGAAATGTGATATTTTGTAGTTGCACAGAGCGGCTCCATGTCATGATTAGATTTTGAGTTTTTTATAGAAATTACCAAAATAGGTTAACAAGCCAATCGTCGTAAATAATATTGATGATCTTGAATATTAGATTCCTAAAACACATTATCTTTATAAATAGTGGATGTCACGTGGTAAAGATAAAATGTCTAAAAGAATGTTTAGTGCTTCGGATTATAACTTAATAACATCATGGAATTATTAGAAAACGGTTTAGAGAGATCTTGGTGTCAATGTAATAAAAGGTAAAACTCATAGATTTCCAAATTGGATAGATTATGAATTACCACAATGGCAACATTCTTCAGAGAAGAAACAAAATGATAAAATAAAAATTGGTTGGGTTGGTTTAGTTTCTCATAATGTAGATCTTATGTATATACACAATATTTGGAAAGTTTTATCTTAGAAGTATGGTGATAAAATATAGTTTGTGTTAACATCGCCAAAGCCAGATGTTGTGTAGATGAGAGATGAATAGTTGCACATTACATTTTCTAGAAAGAAAAGACGTGATTAGCCTGATCATGGATTTACAAGTTTTATTAATCATGTTTTTGCTGATATAACTAAGTCAAAAATAACAATTGTCGATGCTCTACCATTGTCATAGTATGGAAAACTTTATGGCGGGTTAGATATTTCATTTATCGTTGTGGAGCCTACAAAATTTAATAAGGCTAAGTCTGAAATAAAAATAACTTAGTCTGTAATTAATAGACGAATTCCTGTTTACAATAATTTTGGTCCTTATTCATAGTGGGATCAAAAATTTAGACAATATATAAAAACAAAGTACGGAATGAGTTAGGAAGCCTCTGACATAAGAAGATTTTTAAGTTTGTGCAGTAATAATATTCATGATAGAAATGTTGTTCAGGCTTGGGTTAAATCTGTTGGAGCAATAATTTAGGGTTGGAATGATTCAAATTTCCAAAAACAGAAGAAAGAATTTATGCAAGCTGCATATGAATTTAATATTTTAGAATATGGAATGTATGAAAATATTGATAGAAGAAAAAAGTTCTATGACGACATCTGTTTGAAACATAATATTGTAAAATCATAATACAGTTTTGTTTATAATTATGAATAACAATATACAGTCACTTGGATAGGTAGCAGGTGTTGACACGGATTAGAAAACTAACAAAGCCCTGCAAATCAGGGCTGTTCAATTTTTAAGTTTGTTTGGAATTGACGCTCAACCTCAGGGTAATTAGGTTTCAAAGCTTATGTAGTTTGTAACTAATATGCCACAATTTAAAGGTGAATATCATGCAGATGAATATGAAAATTAGTGGCAACAATCTCCAGGAATAGTTCAAAATCAAAATTCTTCTGCAATATCGAAACAAGGGTATTAGTACACTTGGTAATTGTAAAGTGGGGATTTGATGGGCGTAGATTTATCTGACGAAGTAAAAAAACGAACTTTATATGACAAGATTCGTAAAGCCCAAAAAGACCCAGTTTATTTCCTAAAAAATTTCGCAGTCATTAGACATCCACAGAAGGGCAAAATTCCATTTGCCCTTTGGCCATTTCAATAGCAAACGATTAGAGATTTCCAACGACATAGATTTAATTCAATCCGAAAATCAAGACAGTTAGGTATGTCTACTCTTATTGCTGGTTATGTTGGACATTTTATGATGTTCAATAAAGACAAATAGATTTCAATCATTTGTATCAATTAGAAAAAAGCTGTTAACCTTCTTAAAAAAATAAAACTCATATTTAAGTAGCTCCCAGATTGGTTGAAGCCAAAAGTTGTATAGGACAATAAAAAATCAATTGTTTTAGCAAATGGCTCAGTTTGTTATGCATAGGGAACGACATAGAATGCAGGAAGATCGTAGTCATTATCTTTATTGATATTTGATGAAGCTGCATTTATTTAGGGTATTGAATAGATTTGGAAAGCAGCATATCCTACATTATCTACGGGCGGATGCTGTATTTTAAATACTACACCAAATGGTGTTAACTGGTTTTTCAAAATGCACTCTGGTCGAAAGAATGGATAGAATGATTTTTATCCAATATAGCTTCAATGGTTTCTTCATCCTTAGAGAGGATAGAAATGGAAACAAGATTAGATTAAAAATCTCGGCGGATAGAGACGATTTAAACAATAGCATTAGATTGATTTTCAAGCTTCGGGCAAATCTATCGTAGATTTAGCTACAATTATGTAGGTTTAGTAGAATATCAAAAAATATTTTTTCAATCCCATTAAGAATGATGAAGTATTGGATTTATATAATAGAATTATAAATAGAATTGCGAACTAGGGATTGATAGTCACTAGAGAGACAATTTAGAAACTTCAGATCTTTGACACTCCGAAGGAAAATGTATATTACGCAATTACTTGCGATACATCATCCGGCGTTGCTTAGGATTTTTCAACTCGAATAGTATGGGACGTACATAATTATGTACAAGTTCGATAGTTTAAAGGTAAAATAAAGCCAAACATGTATGGATACTTTTTGGTATAGTTGGGGAAATATTATAAAAATCGTTATATTGCAGTTTAGAACAATAAAGATGGCTCGGCAGTTAATATAAAACTTGAATAGCTTAAATATTTTAACATATATTATTCTCAGAGAAATAGAAAAAATGATTTTGGTATGACATTATAGGTTTCAGGATTTGACACAAATGGAAAAACTAGACCTGTAATGATAGCAAGAATGTGCTAGGATGTATCTAGAAAAAATGTCACTATAAAGTCAAGAAGATTGGTATAGTAGTTAAAAACATTTATTGATAACGGCGGAAAAGCGCAACGACTTCGGGGTTACAATGATGACTTAGTTATACGATTATGTATATTTTGTTATTTAAGAAGTTTTATATTGTCAAGACAAGGTGATTTAGTTTATGCAAATCGATTTTCGTCAGCGACAAGCACTGGTGGGCAAGGGCATATTTAGGACGGAATGGGCAATAAAGTTTAGGGCTGGTTTATATAATAAGGGAATTAATTCATATGGCTAGTAATTTGAATTGGAAGAAGAGGCTAACTGCTTATTTTACACTTCCAGACATAAGTAAGATTAGTGACCCAGAATATAGAGAGGCGTGGTATTAGAGACTTGCATTTCCTGGCCGACGAGTAAAGTCATAGTTATAGACAAAATATTAGAAATATATAAATAATGCTCTTGGTTATGATAATCGAGCAAATTATACTGATAGTGCTTCAAGAAGAAGAAGATACAGGTAGTACGCTCTTATGGAATATACTCCATAGCTATCTACCGCCCTTGACATTTATGCCGATGAAATAACAGTTTAGAATTAGCGTGGATAGATGTTTGAAATTAAGTGCAGTGATCCTAAAGCTACAAAATAGTTATACAGATTGTTTCATGATGTTCTTGGTGTCGATTTGAATTTATGGCAGTGGGCAAGAATGGCTGTTAGAAACGGTGATCACTTTCTTGGTCTTATAATTGATAATAAACTTGGCATTATAGATCATAAAGCTCTTGATGCATAGGATATTACAATCGTTGAATAGTAGAGCGAAACATTTGAAGGTCATTTCAAAAAGAAATACAGGCTTGATTCTCGAAAAATAGATCTTGAAGAATATTAGGTTGCTCACTTCAGAATTTTAAATTAGTCTCGATATTTACCATACGGAAAAGGCATCCTTGAAGCAGCCAGAAGAGTTTGGAGGCAATTAACCCTTGCCGAAGACCGAATGCTTATCTACAGAATGGTTAGAGCGCCTTAGAGGAGAGTATTCAATATATAGGTGGGCAATATTTAGCCTAAAGATGTATAGAATTACATGAATCAGGTTAAATCAAAATTAAAGTCACAATTTGTTGTAGATCAGAATGTTGGAGATGTTGTACTTCGATATAAACCAACATCCGTTCAAGAAGATTATTTTATTCCAAAAAGAGGTGATAGAAAATCTGATATTACTACTCTTGCTGGCGGAACAAATGCAACTGCTATTGAAGATATTCAATATTTACAGCAAAAATTATTTGCAACTATTAAAGTTCCAAAGGCATATTTAAATTATACTGGTGATTTAACTGCAAGAGCCACAGCTGCTGTTCAAGATGTAAGATTTGCAAAGACAGTATAGAGAATGCAGAAATCGATTCGTGCCACATTGTAGCATATTGCCTGGGTTCATTTACTTACAAGATATGACATGCCTTCTGAAAATATTTCAATACAGATAAAATTTTTCCCATCTTCTACAGTTCTTTAGGGAAATAGATTAGATTTAACTACTAAGAAATTTGCAACATTTTCACGAGCTGTTCAAAGTGGCGGGGTTTCAAAGATGTGGGCTAGAAAAAATATTCTTAATCTTACTACATAGGAACAAAAAGTTATTTAGCAATAGCAAATTAATTAGGCAAAATTTAATGCTACATTAGAAGCGATTGTTAATCCTCGATAGACAGGCATCGGAGATGGGTTCGATACTTTTGGTGGAGACTCTAACACAGGTGGCGAACGATTAGGAATGGACCTTCCAGGTGGAACATAGTAGACCTTGCCCCCAGTTCCTCCGTAGGGATAGGGATAGACGATGCCAACTACATAGACAGGCCCCATTCCGGGTGGTGGCGAAGGAGGCTAGAAATAATATGCGCAAAATAAAAGATAGAACTAATATACTTGTTTTGATGGAATCTCTTTCAAGATAGATGTTTACATTACAGGTTTTTGGAAATGGTGATGTACGTGGTTTGCAAAAAAGAATAAAACTTGTTAAGTAGGCTTTCCGAAAAGATTAGATGATGAAAATTTAGTTGAGGCTTCGAAATCTTATTTAGAGTACATCAATTAAAGATGTAGATAAACGACAAAAATTTATAAATTCATTAATAAAAGTTTCAAAGAAAATAGATAACTCAAGAATTAAGAAAAAGTTATCATAGTCTTTTGGAGTTCAATAGGATTATTGGATTAAACCAAACGCTATTCAATAGAGTGTTGGAAATCTTTTAAATAATTCAAGATATTATGGAATGCGATTTTATAAACCTGAAGAATAGTCAGTTAGATATGTTTTAAAATAGTGGGTTGTAAAAGATAAGAAAAATGTTATATAGACAGGACAATCGGTATAGAAATTATGTTAGGATTTTAATTCCAAATATCGATAGTTGCCCGAACGAAATAAAACATTGATAAGATAGTTTTTCATGGGCAATGTTATATAGTAGAAAAAGGTTCTTGACTAGGTTAACAGTTTAAAACGTTCTTTAAGTGAAGAACGCGCTAAAAAATTACAATACATTGTATAGAATGTTTCTAGCATAGATAAGTTTGATAAAGTGTTTTTACTTACGTCTGTCTTATAGGAGACTAAGCAATGTCTGAAGGGCTGATAAAAAAATAGTTACTTTTGTAGTTTTCAAAAATAACACTTCCAAAAAGAAATGTTGATTTTATGGAATAGATAACGACATAGTTATCTTAGCGAGATGTTCCAAATAGAAATGATAGAATTTATAGATTTAAAACTTTGAAAAGATAGAATGATAAATTTTATTAGCTTATAAAACAAGGTAGAGGTCGAGGATAGCTTGATCACCCCTAGACATTTGAAGTAAATCTTCGAAGGGTTTCTCACCTTTTTACAGATCTTTGGTGGGTTGATAAAAAAGTATTTGGAAAATTTGTTATCCTGCCAACAACTCTTGGCCAACAATTTAAAATACTTTTGAACAATGGTGTTAAAATAGGTTTTAGTTCAAGGGGTGCGGGTTCTTTGATATAGGGGTATGGATAGTCATCTGATATAGTTGAAGATGATTATGATTTAGTTACATATGATGCTGTTTCCTGGCCTTCGAGTATGAATGCATGGGTTATATATTAGGGAAATAAAAGAAGAGTCGTTAAAAAGTAGTCTACGTAGAATCGAATGCCGTTATTAATAGGTAAAGAAAATTAGAAATATATTGATTAGATGTATAATTTATTAAGCAAAAAGAGGATGTCATGATTAAGTTTGAATTTAAAGGCGGTGATAATACACGATTTGTAGAAGCGTCATTGAAGAAAATAAAAAAAATATTCTACAAGGACAAGCAATTAAAAGCAACACTGTCTCCGCAATATTATACTAAGCCATCTAAATTAAAACACGATGCAAAAGCAAAACGAATATATATAAGAAAGAAATTTGGCGGAGTACCAATGTAGACACCAAATAATAGGGAAAAGAATTATGAAAATCAAGATTAAAAAATCTGTTTTGAAATAGGCTGTAAAAAATATATTAAAATAGGGTTTGCATATAAAACCTGGAATGACGGCATTACAAATATACGACAGTCAAAAGAAACGTAAAGAAGAAGATATTCGTCTTTTGAAAAAACAAAGATTGAATGCTTCTCCAAGAGAAACTTTTTATAATCAATTATAGAACCACATTGCGAGATATGATTCTAATACTTTGAAAACACTGATAAAAGATTAGCGTGTTTGGGAAAAATGGCTGGAATAGATTAGAAAATAGGGTTATAATAGCAGTGTAAAAAAATGGGAAGAATTAACCCCAAGACTTTTGAAGCAATATAAAGATAAAGAATAGTAGGATAAAAAATACCGATAGGAAAGAATAAAGAGACAATAGCAAGAAAAAGGAAAACCTAAATTGAAAGATTTAGGCTGGGCAAATGGTTGGACTTCAACTCCATAGGTAGTTAAAAAATGTCATGAACAAAAACATGATATTAAAACTAAAACATAGGGCGGAGTAACAACCACATACTGTCCGATTGACAATTATATGTATAAAACAGACAGTTCAGATTAATAAATTATTTTATGAAATTCATAAAACGAAAGATATTAAAGTTTATTTATTGGATTTGGTAACAACAAGGAATAGGAGTATCTGATATGACTAAGAAACGATAGACGATAAAGCGAGCTATTCGAGACCGCAAGCTTATCAAATAGGCAACATTACAATCGACTTTGCCTAAAATAAAAAATATGCTTGTATAGTCTGTTCTTAATTAGCAACAAGATGACGGATAGATGACTCGACGTCAGGTTCGAGAAATCCTTGGCGTATAGATACCAGCTGAAGTTGAACAAAGTCAGGCTATGGATGATTTACTTAATAATGAAAAACCTGCACAAACAGATTAGACCATTGCAAAATAGAACAATCATAATGTTGATCGAAATAAAGTATAGGGTGAGGGTAAGCAAGCATTTCAAGGTTAGACACCAGCGGGCATAATAAGACAACAAGCCGGTAATGTTGCAATTGGAGAAGATACAAATCCTATGCCATAGCAATAGACACAAATTTCACGAATTCAAACTGATTAGACTATTCCTTAGACTCCGGAACAAATACAAGGTAACAAATAGCAAATGTCTAATTAGATTTAGAACATAGATGATAAAACATAGCCTACAGCACGAAGACAGAGTTAGGTTGAACGAAAATTATCTAATTCTCGTTCTTAGGTTATTAAAACATCTGTTGAAGATAATCTTGACCAAAGATAGAAGGAGATAAAAGATATGCGAGATAAAAATGATCGAGATTGGATTGGAGAGTCGTTATAGTCGCTGCAATCTACAAATATATATTAGGAAGTAGGACTGCAATAGGAAGCAGGTCGACCTGGTGTTGATATAATTGAATAGACATTTACAGATTCGGATAGCATAACTATTTAGAGGGATGAACGATCTGATAAAATTCAGATGCCTTCTGCACGAGATTAGGATATATTAAATTTTCTAACTCCAGATGAAGATGATCCAAGTTCAAATTCTCGAAATAAAATTCCACAACTTTCTCAGCAAGATCGATAGGCTGAAAAAGGTTATAATAAAGACCTTAAGGTTGAATCTGTTAAAAAAGAAGATTCAACTAAACCAGAAAAAGGACAATAGATTATAACTTAGAAGTAGAAGACAGAAATTGTCAATGAAGTAAACAAGCTAAGAGACATAAGTAAAAAACGACTATCTGAAAACTCTAAGTATAAAATGTTTGCTCAATTTGTAATTAAAAACTTCTCAAGTCTTAATTAGCATAAAATTAATAAGTTATATGATGCAATGATTAAAATAAGTGAGCCAAAAAATTTAAAAGAACAATATGATAGACGAGAAAAAATGCTAACAGAAAACACTCTAAAAAATGTTCCCCAAAAGAAACTTTTTTAGAGTAACATTGGAAAATTCAATAAACTAAGAAATGATATGTTAAACAACAAAGCAGCCAATGTAGCTCAGCAATCAGATCCATAGAATGACAGATTGCGATAGCTTGCAGGGCTATAATTAGTAACCACAATGAAAGGATCGAAAAAATGTCCAAAATTAATTCACTCATGACCGAATCGGTTAGAGGAACTAGAAGGGACGTCGGTAAACTGTTGTAGAAGTGGGACAGAACTAAACTTCTTAACAACATCAAGAGCGGTCAGGATGGCAAAGTTAGAATGGCCACACTGCTTTAGAACCAGGCGCAAACTCTTAGAACTCTTAATGAATCTAACGAAGTTGGTAATATTGCCGGCTTCAACAAAGTTGCTCTGCCAATCGTAAGAAGAGCTTACGGCGATCAGCTTATCGCAAATGAAATTGTTTCCGTTCAGCCTATGGACCTTCCTTCTGGTCTGGCTCACTACCTTGACATTCAGTATTAGACTTCTAAGGCTGGTGTAACTGCTGGTGAATCTGTATTCGGTAATTACGGTCCCGCAGCGAATTCTCAAGTATAGGGTTTCGGTGGTGCAAAAGGTACTGGTCGACTCTATGATCAGAATTATGGTTATTCACAGAGATCTTTCTCCCTCGGTACTTCATTAACTGCAAATGTTGATGGAACCACAACAACTACATCTGATAAGCTGTCTGGTTCTCTTTCAGCTATTAAGATCGTTGTTTCTGCTTCCGCTGACGTTTCAGCGATTCCTTCTTGGAGACTGTATCAGACTGTTGAAGTTAAAACTGACGGCAATTCCTTTAGAGGTCTTAGCTCAGTTACTTCCGTAAGTGCTGATTCTAACAGACGAAATATCGACTATACCAAGACTCAGTATGACGGAACGAATGCAACCTTCTTCGGTAATGCTACCGCAGTTGCTGCTGCTCTTGCTCGAAATGCTGCGATGACAATGGTTGGTCCCGCAAGAACTTATCTGTCCGGTGAAACTGGAACAAATAACTTCACAACTCAGCTTGGTGATTACGAAGCTGTTGCTCCTAGCAAACTGAAGATTGCAATGAAAGCCCTTCCAATTGTTGCACAGACCAGAAAACTAGCAGTTGAATGGACTCAGGAAATGATTCAGGATCTTGATGCTTATCATAGCATTGATGGTGAAAAGGAACTTACTCAGATTATCTCTGATGCTATTTCCCTTGAAATCGATAGATAGATTCTGGGTGACCTTAGAATCGGTGCCGCATCTCACGCTGCATGGTCAAGAAAAATTGGTAACTATCTGACAATTACTTCAGCAGGTGTAGTTTCGACTGTATCGCTGACCGCTAATTCTTTTGGTAATCAAGCTTTCTACGGTACACAGAGTGATTGGTATCAGACACTGATTGAAACCATCGAAGTTATGAGCAGAACCATTCAGAAGAAAACTCTGAGAGGTGGCGCTACATTCCTGGTTGTTTCTCCAGAAGTTGCAGCAATCCTTGATTCAGTTAACAAGTTTGTAACTGATCCTAGCAAGTCTGATTGGAAAGTTGATACTGGAATCGAAAAAGCTGGCGTGTTCAACAAAAAGTGGGACGTATATGTTGATCCGTATGCCCCTACTGGAAGCATCCTGCTCGGAAGAAAAGGTAATAGCTTCTTCGAAACAGGTTATTGCTATTGCCCATATCAGCCGCTGATCTTAACGCCAGTTGTATATGATCCTAAAACCTTTGTCCCACGAAAAGGAATTATGACCAGATATCGCAAGGCTATGTTAAAACCAGAATATTATCGTCAGATATTCGTAAAAGATCTTGGTTCTATTTTTACAACCACTTCTTTAACTTCTTACAGAGTTAATTGATTAAGTAAATAAAAATAAAGATCCTTAATATAGAGGTTCGAATGAAAATTCGGGCCTCTTTTTTATTATATTATTGTAAAGTATAAAAGGTATAATGATCAATGTATAATAATTTAATATTTAAGGTATTTTATGATTAAGAAGAAAGTTAAGTTAGTAAAACCATTTAAAGGTCTAATTTATAAAGCAACTATAATTGTTCCCGGCGGTCAATCTTATATAGGTTTGACATCGGTTTCTTTGTAGGATAGAATGTATGATCATATTTATGATGCATATCATGGATCAGGTTATTATTTTGCTCATGCAGTTTTATATTATGGATAGTAGAATGTTTTATGGGAAGTATTATAGGAAAATATAAAAACTCCATAGTTACTCAAATAGAGGTAGAAATTTTATATATTGAAATATGATACATATGTAAGTAAAGAAGAAGGTTCTGGCGGATATAATTTAACTCTGGGTGGCGAAGGAATGTTTGGATTTAAGCATACAGAGGAAACAAAACAATATTTGAGTTTTATTATGATGGCATAGAAAAATCCATTCTTTAATAAAAAACATACAGAAGAAACTAAAAAAATAATGAGTTAGAGACATTGGGATTGTTCAGGTTAGAATAATCCAATGTGGCATCATTAGTTTACATAGTTGCATAGGAAGAGATTAAGTGATAACCACGCTGATGTAAGTGGATAGAAAAATCCTGCTTTTGGCAAACCGGTTCCACAAGAAAGAAGAGATAGAATAAGTAAATCTTTAACCGGACCTAACAATCCTATGTATGGCAAAAAACAAAATAAGGAGCATGTTGAAAAAAGAGCAAATGCCTTGAAAGGAGTTCCTCAAAAAGAATAGAGAAAAAAGAATATAAGTGAAGCATTGAAAAGATATTGGGAAAATATAAGAAATAACAAACATGGAGGTTTAAATGTCTAAAAATTATAATCATGTTCCTTTTACTAAAGAACATTGTTTAGCAATTTCTGAATCTAAAAAAGGTTGTGTTAGTAATAGAAAAGGCGTTACTCTAACTCCAGAAATTATTCAAAAGCAAAAAGATGGGAGAGGTCCCATGGATGATAGATATAAACAAAAAATTAAAGATGGTTTCTCTGTTCAGGATAGAATTGATATATCTGCCAGATTAAAAAAATATTACGAAGATACTGCAGATGAAAGACATGCTGCTTCAAAAAAGAAAAGAAATGATATTCTTGCTTCAATTGGTCTTAAAATTGAAGAAATTGATGGTAGATTTTTTATAAAAGATTTAGTCACATCTGCAATTGTTCAATGCCAAAAAGGTTATAAAGATTATGTTGCAGCTTTTGCATTAGCTAAAAGGAATTTTAAAAATAAACAATTGGAGGATTAAAATGATAGAAATTAACGGAACTAAAAATCAATAGTCTATTCACGAACATATATAGTGGCTTTATCCCGAAATTTATGATAATAAAAACTTGTCATCAATAACTATTAGTTTATCACATACAAGAGCAGCATCTGATATAAGAATTAAATATGACTCTGACAGAGATGGATGGATAATAGAAAGATCTTTATGCGATCCAGATAATTATGATGCATCAGATATGTAGTAGGTTGCATTTATAGAGGCTTGGAAAAATTAACCTCCTTGGCAGGCTAAAAAGCTTCCCTTTTTTATTTATATACAAAGGAGCTTCCTCATGAAAATAAAAATATCAAAGTCTTATCTTAGCAATCTTGTAAAATAGATAATGCAAGAAGGATTAATCAAAAGTAAGTCGTAGATGAATCCCGACTAGTCAAACCTGAAACCTAAAAATGAATTTTTGAGAACCGAAGATAAACAATCTTAGTTAAATCAAAAGCCATCTATTTTTACAAGAACAACCTATCAACTTCCGTCACAAAAAGATATATAGGAATTTAAAAATTATCCAAATTTATCTGTAGAAGACATAGTTAATGGTTTTGCATATACAATGATCGGGAGAGGAATGAAGAACAATCAAAATTCTGAACAAATAAAAAACGGAATATAGATGTTGATAAATAAATTTCCAGATAATAAAACATATAAAGACGCGCTAATATTAGCAAAAAATAAATATTAATTTTATTTATATATCGTAAACAAATTAGGCTCTTTGAAACATATCACATTTATGATTATCTTTTTCAAAATTGAAAAGGAGAAAATAACATGCTTACAGAAGATGTTCACAGATTGTTTTTTGGGCTCGGTCATTCAATTGACGATCTCTTAAATCAAATGTAGTCAGGTCAGAATTTATCGTATAAACCGATAAATTATCCACCTATTAATCATAAAATAAATAAAAAGACTGGTGATGCTATTATATAGTATGCATTGGCAGGATTTAAAAGGTAGGATATCGAAGTATAGGTTATAAATAACACGCTTCAGATATCTGTTAAAAAGACACGAGAATAGAAATCTGATGATTCGGATATTTAGATTGTCTATAACGGCATTGCGAAAAGAGAGTTTTCTCAGAAGTTTGCATGCGCCGAAGAATATCAAGCATAGAAAGCTGTAGTTAGTTTCAATGATGGTATTCTTAAAATTGTAATTCCAAAGATTCCACAAAAACAAAAATTATTAACTGTTAACTGAAAAAGATAAAATTGATGTGATATGTTTCTTTCTTCAATATTATATTCTTTCAAAAAAGCTTTTATAACTTATTTAATATTATGTGGACTTGTATGTCTATGATGACGATTTAATACATTAAAGGAGAAATTTAAAATGAAGATCAGTGAACTTAAAAAATTGATAAAGTAGAGTGTCAACGAACGATTCCTTGAACTCAAGGAATAGTTTGAACATATTGAAACTAAAGGATCTCTCAACAAGGCAAAGCCTACTACTCCAGACGGCGCTGATGCTGGCGACAAAAAGATGGAAGTTGGTCGAACGCCCGCTCCAAATTCTAACATTGCTAATGATGTTAATAAGGTTAAGGATTAGAAAGGTGCCATGAATGAAATGATTGAACATGAACGAGGCCAACCCCTTCAACATTCTGTTGATAATGGTGTCTGTAAAGTTTGTAATCAGAAACTTGCTGGTCGAATGAACGAAGCTATTGTTGATCCTGCAACTGCTCGAATTACTCCTGCGGCACGAGTTGCCCCTGCACGACCTGCAGTCCGACCTGGTCAACCTTGCCCAACTTGCGGCGGAATGAAAGAAGACGTTGAAATTGAAATTCCTATGCCAGCGGGAACCGAAGGTGCAGAAGCTTCCGTTGAAATTATTCCTGGCGAAGATGGTGAAGAAGGAATGGCTGAACTTATCATCGTTGATGATGCTGTTACACCTTAGACTATTGACAGCGAAATGATTGAAATTGAAATTCCAGACTCTGCAGCTGAAGGACTTGAATCTGAAGGTGAAATGCCAGAAGGGGAAGGTTTTCCAGGCCTCGAACCAGAAAATGAACGACCCGAAGGCGAAGATAATGAATTTGATAGAATGGCTGACCTTGCAGGCGTTGAAGAAGATGAAAAGCCCGCATTTCTTGGTCAGAAGTGATCGTTTGACAATGTAAATGATATAACGGGCCCAAGTGCGACAAGGCATAAGGGCCCTTTTCTTTAGAGGAATTATACAAGTATGACATCAAATGATTTACAAAGACTAAAAGCTACAATAATGCCCTCAATTAGAGGCGCTGTTAGAAAAAAGATATTGAAATAGTCACCATAGATTTTATAGCAACTTAATAGCAAATTGATGGACGCTGTTATAAATAAACGAAAACGAAAATTGGAAATTCTCCGCGGCTAGAAACGAATGTAGTCTCGAACATTCTTTCCAACAAGAAATACGTTTATTGAACGAAAGAATGAAAAAGCTGTCGATAAGATGATAAGTCAATTAGCATCTGCATTAAATTAGAAACTTCCAGATTCTCAATAGATTAATTTATTGAAATCAATGTTTATAGAAAGTCAATAGGAAATTGATAAGATAACTGCTGGTTTGAAGTATGCTCCTGCCCCACGAAAGAAAGTATTCGACAAGATTTCAAAATTGAAATCAGATGTTGATGACATATACCGAAAATAGAGTATTCATAAAGATAGATACGTTGATCCAAAAGATACATAGATATATGTTGGGTAGCTTATGAAATAGTATGAAATAAAAGAACAAGTAAAAGATGTTCTTAAAAGTCTTAAATAGGTTATGAATATCGACTTGTAGGATGTTGAAGATTAGCCAGATTTTCAAGCAATTGTTTTCTCTGAAAGTAGAAAAGGTAAATATCCAAAATCTTTTGCATACGATCCCAAATTTATATAGGAATGTATCGGTGGTGCAAGCGATGTTTAGGGACATTTTAAAGGGCATTGGCAAGGGGACTAGGGATTGAAATTATCAGCGCGTTTAAGTCGAGCTAAAGAGGTTCTAGCGGCTAATAAAGTATAGCGTAGCGAACAATAGGTAGAGTAGTTACGACATGGAGCAATTAAACTGATGGAGTGCAATGTATGAAAGTAAAAATTAAAAAGTCAATTCTTAAATAGGCAATACAATCTGTGATGCAATAGGGTAGTTTACGTCAAGACAATCAATAGTTAGTTAAAAGAATTGATGGATTGGTACCAAGAACCAATGATGGTGGTGTTCAAGAACAGCGATTTGTTCATTTGCTTAATATGATTGTTGGTTCAAGTACTGGCAGAAATATACTTGAAAATTATTTAGAAATAATTGATTCTCAGGGAATATAATATGAAGATCAAAATTAAAAAGTCAATATTATTATAGACTGTAAGACAAATATTGAATTAGGGAAAAATTCAATCTAGATCAATTCCAGCTGCAAATAGAGGTATGGATCTTTGGAATCCTAAATTTAAAAGTATGTTACAAGATGACATTCAATCGCGACTTAATCAAAATGTAAATGATCAATATTTCCGAGAAAGTGCATCAAATGCTTATTGTGACAATTCTCACTCTGCGAATGTAGAAGAAATCAAGTCAATATTATTACGAATAAATAAAATGACACAATAGCAAATTAATAGTCTTGATCAGTAGAATAAAATTTGGCAATGGATGCAAACAATAATCTAAGGAACATAACATGATATAGTCAGTAAAAAGAATGGGCTTACTCATTTAGCGAAAGAGAAAGTCTCAAGCTAAAGATGATACGATCTTAGCAAAATGTCCAGAATGCGATAAATAGAAACCAACTTATAAGATGTACAAGTCTCCTGTTAATCGAAAGCATTATTGCACGAAACTATGTTGCGAAAAAGCAGACTGTGGAGAAAAGGAAGTTGACAGGATGAGAGATCTTGCAGGTTTAGATAAAATAAAAAGATAAAAATATAAATTAAATTTCGTACCAATTAAGCTTCGATTCGTCGAGGCTTTTTTAGTTTGCAAAGAACATCTTAATAATTTGTTTATTTGATATAGTAATGTAACTTATTAAGGATATATAAGTATGGGCAATCTTTCCTTCTATTCTACACTTTCACAAACTGCACGGCCTGAAGATTATCAAGGTATATTTCGCACCTCCCAAACTGGCGATGGCGATCTAAGATCATTATCAGGTGAAGCAGGATAGATAGTTCAGTGGACAAGATACAGGCTAGGGGAACCAATCCTTACTGTGTAGTTGGATAACAAACAGATCTTCGCATGTTTCTAGGAAGCTTGTATATAGTATTCACGAATGGTTAATACTAATCAGACACAAATGTGGTTTCTTAATATTTTAGGACGTAAAGCGACTGGAAATTTCACGGGTAATTCAGTGTCGTGGAATATGAATTTCTTGAAAGAGATAACAAGTTATTTTAGCCAATAGACGAAGCCAATTGTTGGCGGAAAAACAAGTACAAAGAAAGCTTACATACGAGTGAATCGCGGTCAGGGCTCATACAATGTTTTATCATAGGGATATGATGGATAGACAAATCAACGATTAAGTCGAGTGATAGGACGAAGTGCAGTTCATAGTGACAAGATGAAAATAACTGAAGTTTATTATTATCCAGGAACGACGGTGAATAAGTACTGGGATGTATATTCGATATCGAATGACTTCTTTCCAAACCATGCTTTAATGGAAAACTTTAGATATAGATTAAGGCCAGTATGGTAGACTATACTTAATCGACAAATGCTCCAGGAACATGAAACTGTGAGGCATTCTAATTACAATTGGAATATCGTTGGCGATAGATTAAAAATATCGCCGCAACCAGACCAATCTGGGAAAATATGGTTTTAGTATATTGTGTATGACTAGGTAATGACTACAAATAATGATTTGTACACTGACAAAAGAAATCATTAGATAACTGATATCTGGGATCGTCCATATTTTAACATTCCTTATGATACAATGAATTCGCAACGTAAAAGATGGGTAAGACAATATTGCCTTGCGCTTTGTAGATAGACGCTTGGTCTCGTTAGAAGAAAGTTTTCGACTGTGTAGATACCGAACGGAGTTACAACGCTTGACGGAGGACGACTAGTTGGAGAGGCTCTGCGAAAGCAACAATCTTTGAGAGACGAATTAAGAGTTACTTTGGAAAAGCTGCAACTTTAGAATTCAACTGCGGCTTAGCGTAAAATAGCGCTGAACACTAATACTATCCTGCAAAACATTCCCCGAGGGATTTACATAGGTTAAAATTATGTATAATAATATGTAATTTATTTATTATAATTATATATTATGAAATCAAGTATAACTACATAGAATTTTGAACAAAAAGCAAGACTTGTTCACGGTGATAAATATTGCTACAATTTAGTTGAATATAAACAATCTAAAATAAAAGTTAAAATAATTTGTCCAATTCACGGTGTCATATAGCAATATCCGCATGTTCATCTTAAAGGATTTGGGTGTAATAAGTGTGCCCATAAAAGATATGGAGAAAAAACAAAATACTCAAATTAGCAATACAAGAAATTAATGGCTGATAAGCATAATAACAAATATGACTATTCATTATTAAATTATACAAAGCGAAAAGACAAGATAATAGTTATTTGTCCAATTCACGGTTCTTTTTAGATTACACGAAGATACCACACTGTCGGCGGTGGTTGTCCGTCATGTAAAATCAAGTCTAAAGGTTAGGAAAAGATACAAAATTATTTAACATCTTTGAATATAAAATTTGTTACAAATAAAAGATTTCCATAGTGCAGATTTAAAGATATGTTACCATTCGACTTTTACCTTCCTGACTTTAACACACTTATATAGTATGACGGCAAACAACATTTCGGCCCATAGAAATTTCATAAACACTGTGATGATCCTGTAAAACGATTCTAGGATCTTCAAGTTAGAGACACCATCAAAACTTCATTCTGCCTTTCTAACAACACTCCTCTTCTTAGGATTCCCTATACGGATTTTGATAATATCTAGTCAATAATATCCTCTTTTCTTGCTAAATAAACTGCTATCCTTTTAATCTGCAAAGTTCCTTCATCAATTTTGTTAATTTGATATAATAGTATCATTGGTTAGCGATTAAGGAGTAATATAAAATGGCATTAAAAGGTGTACCATCATGGATAAATTTTTTCATGCAGAACCTAAGCACAGGTCGTGGTGTCACGGCACGAACGACTGCGGATTTTAATTATATAAAACTTTTACAGGATGGAGTTTTAGGCGCAGATATAAAAGATACTACAATACTTGTGAACGCAGGAGCCGGATACTTTTCTTTTTCAGCATCTACAGCATAGATGAATTATTCAACAATTCAGCGAGTTCTGTCGCCAACCCGAACAACCGTGCAATGTTTTAGCCCAGCAATATATACATAGGGTGGATTTTTAAATCGACAAATAACATCTAGATTAGCGGCAGGTGGAAATGTAACAGTTACACGAAATAATGATAAATCCGGTTATAGTTTATCTGGTAACAAGCAAATATTGGATGATTTAAACGATTTAAGTTTAACATCTACAGTTGATGGAGTTACGATATCTTACGCACTTTAGCTTCGAATGGCAGTTGCAAATGCCCGCTTTTCAATTAATGGCACACAAGTTACATTCTATAAGAGAGACAATCAAACACCATTAACAACCGTGGATACATCACTAACTGGTAGAGCAAGGTTATTATAATATGCCATTTGATTCATTATCGTTAGCGACCTTTGGATATTTCTGTCCTCAAAGTGGAACAGGATCCGTCCCTCCTGGTCGTGTATCAAATTTAATTGCCACATCAAGAACATCATAGTCTATATTGTTAACATGGAAGCCAGCAACTATGACTTCGTATTATCAAATAGAAAGAGCTTTGTCATCAACGGGAACTTTTGTTAATATATCACCAAATACATCAGATGTGTATTACATAGATAATTCTTTAAGTGCTGGATTTTATTGGTACAGAGTTAGACCAGTCGGGAGTTATATAGGAAGTTATTCTAATATAGCCTGGGCAAGAACGGTATAGGTTGGACGAGGAGATCGTTGCGGATTGTTACCTCTTTCTCAACAATCTGATAAGCTAAATAGAAATTAGTCTCTCTTTTTTGGTGGCAGATAGTGGGAATTTGTTAAACATCGTTCTGCATAGATGGTACAACATGTAATGAAACAACAAGTTTATTATTATGAACTTGATTAGTCTACAATGTCTGGACGAAATAAAATATACGGATAGCGAAGAAAGAAAATTTGGAAAACTCCAAAAAAATTATATGGCAGAATAATGAGAAATCCAGTTGCATCAGAAAGAAAGAATTTTGGATTTTCAAATCAGCATTCTATAAAAGTATATTTTGATAAAAATCATTTAGATTGTTAGAAAGTAGATTCTAACTTTATGGTTGGCAATCAGATAGAATGGGATCATAAATCATTTCTGATAAAAAATATTGAATATTTTGATAGCATTAAAGGATTGTCAGATTTTAAAATGACAATTGTTGTAACCGCTGTTTATACTCAGGATTGAAGAAATATGCAACTATCACTCGAAACTTTATTAAATTAATGAGGATCTCATGAGCTATTTGAAAGATAAGACAGATCCTAAACTCGTTAATTAGAAATAGGCATTCGGCGTAATAGACGAAATTGTTTATTACGGAATTAAAAACAAGTTTAATACTGATAAAGTAAATTTTACTTGGACCAATACTGAATAGTGGTATAAGATGGTTAAGTAGACGCTCATTGATAGCAACAGACAATTAAAATTTCCTTCAATGGCAATCACCAGGACTGCTTAGGAAATAGATTGGCAATATCCAAATCAGTCAATAAATGGTAATAAATATACTATATAGAAAAAACTGATTCAATCTCGACAAAGAAAATCAAATGTTGGTCGAGTATATTAGCCGCAAGTTTGGTAGATAACAATATGCGACACTCCAATTTTTGTTAAATGTAAATATAATCTCTCTGTAGTAACAAATATGCAAGAGGATTATAATGATTTAATTCAAGATGTTTTATCGTTGTTCGAAGGTGGTAGAACATATTTAGTAAAAGAATAGGAAGTGTAGTTAAGATAGAGAAAGTTAATGAACAGATATGGAGTTCATGCTGTTATAACAGGATAGAAATTTCAGATATTGAACGGGATTGAACAAGGAAATAGAATTTTTACAAAAGATTTTTAGATAACAACAAATACATACATATACAGGAATATATAGAAAACAAGAACGGCCACGAAAAATGTGGTCACATTTAAAGAAAACGTGTAATACACAAGAAAAATGAAAGGTAACATTCAATGAAGTTAATTTCACCAGCAATAGCGACAAGAGAAATAGATCTCTCTTTCGTTCCTGAAGCTGTCGCCGCAATCGGTGCAGGTCTTATAGGAGTTGCAGAAAAAGGGCCAGCATTTGTCCCTACATCAGTAAATACAATGCGACAATACAGAAGAGTTTTTGGAAACGAAAGTAAAAATTCTTTTATGGGTCTTGCAGCAAAACAGTATCTTACAAATCAAGGTCAATTAACTGTTGTAAGAATGTTAGGAGATACAGCTGCAGGAGTATCGGCAGATAATGGATTTGCAGTTATGCGATCTACTCGCACTGCATTAGCCGGAGCAGAACTTGCTTTTGTTATTAGAAAAACATCAACATCAGTAACAGGTGTACGAGCATCTGTTGCACGAAATGGTAATATAGTTATTACTCGATCTTATGATGGGACTCTTTCACGAGCTTCTCAATCTGCACGAGTTTCACTATATCCTTCAGACTCAAATTATGTTGGAAGAGTATTTCCAACTCAAAGAAGAGACGTTAGAACAACTGGCGGGGTTCCGTCAAATGTTGGAGTAACTTTTGGGTTGTATGCAGATGCAATTGTAAAAGATGTATCTACTTCTGCGATGAGTCGAACGGCTTTTGCTGTAACAAGTCAAATTGTTGGAAGTAAATATAGACCTGGTCAAACTCCAGTTGTTATTTCTCAAGGATATGGTCCTAGCGGCAGTGCATCTGTTTACGAAATGTTTAAAGTTGTTCACATGGGTTCCGGTAATCTGACCAACTTTGATGTTAAAATATAGATAAGCAATATATCCTTTGATGACAGTCGAGAATATCCAAGTTTTATAATCAATGTTAGACAGTTTTCTGATACTGACAATGCTCCGCGAGTTTTGGAATCTTTTCAAGTTACAATGAATCCAGACGATCAGAATTATATTCTGAAAGTTATCGGTGATAGATATAAGAAAATTGTAACAGATGAAGGTACTCCTTATATTAAAGTATTTGGTGATTGGGATAATAAATCTGAATATATCAGAATTGCTCATCCAGATTCAACAATGGACGCCTTTGTCGGCGGATTACCAGTTGTTCCTTCAAATGCAAGACCTCAAGGGTTTAAAGGATTTGCAGTTGATGGTATGCTTTGCGGAAATGGAACTTATGTTCCAACAGTTGAATATGTTACTTCTCAGAAAAGAAGAACAGTTCGAACTGATGCAACAGCTACAGGTGATTTACGAAGAAGAATTCGACTTGGGTATGATTTTACAAGAATGAATGCATCGTTCTTGCAACGACAAACATTCTTTTCAACATCACGAGCTGCTTTCTCCAATTACGTTACTAAAGGTTTTTATATTAAGCATTCTTCAACAGATCGTAATCCACGAACAGGTTCTTATCTCGTTGCGGATATTAGCGAAAACGGTTCTGATATTTCAGCTAATTTAATTGCTGGTGGTTTAGAAAGCAATGTTAAAATTGCTCTTCCATTAATTGCAGGCCGTGATGGCTGGATGTTAAATACAGATGATACACCTCAGGAACAGATGATGTATGCACAACAGACAACTGCAGTTAATAATGCAATTGACTTATTTGCTAACGGAGATGATATCGATGTTAACATGCTTTCGATCCCTGGTCTTGGAAGCGCAAAGAATGGACAGCAAATTAACAGACTGATTGATCTTTGCTCAGAGAGAGGCGATTGCTTCGCAGTTGTCGATATTGCAAAAACATCATCTGCTGCTAGTGCAACTCTTGATGATGCTATCAATACTTCAGTTGCTGATGCTATCGATCAAGCAGCGGGATTTGATGATTCGTACGCCGCAATTTACTGGCCATGGATTAGACTTAAAGATGCTAATACAAATTAGTTAGTATGGGCTCCACCATCAGTCGCTGCATATTCAGTAATTGGATACAATGATAGAGTTTCGTATCCATGGTTTGCTGCTGCGGGTTTCAAGAGAGGCTTGCTTGATTTCGCAACCGAAGCGAGAATCAAAGTCAATAAAGACATGAGAGATTCACTCTATAATAGTAATGTAAATCCAATTGCAACTATTAAAGATCAGATTCTGGTGTTCGGTAACAGAACAACTCAGAAAAAGACAACACGACTTAGAAGTCTTGATATCAGAAGAGGACTTATAGACCTTAAGAAGCTTATTGCTTCTGTAGCTCAGTATGTTCTTTTTGATAAAAATACTATCAGATCTAGAGACGAGCTGCTTGGTAAAATTTCTCCGATCTTAGATGACATGCAATCAAAAGAAGGATTATTTAACAAGAGAGTAGTTAGTTCACCTTCCGCTGATGATATCGATAGAAATACTATGCCCGTAACAATATGGGTACAGTTTACTAGAACGACAGAATTTATTCCAGTGGATTTTGTTGTAACTTCAACTGGCGTGTAGTTCTGATAAGTTGAAACTTTAAGAAATGAGAATAAGCGAGAAAGAATTAAAACATCTTTTTCGCTTTGTTTATTGTATATGTTAATTTATAAAGCCACAATAATTATTACTAATAAATCTTATGTAGGTTTAATATATAAAGAAGGTAAAACTTTATAGCAAAGAGTTAAGTAGCATATTGAATTATCTAAAATTAAAGATAAATAGAAAAAGAAAAATTATTTTCATCGTTCTATTAAAAAATATGGAAGTGAAAATTTAAAATGGCAGATTCTAGAAGATGATATTCAAACATTGGAATAGCTTAAATAGAAATAGACATTTTATATTATAAAATATGATACTTATGTTAGTAACGAAGAAGATTATGGCGGCTATAATTTAACTCTTGGTGGAGATGGAGTATTTGGCTATCATTTTGATGATAATCAAAGAAAGCAAATAAGTATAAAATGTAAACAAAATGCAGTAAAATATTGGCTTGGTAAAAAACTATCATTATAGCATAAAATAAACATGAGTACGGGAAAGAAAAAATATTTTAAAGAACATCCTGAACGAATATAGAAAATGAGAGAAGAAAAAATAGGAATTGCTAAGACTAAATAGCAAATACAAGCAAACAGTGTAGGCAATAAGAAACGATGGGATAATAACCCACAAAGAAAAATATAGATGAGTTAGAGAATTAAAAAATATAATTCCGATAATAAGTAGAAAAAGTTATTGTCAATTCAAAAGATGATGTTCACCAAGTCTCTCAACAAGCTTAACAAGCAATGCATTTCCCACCTCGACTCTATCAACTTCATGCTCAGATAATAATCCCTCTCCCGCTTTCAAAATAAAAGATATCCTCCCAACTTTGTTAATAATCAAACATAATAAAGGAATTTTATGGAATTTACATCGATAAAAGATTTGGTTGGACCTGATGGAAAAATCGGTCCCGTTCAAATGAGGTCGGCTTTGAGATTATCTATCGCAGCTTAGGAAGATGCAGTAAGTCTCTATGAATTAATAGCTATCTCTACTGACGATCCTCAAATAAAGAAATTGATGCTCGATGTTGCTAATGAATAGAAGGTCCATGTTGGGTAGTTTAAAAAATTGTTAAACGACAGAGATCCTGATAACGCTACAAAATAGCAAGAAGGATAGGTATAGGCTCGAAAGAAAGTTGAATAGCAACAACCTGAAGAAGATAGAATGCGACAATTGCGCGGAGTATAAGTAAATAAATCTTTTAGATAAATATAAACGCGAGCAAGAAATAAAACCTCTTGCTTGCGTTATTTATTGTATATATGTTTATTTATAAATTAACATTCTCCAATAATAAAAGTTATATTGGTCTTGTTTGGAAGATCGGTAAAACTTTATATCAAAGATTTCATTAGCATGTTTTAGGTGCACAAAGTAAAAGTTGCAAACATGGTCCATTACATAATGCTATTAAAAAATATGGGAAATAGAATATTAAATATGAAATTTTAGAAGATGGAATAACTGACTACAAATATTTATGTGAAAGATAGAATTTTAATATTTTAAAATATGATACATACGTAAGTAAATTTCGACCTGGAAATGGATATAATTGTGATCTTGGTGGTCGAGGTAATCCTGGATATAGACATACTGAATAGGACATATAGATAATAAGACGAAAAAGAACTGGGAAAAGAGATTCTTAGGAATCTAAGAAGAGAAAGAGTATAGCACAGACTGGGAGAAAATTAACGGAACAAGATAAAAAGAAAATATCAATTAAAAGAAAGAAATATTTGTAGGAACATCCAGAAATAAGAATAATATTAAGTTAGAGAGGCAAGCTATACAAACGAACATAGTAGACAATATAGAAGATAAAAATAAGTAAATAGGGTTGGGGTCCAACTGAGGAACATCTTCAGAAATTATTGGAGGGCAGTAAAGCATATTATGCTAATGAATAGAATTTAAAAATCGTTTCATAGAGAAGTAAACGAATGTGGGAAAATAGAAGTTAGTAGTATATGAAACGATTTGGTGAATAGATGAAACAAAGACACAAAGATGGAAAGCGCGGAATGAAAGGCAAAAAACATAAATAGTAGTCTAAACAAAAAAATAGTATATCTTTGCATGGTAAGAAAAAATCAAAATAGCATTGCTAGAATATAAGTAAAGGAAAAATAGGCATTAAATTATCGTAGCAACATGTATAGGGATTAAAAAGAGGTTGGCAGAAAAGGAGATTAAAACCTGTCAACCCATAGATTGGCAAAAAGATCCGTGATAAATTAAAAGGTAGAAAAAGACCTGAATAGGTTATGTTAAATATAAGATTTACAAAGTATATAAAGGGCATAAAAAAGAAGTGTTAGTATTTACAAAGATCGTATGATAAAGTTATTAATTGGTTGTAGAACACAGGAGTGGATAACAAAATCCAAGAAACAACAATTAATTAAGGAAATGCAAAATGCGAGAACAACTTTAGCAAATGGGGTATCAATCTGTACTCGGAAATCTAAATCGTTAGCCAAAAAGAGTCTATCTATGGACCATGGCTATCGATGGAATCGATGCAGTTCTTCTGAGAAAACGAGCAAGACCTACTGTAAAATTTACAGAGCAGAAAATTGATTATTTAATGTCTTACAGATACTTCGCTGGAAAAGCAGAATGGGATCCGATTGAAATCGAATCTAACGACCCTATCGTGCCATCAGCTACTCAGAAGTATATGGAATGGGTTAGACTTTGTTATGAATTTGCTACAGGGAGAGGCGGTTATGCCGCTGTTTACAAGAAAGATGTTCAGCTGAAAATGCTCGGTCCTGGCGGAACAACAGTTTAGTTGTGGGACCTTAAAGGTGCCTGGTTAAATAATGTTAATTTTAAAGAACTTGACTACTCCAACCAATCAGAAGTCGCAATCATAACTGCCACGATGAGATTCGATGCAGCAATATTGAGATACTGATGCAATTTATTGCATTGGGTACTTTTGACTAACTAGAAAGAAGGTGATCCAACGTTTACGGGAACTTGTGAAAGGGTTCCCGTTCGTTTTAAAACATATTATGAAAAAAATAAAAAATATTATACTGATTGTAATTTTGTCGTTTATGTTATCACATTGTTGTTGGAATGTAAATTATAGATATTATGATTCAAAAAAATAGAAATGTGCAACAACATGTTGCGATACATGTATTGATATAAATAGGATACCATGATAATAAAATTAAAAAAATCTTTATTGATGTAGGTTGTTAAATAGATTATAAAATAGGGTTTTGATAAAAATAGCCTGCAAATATAGAAATTACCTGCGCAATTAAAATCACAATTAAAAAAGATAACAGATAATATTGGCGATGTTATGATTCATCAATAGTTACCAGATGATTATCATATAACTGTTGTTTATGGATCTGATGCCAAACCAAAAGAAATAAAATAGATATTTAAAAATAAAATATAGGTTAGTAATTAGGATCATATATCTTATTTTGATAATGAATAGCAAACTGTAGCAATAGTTAGAATATAGAAGACTGATAGCTTTAGAAAATTAGTTAAATCTATTTAGAAAAAATATGGTGGGAATGAAACATATGATTCTTGGAATCCACATATAACAATCGCATATTTAAAACCTGGTTGTAGACTCCCAGACATTAAGATAAAAAAGCATGATTGGTTTGTTAATTAGTTGATATTTAGTAGTAAATCCGGAAGGAAAATAAATGTCACCAATAGTTAGAAAACAAATTAAGACAATTGTTGACATCGTAGCTAATTAGGTTTACGGTTAGTATTCCATAAGACCTACAAATGAAGAATAGCTTAATCTTTTGATTAATCACTATTCTTAGCAGATACTTGGAATAGATAATTTGTAGAGTTAGTTTCCTTAGGTATATGATATGATATTCGATACTTTAGCACAATAGTTTCAAATATAAAAAGGAGTTTCGTAATGAAGATTAGAATTACTAAAAAAATGCTCATGTAGGCTCTCGCCCCTATGGTTAAACAGTATGCTGCAGGTTATAGTCCAACTCTTAGCAAATATGAAGAACTTAGAGAACTGCTATTTGACCTTGAGCGAAATGTTAAGCACCCCGAAGTTATTGAAGTGCTTAAAGGTGTTGTAAAAGGTGGAAATGTTGCTGACGGAAATCGAGCTAAAAGAGTTGTAAATAAACTGTTTTAGTATCTTGATTCAATTAAAGGCGATGAAAAGAAAATGGCGGATCTGGAACGAAAGATTGCAACTTTTAATCCTGAGCGAAAAAGCGGGCTTGAACGAGCATAGACATTAACATACGATGATGAAGACGACGACGATGATGACGATGAATATGTTGAACGATAGGTTGAAGAAGATAAACCTGTAAAAGAAGGTAAAACTTTTAAAGCAAATGACGCCAATAAAAAGCCACAAGATTACCGAAAGTAGAGAGCTGAAAAAGAAAAGGCCCAAGGCTTAAAAGAATCTCGCTCAAAAAAAAACTGAATGAGTCATTTATAAAAGATAATGCATTTACAAGACAAATGTAGATGTAGTCAAAAAGTCTTTTTAATCGATTTCGTGAAGCTAGAAAGAAACAAGGTAAACCTGCAAGTACAGATATGTTTGATGTAATGATTAGATAGTCTTTGCGAACAGGCGGAAATCGAGAAGCAGAATACAGTGCATTCCTTGATAAGATGGAATAGATTGTAACTTCATAGTACAAGACTTCACGTGATCGACGATATCAATATAAAAATAAAAGAATGGGAATTGACAAAGGCGGACCAGATAAAGGAAGACAAATAAAAGTTGGAAAAGAAAATCCAAATGCAATTCCCGAAGATGAAAAATAGATGATGAAAAATATGAAGAGAAGTTAGCAAGTATGATAAAGAAAAAGGTAAATGAAAATGTTCTTGTTCAAGAAGGTTTGTTCGGACCTTCCGTTATGCGCCCATCTAAGACAGACATTAGAGTTATGATTCAAACATAGAATGGTAGAGATATGGGAATTGCATTTGTTAACTCGGAAGATTATTCATATTACAGAGAAGGAACAGCCGTTCCCGCTTCTTCAATTCTTGATGACAAACGAATGCAAAGATTTAATCTTGGATATTTTGATTATGTCAGAATAAAACCTCTGGGAAAATAATATGAAAATTAAAATTAAAAGATCAATATTGAAATAGGCAGTTGATTCTACATTAGCTGATGAATCTTATAAAGCTTTAAAAATTTTAATGTAGGCCTTAAGAGGAAAAGCTGGTGTAAAATATGTAGGTGATAATACCCTTGCAATATCGTCTGGGCCAGAGAAGCCGATTTTAGTAAAGGTTATGGGATTTCAATAGTAAATTAAAAGTAACAAGACTTCTTTAATAAGCGGCAAACATCAAAGTTCTGCCGCTTATTTTATTTATATTTAATGGAAAAGATTAACAAAGCAAGAAAAGCATTTTACGATGCTATATTGTAGAGATAGAAGAAGATTTCATTTTATAGATCTTTACGAGCATCTCAATCTAGTGAAGATAGACGAGATACAGAATCCAAGATTGAAGTTCTTGAAAAATAGATACGAACATTGAATAAAACCTTAAGGGAGAATAAAGTAATGAAAGTTAAAATTAAAAGATCAGTTCTCAAATAGGCAGTGAGGTAGGTTATGAAATAGTCAACAGATAAAAGAGTTATCAATTAGGGCGCTTTCGTTGATAAGATGAAAGCAAAGTTTGGTCCAAATGCTTCGGCATTTCGAAAATGGATTGCACAAAATTGGGAATAGTTTGAAAGATAGATTATGCCACTTGTAATGGGCGGAGTTCCAAAAGATCCTAATGTTAAATAGGATGTGGGAATGCCAGATTCATCTAAATCTCGATACGGTTCAGGAACTGGAACTCATGATGCAAAAGTTATGGGATAGAATACAGAAGAAAATATTGAATAGGGAATTTAGTTTTAATTTATAACCGGAGGTTACATGTTAACAAAGCAAGTTGAGCTCCCCTCAAAGGGAATGTATTATTCACAAGCTCACCCATTGTACATGAAGTAGACAATTTAGGTAAAACTTTTTACGGCAAAGTAGGAAGATTTGATTACGGACGAAGTTCTTGCAAGAACGGGCGAAACAATCAATGCATTGTTTGAAGCTATAATAATTGATAAAACAATTAGACATCAGACTCTTCTTTCTGGTGACAGAAATGCAATCCTGATGAAATCGAGATAGTTCTCATTAGGTTCACGATATTCATATGATTGGCAGTGTTCTTGCGGTCGAAATAACAAAGGAAATATGGAACTTGATTCTTTACAATACAAGAATGTCCCAGAGCGACCTTCCGAACCTGTGTTTGAATTAGTTCTGCCAATTACTGGTAAGCTTCTCAAATTTAAACTTCTTAATGGTTTTGATGAAGATTAGGTTAGAAGAATTTAGGCTAACAGAAAAAAAGGCGGATTGCCACCAGCGATGATAACTACAAGATTGGCACAGATGATTGTTTCACTTGATGGTAATGATAACAAAGGATAGATACGAAAGTTCGTAATGTAGATGCCAGCAAGAGATACAAAACGATTGAGATCTGAATATGCTAAAAAGGCTCCGGATGTTAATACAAACATTGTATAGACTTGCTCTAAATGTAGCGCAAGTAAATCGATGTCATTGCCATTAACTGCCGGATTTTTTCGCGGCTAGGAATGAGTTATTTCAGCTAACACAATAGTACATGAAGAATGTCAGCGATTAGCTTTATATTTTATGGCGTCACTGCGGATTTACAATGCAAGATGGACTTAATTGTCCGATATGGATGAGGAAGTTTGTTGTAAAGAAAAAACAAGAGTAGTGGCAAAGACAAAAATAGCGAGTTTAGGGAGATAAAGGAAATAATCAACCTAAACATTTAGATGGCAGACGATATCAGCAAACGCAAGGAAAAGGGGTTTAAAAGCCCCTTTTTTAATTTAAATATTAAATAATCATTAATTCTTCTTGTAATCAACAAATATTTCTAATAATTTTGTTAATTATTGAAGAAATATGTTGACAATGCTTCCGAAGTTAGTTATATTGTTATTGTACGAGAACAAGTAACTAAGGAGGACAAGATGCCACTACTTTATGGAATAATTATTGTTTGCTTCATTGTTTGGTTTGTTGGTGGAACAATTTCATCAACACTTAAAGAACAAAGAGAAGAAGCGACAGGCGGAAAAAGATTTAGAAACGAAGAAGGTAAATCCTTAGCAGGATTTTACTGTGAGCTTGTTGGCGAAGAATTTGAAAAAGCTAAACAAATCATAATGAATAATATAAATGAATATGATGCTGGACTTTTTCAATTATTAGAAAAATATGACAGACAATTACTGTCTAAAATGACTATCAGCCTTGACTGTAGTTCTCATGGTGGTTTTACTTCTAAAAAAGATATTCAACGTTATAAACAATGTGAAAAAGAATTTGATGTACTTATAGAAAAATTTAATAGCAAGCCATTTCCTGTTCTTAGAAAATATGATAACAAGGAAACATTTGGACAAGTTGGTTGGAATATAAGACATCCATGGTTAAAAGTAGTTCATGCTAAATATGCATTAGGATGCAATCCTTATAATTGGTCTACATATTAATAAATTGAGAGATTGAATAAATGCCAATATAGAGAGATGATTTAAATGATGTGATAAGTCCGCTATAGGCCATGAGAATGGATATAGCATAGATAAACTCTTTTATCAAAGGTGCTGGAACCTTTTAGAAGGGTTTAGGCGCTGTATTTAATCAATTCGACAAATCCACCACTATAATGAAATCAGTTGTGTAGAGGCTTAGTAAAGGTCTCTAGGGAGATCGTAGTAAGAAGTTGAAATAGTTAGGACAAGGTATTGAAGGCATTCTGATGCAAAAGTTTTCAAAAGATAATGTTAAGAAAAAATATTTTGATAAATTTGCTACAGAATTTGGAAAAGCATTTGAACCAAAAATATTATAGTCATTAAGAAAAGCATTTACCAAAGGTGTAAAGTCAGATGATTGGAAACCGTTCTATACTCAGTTTTAGAATGTTTTAAAAATGGGAATGGAAAAAGGATTTTTGAAAAAAGATTTAGGACAGAAAATGTTGCCATTATTTAAAGATTTTGGCGACGGTCTGAAAATGACACTTAATAGACAATTTCGTTTCTTACCAGATTTTTTAAGAAGACCACTTACAAAAGGAATTGGCGGAGCAATTGATAAAAGTTTTGGCAGTCTTCATAAAGTTGCAATGTAGAATAAATTTATCCGTAATTCATTTTAGAGTATATCTAATTTTGCATCAAAGTTTGCAATTCAAATTGGAATTGCTGCTGCAGTTGTTGTGGGCATGGTTAAATTATTTCGTAAAATGTAGGACGCATGGACTAAAATAAATAAATAGTTTGGTGGTTTAATATTATCATTTGATGAAATGCGAATTCAATCAAGAAAGTTTACAATGTAGACTGGTCTTGGAATGTAGAAGTTTAGAGATTCTACAATAGCTGTCGTAAAATAGTTTGGATTCTTTGATTAGCGAGCAGTTAAAACGACGGGTATGCTTAATAGAGTTTTTGGTATAACATTTGATGAACGATCTAAAGTTCAAAGAATTGTAGGCGGTCCAGGAAAGTCAATACAGTCATCGCTTGATTATGTAACAAAGCAAGTTATAATATTTGGTGGACACGGAAGAAAAGTATTTCAAGACATAATCAATTTGGGTGATAAATTTAGAACACTTACTGAAGATCAGAGAAAAGGTTTTATACAATTATCTGCTCAGTTGTCATCTATTGGTGTTACAGGAACAACTGTTTTTAATAATCTCGAAAAGGGATTTGGTAGTATAGGCACAGCACTCGACACAACAAAGAAAGTTAATCTTCGAATTTTATAGATGGGTTACAATTCAGGCAAGACATATAAAATGTTATCTGCTACACGAAGTATAGATATTTATAAACGAACAAGAATTGGCGATACTCAAAAAGCTTTTTAGATATTATCAAAAAATGTTGGATCAGACATGATTAAGGATTTTGATAATATAAAATCATAGGCAGCCAAACAAGATTTTTTACAATCGATGTTCGGAGATGTTGAACAAGGTAGAAAAATAATGGATAGCATGAGAAACATGCTTGATACCTTTGGCACAACAGATGTTAAAAAATTACAATAGAGATTTACTGGAGCATTTTCTGGTTAGATGGCAACATAGAAGACACAAGCTTTAGTAGACAAAATTAAAAAGATGTCTATGGACAGTAGTGAATAGGTTAGACGAAATGCAAAAAAAATATTTGACGGTCGACGACCATAGCTGCTTGAAAAATTAAAAGTATAGGTTGGAACAAAAGTATAGACAGTTAAAACATTTAATGATATGGCAAAAGCTACCACAACTTTGAGTGATAGTTTTGGAATGATGTGGTAGGCATTTAAACGAGGATTTACAACTGCCATACTTCCAATGTTTTAGTCCATTAATAAAGCATTAGGTGGAACAAGAACTGCTAGTCTTGCTATATTTTTTGGCAAGTTAGGTTAGGGAATTGGAATGCTGATAACAGTGTTGCCAGTGATCGTAAGTGGATTTAAAATATTTGCAATTGCTTTTTAGAAAATTCGTTATGTATTTAATTCAATTAAATTTTTAAATATAGCAATTCAAATTGGATAGGTAATTTCTAAATTTGGATTTCTTACAAAAGTTTTAGGTATATTTGGAAAATTTTTAGGTCCCATAGGATTAGTTATATCTGCTATTCAAGGATTAGCAGATGTTTTTGATACATTAAGTAATGCAGTTGCTTTATTTAAAAAAGGAAGTTTTGCTAAAGCAATAATAGGAACACTTGTTGATATAATTACAATGGTTCCAAGATTAGTAATATCAAGCTTGTTAGATCTTGTTAGTTTAATTCCTGGTTCATTTGGAAAGTCTGCGGGCAGTCGACGAAATCGAGTTAAAAATTTTAAAATGACATCTCCAGGCGCAGCAACTGGTGATTATGTTACAGCAACCTCTGGTGGTGTTCAAAGAACGGTTGGATAGGGTGGAAAAGATTAGATTATAAGTCCCGTCAATGATATGCAAGCAATGGCTGACAGGGCTCGAGCAAAGGCTTCTAGCGGTTCTAATCCATAGTTAATAGCAATACTCAAATAGCAAAATCAAATGTTAAAAACCATGGTTCAGAAGCTTTCTGGCTCATTTAAACTTACTGACCGAAGCGGTGGATTGCCAGTATTAAAAATATAGGGTGATTTAGCTCATATTGTGTCCGGTCAATTACGTTATCGTATGAAATAAGAAGGATAAAGATGCGAAATACATATTAGAACATTCCGAATCGTGTTATTGAGATTGATACCAAATTTGCGAAGATAATATCTTCTGTTGCAAATAATTAGTATAATCCTGGATATCTTTATGATATAGCTGATAAGATATACAGCGGTAACAAATAGTTGTAGAATTAGGTGACTAAAACTTCAAAGAAAAATGATTATACAGATGGAAATGATTATTATAAAAATAATTTTAAAAATATAATAAGAAGTTCAATTGATGTTCCACGTAAAATTGATAATAAAGATTTTTAGAATTTATAGATTCAAACTTCAAAGAAAAATGATTATACAGATGGGGACAGTTACACAGGATCGCAAAATAATTATATTTCTGAAACCACAATAACAAAACCATTTGACGATTTTTCATTAACGTCTGCAATATTAGATTCACAATAGAGATACGATCAAGAAAAGTCTATTTACACGGGAAAATCTAATAGTCAGAATTATGTACGATATATCGATACAAAAGTATTAGGATAGATAAGTCAATTAGCTTTACAAAGATACAACAAAATAAATGCGACTGGCAATAACTCTATTTATAATGGAGACCCAAATCACTCTCCTTATCGACCTATTCCAGTTCCGTCAAGTATAACATAGTTGCTAACAATGACACAAGCAATATCAAGTGGTGGACTACGATCCCTCGCAGGTTTGGGATAGTATTATTTTGGTGGTCGAATGAGAATCGGAAGATCTGTAGCACGAACAAAAAATGGCGGCTTCCAATTAACATCATTTATTGCATATAATACTTTTCGAGGTATATTTTTAAATATGACTCCAACTCCAATGAGTTTCACTCTTGGTTTTGATATTCCATTAATAGGTCCGTTAGCAATAAATGTCGTTGGTGGTTTTGGAGCTGGTGGATTTAAAAGTTCATATGCATCTGATGAAAATCGTTTACTTTTTGAAGATTCAAATGATCTTCATACATTAAGTCGTCCAAAGCAGGCAATCCCCGGAAAAAAATCAAACTTATTAACTTTGTAGACAGACGTGCTAGGTTCTAACTCTACTGTTGGTATAAATGATTTTTATAAAACTGTTAGCTAGATAAGACAGAATGGGATGTCATCTGCTAAAGTAGGTGGATTTCAAAAAAGACAAGCAGCATTTTCAAATAATTTATTAGCGGGCATTCTTAATAAATTTTTAAAACCTAAACAGCGGTTGCACGGTGAATCACAAATAAATGAATATTACAAGACTGTTAATTATGATAGGCGATATAAAAAGATTGTTACAATTGATGGATAGCTTGTTGACTTTTACAGACAAGTAAACATATCTTCGCCGAGTGTTATTTTGATAAAAATATTTAGTGAAAAAAATTATTTATCAATTGGTAACACGTTAGTTATTCCTGCGACTATAAAATCAATATCTGATAATAATTCAACTCAATGGTAGGATACTTGGAATAATACTGGAAGATTTCAACCAATAAAAGCTTACATGGGTGTAACAAGAACCGTCGATGTTACATTTAGTGTATTTGCATATACATTATTTAATGATGTAAATATACAAGATCGGCGAAAATCATTAACTAGACGTCAACTTAATTTAAATACTAAGGGGATGTATAATAAAAATCGAGATGATTTAGTAATAGATACAGATACAAAATACTCTGCTTTACAATCGGTGATACAAAATGCTAATAACAAATATCATTAGACTATGGGATGGCTTAAGTAGTTGACATATCCAATTGTTGATAAAAGTGGAGTAAAAAGATATAATGTTTTAACAAAGTTAACAATTGGAGAGTATATTACGGACGAGGAAGTAATAGTAAATTCAGTAAATATAACACCAAGTCAGTAGTTTTATTGGACATACAAGTTTCCAATGTTGGTTGATGTATCAATGTCATTTACGGTATTCAGAAAAACTTTTGCAGACGGTTCAATATCTGGTAAATTGTATAATGTAGACAGAATCACTACTCAATATACAATTCCGGGTATGCCTTCTTATAAATAGAAGAAAATTGAACAAACTTCATGGAACCCAACTGTGAGTGAAGATGAATTAAATAAAAATTCTCCGTAGAATATAAATCTTATTAAATAAAATATATAATTATGTCATTAAAAAATAACAATGAAACAATAATATCTGGCAAAACTTTTTTAGCTTCTGTATAGGGAGTAATATTATAGAATGTCATTAAAAATGGCAAAACTATAATGTAGAAGTATAGTTTGAAGTGTAAAGTCAGAGGGCGAGGAAATACAATTATTCGAAGAAGCCAGGGAAGTAATAAATTTATTTAGCTTCCAAAGCAAAATGAATTTGTATATGTAACAAGAGATTAGCGAGGATATTTTTGGGATAAAAGAAATGATTCTGCAGATAAAAGCAATCTTGGATTTGATTATCAATTAGGCAGTACAATAATAACTGGAAGTAATCATGACATTATATTACTTAATGGTAAAGACACATCCTCTTATATGTTACTCCAAAGTATAACAACTGATAAAGCCAATGATAAGTTTTCAAAAATACAATTATCAGGTCAGCAAGGTATATTAAATTTGTTATCAAGTGATGTATTAAGTATAGGTTCAAAACAAATTACGATAAGTGTATCTGATATCATTTATTTGTCATCAAAAAAAGATTTTATGTTAAACAGTTAGACAAAGATGATAATAGCTGCAAAAGATGGGCTAAAAATAACAAGTGATGCATAGGGAAAATCTGATAAGACATAGCCGATGGTTTTAGGTGATAAACTTAAAAAATGGCAGTAGGATTTGTTAACAAGCATACAAACAATGATGAGTAATATGATACCGTTAATTCAGACAGGTATTCGTGGTCGAGGACCCACAGGTCCTGCGCGTGCAGCTGCTTTCGCTGCTCGAGCGACTCCATTGCCAAATACTTCATTTGTAAGTAATAAAGCTGATCTTATGAATATATTATCTCAAAAACATAAGGTGGATTAATTATGTATTTAAAGTTACCAATAGGATTTAATTTTTCTTCATTTCAATAGACACAACAGATAATTGATAATTAGGTTCTTAAATATGTTAAGACTTGGAAAAAATAGAGAATTTATAAGTCTAGTTATGGGATTGATTGGAATAATTTTGATTATGATAAAGCGAATGATCAATAGCGATTAAGAGTTGCGTTGATTGACTTTTTAGGGCCAAGATTAAGCCGTGGAATGGAGTAGGTTAATCTAATTGATGTTTTGATGGGTCCAGATAATAATACATTCAACAATTTTTCTTTCTATCTTGTTTATAATTATAAAGGAATATTGCAAAGTAAGGTATTTGTAAATATGAATCTGGACGGATAGGTTCCTGTTAACATAAATCTTGGAAGCTTCTAATGTCTAATAATGATAAACATACAAATAACGGCACAAATGTCAGGCAGATAAATTATTTAGTTAATAGTTTTGAAGATTTTAAAGCTTCAACATTACTTAGAATAAAACAATATTTCCCAGATAAAGCTAATTTATTTGCATAGGATTCTGATGGAGATTTATTTTTAGAACTTCATTCTCGAATCGGCGATATTTTAAAGTTTCAAATGAATGATTCTTTAAATCAAAGTCAAATTGATACGGCCACTGACCAAGATGCAATATTTGAACATGGCAAGGCGCGTGGTTTTTATAATCTTAAAAACACTCCGTCTTTTGGATTTGTTAATATAAGTTATGACATTCCATTTGAATATGTAAATCCAAACACTGGAACGATAACAGCATCAGATTATGTAATAACAATAAAACGAGGATCTTCAATAACTGAAGATGGTCGTAATCAATATATCATAAATAATGATGTAATATTTTCCGCTAATAGCTCCACGGCAACTGACCAATAGATAACACTAAAAGATAGTACAAGCGCAGCATTTACTGTTACTAAAAAAGATGTGTTTATAATGCGTGGTAAATATGAATAGTATAATGCAGTGATAAATGAAAATTTGTCAATCGGTAATTTTTTTAGACTTCAGCTTCCAAGAAAAAATATAACACAAATAATTGGTGTTAAATCAGGTAAGCAAAAGCGTGGTACAAATGAACGCGTTTTTAATGATCCTAATGATTTGAATTACTGGTATCAATATCCATATTTGGCAAGTAGATCAGTGTTTCAAGTAATTAACGATGCAGGCATTCAAAAAGTTATAGAGATTGATACGCCATATAAGTATGTTCTATAGTATGACGTTGATGGAAATACGATGTTAGTATTTGGTCCTGGTAGATCTTTTATAAATAATGCAAATCAAGTAACATCTTTTAAGAATGTTTATGCACCAGTAAGTGGTTATGCAGGAACAGGAAATTAGGCAATATCCCCATAGTTATTTTTATTTTCAAGTTCCCTTGGATATTCTCCAGGCGATACAAACAATAAAGTGTTAAGTGTAAAATATTTATACGGTGGCGGTTCAATTACAAACGTAGAAGCAAATTCTACTTTTAGAGTTGTAAATTTGAATTTAAATAATATACCAAATTCTGTTCAATCAGATGTTAAAAACACAATGTATATTTAGAATAAAGATAAAATCACCGGCGGTATGCGAAGTAGAAATACTGATTAGGTTAAGTAGATGATAAGACGATACGGTGGAATGCAGAACAGAGTTGTTAATGCTCCAGACTATATACGAAGAATGAAAAACCGCCCCAATATTTATGGTGGTAATATGTCAGTTAATGTATTTAAACAAAATGGAGTTGTTTATGTATACTTAGCTAATAAGACACAAGATAATCAAATTGTTACTTCTATATCGTAGCGCATTAAACGAATGAACACTACGTATATGACAAGATATTTAAATAAGTATTCAATTCTTGATGATAATTTTATTATCAATTATCGAAATGTTAAAGATATAATTGTTAACTTTACAATATCTATTTATGAATATGAAAACAAAAAGAATATTCAAAATGATATTGCGCAAACAATACTTGATTATGTTAAAAATAATTTAAGATTATAGGTTGGCGGAGATGTAGATTTTAATAGCTTAGTTGATGTTATAAGAAATAGTTATCAAGCCGTGAGAAGTCTTGGTCCAGTTGCAATATTTGATAAAACTACTGGTTTACAACTATCTTCTCAATACAATGTTCTTAAACGATATGATAAACAAACAATATATAACATAGCTGATTTCTTCAGCGATATTACGGTGACATTAATATGATATTAAAAAATGTATTTGCTTAGAGATCTACATATATTGATTCTTATGATAAATATCTTAATTTTGGCAGACAATAGACGCTGAGCGTTTTTTCTTCATCTTCTCGAAATTTTAATCAAAGAATGTTAATTAAATTTCCTGATAGTATCACTGCATAGAGTTTGTAGAGTGCCAATCTTATTTTATCTAATGTTTAGCATAATCTTGAGGCATGCGATGTAGTAACAATGATTATGAATCCGTTAACACGAGATTGGAACGAAGGAAGAAAATATGGAGATGTTGATTAGCGAAATTACATAAATAGAAAAATGCGAACATCATGGTCTGTATCTGGCGGAGATTATGACGGTTCAATAAGTTCATAGATAACATTAAATAATGTATATGATGATGTAAAAATAGATTTTGTACCTTTTATAAATTATTGGAAATCAAATCCAAATTATGGAATAATTATAAGATATCGAGATTAGTCTGCAAGCGGTCAATAGAACTTGTATAGAAGATATAATTCAGTTCATACAAATAATAAACTTTATCGACCAAAAGTAATGATATCATATACGTCCGATGGATTATATGACAATTCAAATTTTATGACTGCAGATAATTCGTATACGTTGTATTTAAACAACAATGTAAATGGAAAATCGGTCGATGTAAGTTCAACATCTAATCCTTATAACGTAACGATTGTAGGTATATCAGCTGGGATGTAGCAGGCCATTGATTCCGCTTATTCTTATAGAGTTTCAACTGGGCTATATTCAGCAACTGGGTTATCTTTACCAGCATCTGCACTTGCTTATGACTCAATATCTGCGAAATGGTCAAATACGGCATCTGTTTATTATCCTACAATTTATAAAAAATTAAATATTATAAGTCCAACACGAAGTTCAAATGATACATCTGAATAGATAACATTTATGTTATCAAATAGAAAATAGCTTTATAAGAAAAATTAGAAAATATTATTAAAACCGATGATGTTCAAGTATAAAAATATAAGATTGCTTGATGGTAACTCAACAAATGTTATAATTAGTGATTCAATGTATTTTAGAGCGGTTGATTATAACACTGATAAAATAGTAATCGACTGGACAAAGGTTCAATATAATTAGAGATAGAACTTTATTTTTATAGATCTTAATAATATATTTATGAACGATGATAATAATAAATATTCATTTGTTATATAGATAAAAGCATAGAATGTCTATGGTCAGACATTAATTTTTGGCCAAAGCATTTTTGATAACAGTATAATTTCAATCATCTGAGAGGGACAGAAAATGCGTGAAGCACTATTATTAAAAGTACTTATTGGAGTAATGGGATTTATCGGAACGATAGTTTCAGGATTGTTCTTTTATTTTCTTAATTCATTAAAGAATAGCAATGACGAACTTAAACTTGCTATACAAAAATTGAATGACAAATTAGATTAGCTTAAATAGAAATATTTTTAGGATCTTGCTGGTTTTGGTAAAATATTTGCATTTAAAGAATAGCTTAACAAAAGCTAGCGAATGTTATTGAAAAGAATTTAGAAGCTTTAGGATAATTCAAAAAAATAATAGATGGAAAAAATCGTGAAAAATATCCTGTTCATTTAGAGCTAGGATTCTTGGGTAAATAATCTCAAGAAATTATTCAACGGTAATTATAGTGAGGCATAGTTCGATTTTCGAAGAACTCCACGAGCTGCTCTTGGCAGATTTATATGGGGTTTAAAATACGATATAATTTTAATAGAATATGGATGGTCAATTGACGGGTTGAGAAAATAGATATAGGAATTATCACCAAAGTCTGCGGTGTATACATATTCCTAGTTACAATGTTAGCCCAATAATTGTAATAAACTGTCATTAATTAAAAAAGATGTTAATTCTTTTAAACAAGTACTCAGGGAAAATGGTGTTGTAAGTAATGATAAACACAAATAAAAAAAACAATTATCAAGTTCCTGGAACTCCATTAAAACAATTATTTGGAAATAATGATTCTATTAACATTCCAAATTACAGCTAGATAAAATATGCCAAACAAAATGCAGATGGATCAAGATTTCAAGATTATATGTTATTTCAATCTTCAACTGTTCGATTAAGATTGCGATTGCAAAGATTATTTATAAGTTATCCTTTCGTGAAAACTCGAAATAATTCAACAAAAGATTTTTTTAGTTTTACAGCTGTTAGCAATTAGGTCGAAGCTTATTTTAATTATGTTTAGAATCGTTCTGTATTTTAGAAATATATTATCAACTATTCAAAAACGCAAAATATAAGTCTTACATCTAATTAGAACGATTGCATCGTTATACCCTATTTTGATTTATATAATTCAGGTCCAAGACAACGATTTTAGAATTCTATTTCTGCTTTGCGAGATAAAACTAATAAATTTGATCGTGGCATAATATCAAAATCATTTTGGGGTTTGTAGCGAGGTTCAAAGGGTCTTGTATTTAATGATAATTAGCACTATTAGTTTACGGATAGAAATAAAACATATTAGAACTAGGTTCCACGACAATATGACTAGAGTATAAATAGACGAGGTCAAATATTTAATCTTTTACCTTCTATATATTATAGGGGAGATGCATAGTTTGAATCTTTGCTTAATATCTTTCGATAGAATTATGATAAAGTATGGTACAAGAACAAAGCAATAAAAAATGTTAATAAAATATCATATGATAAAAATTAGATGTAGTATCTTGGCGAATTTATAAAGCAGGCTTTGCTAAACAAAGGAATAAATTACTACGATATTAATCCAAATAGTATTTCCAATATCATATTATATAATTATACTCCAAAACATATTAATCCTGCTAATGTTGATTATATTCCTATGGGTTTTTCTTATAGATATTTGTCAGATTAGTTTGCATATAGAATGTTTGTGTAGAAAAATCTTCTTGTTAGATCAAAAGGAACAAGACAACCTCTTGAACGACTTGTTAATATGTATGGGCTAAGAAATTGTACAACCGGAGACTTTTCACGAAATCCAGAATGGAATAATATTGTAGATTTTTAGGTATACTATAATTTAAATGATTTACTTATTAGAGACATATCAAATGACAGCATCACTGGATCATTTATTGATTTGTAGACAACTGTAGATGACTAGGTTTTTAATCAAATAATGAATTAAGGATATCATGGGAACAAGTTTAATTAACGGCTCTCCTTATGGCTTCGGTTCTGTTGTCGACTTGGTGTAGCGTGCCAATAAATAGATAAGATTAAGAGGACTTTCTGATCATGCACTAACTGCCATTGATTTTCAACGATTAACCCTGCCGTATATACAGGGAACGACATCTGTTACGGGAAATAGGATAAACTCATGGAACAATTATGGCCCAACTGGAGTTTCTAATACATTTTCATTTACTCGACGATTTGAGCAAATAAAATATATCGATTATATTTTAGAGCCATTTTTTAAAACTGCAGAACAATTTTATCCTACGTATAGTAATCATATAGATGGAGTATTCATAAAGCCATGTGTTCATGATTTAGACACAATATCTAACAAAAGAGTTAGTCCTTCTGGGCGAGGATATAAAACAAATGATGATGTTACATCTATAACAGGTTCTATATAGTTTGAAAAAATAAGTCATATAGCAAAATACACAGATATGAGATTCTTTGATAAAGGAATTGAATCCTAGATATCTGTTGTTCCAAAAAGAAAAACATAGATATAGATTTCAAACATAACTCAATTGCAAGAACGATATAACACTAGGACAACTGGACGAAAAAGTTTTTCTATGCAGTTAAATGGTTATGATACAGGTTCATCAACATATAGATTTAAAAGAAGAACAGATGATGCAATTGGTACATCTGCTACAAATTCTATACTTAATATGTTGATAAAATTAAAATAGTCAGATTCTAAAAAAATTGTTCAATCATCTGAAAAGATTTTAAAACTATCTTTTAATGCAGTTCAGGATATGTATACAAATAGTTTATCTTAGGATAATGTATCACAGTATAACAATCTTAAGAAGTAGTTTAATTTCATTGATTTTTTTATATATCCAAAACGAACTGATAATTACGATTACATTGCGAAGAAAGATTTGTTATAGAAATAGTATTTTTTCCCACTTACAAAAGATGGATTGATGTTATCAATATATGGGTGGTCTGGATTTGATGTAGAAGCTCGAAAAAAATTCTAGTGGACATTGAATATATAGGACTTGTCAAGTGGTGACATCATTAAATTCTAGTTCAAGTTTATTCGTTAGTGATAAATGATAAAACATACATAAAATCTTGTTTATTGATATAAACTAAAAGAGAGGTAAATCATGGGTTTCATAAATAGCAATCAAATAGTTATAGACGCTGTTTTAACTAAAAAGGGAAGATAGTTACTACGAAAAGGTCAGTTTAACGTTACTAAGTTTGCCCTTGGCGATGATTAGATAAATTATCGGCTTAGTTAGCGAGATATTCTTGCGACTCCAGTTTTGGAACCAAGCTCAGATTAGAACACGGCACTGATTAGTAGATTAGTTACGCTAGCAGCTGACACAACTACGATATCTACACTTGTAATTGCCGCACAAGGATTCAAGTTTGTAGATAACACATTAACTATTTCTCTTGTTGTTAATCAACAACTTACAGTTAATGTTATGAATTCTTCTAATCTAGACACTGTATTTGATGTTGTTGTTTAGGATGATTCTCATATATTTGTTAGTGATGCAGTGCCAGTTGTTGTTAATAATGTGCGATCATTTTATATTAAGACTAAAAAAGCTGGAAACTCAAGAGTTTCCGTGATTGGCAGATAGACAGGTCGAGTTCGATTTATAAACGTTTCAAGTACGGAGGCTTGATAATATGAGTTTTTACAAACCGCTACTTGAAGACGAAGACAAAAACTTCAAGCTAAAACAAATAGTTGGACGACAATATGGTGCGCGAAATGGTTCTTCTGCAGCTTTCGGTAGTGAACGATCTACCGGGTCCTTTAGACTATGGACAAGTTTTACACGTGGAGTAAATTCGGCAGATTTAGTTGATTTGGGCAATTCGCAAACAGTGAAATCAAGTTTATTATATAACAGTGTTAATAGTCTTATTAAAAAGTATACTGGATCTTTTAGATCAACCGTTTCATAGCCTACATTTACTTGTATTATGTTTGATAAAAATGCTTTCGGTGATTATGTAAATCGTCCCGCCAGTGGAACATTTATAACCAGCAATTCAAATACATATGTTAGAAAAACAAGTTTGTCAGGAAATGAACTTTATAATGCGACTAATTTTGTTCCTATTGTAGTAAGCTCTACTGAAGTCGGATTCTTATTTCCTCGTGAAGGTGTTTTTGTAAACTTTAATCAGTCATCTTTGCGATTAGCTGGAAATACGGTTGTTATTTGGTCGCCCATAAATTATAAATAGGAAGCATATTATTTTCGAAGATTAGGTTGTAAGCAATTTAACTTTTCAAATAATCCTTCGTTTTCTGCGGCATCATTGACTCGAACATATATAACAACTGTTGGTTTGTACGGTTAGCGAGATTCTACTGGATTGAATCCAACATCAAGCCCATTACTTGCAGTTGCAAAACTTATCACTCCTGTAAAGAAAAATGATGAAACTGATGTCATTTTTAAAATAAATCTGGAATATTGATGTATCAAAATGTTGTACGAACTAATGCATTATAGATTGACAAGAGTCCACTTTTAAAGACCAGCATATAGGTCATAAGAAACAGGACTCTTGATTAGACACATTAGTCCTAGCCAATATTAGGCGTTGTATATAATTTTGAAACACTTTAGCAATTAACAAATTGGAAATATACATATCCTGTCAGTGTAACACCAGTTGTTGATTTTACTACATTATCCTTGTCTCGTTTTCCATTTGAATCAAGCACAGCTTCACGAAGTGGAACATTGTTAAATCCAAATATCTTTAAATTTTGGTTATAGCAACGAAAGCTTGAGCATGGCCCAATATCTGATATTGGTTTTTCTTATGATTCAGTGTCACGAAATAAAGGCTTCTTTTTAAAATCATATAATAAATCAGGTTTTATGGATAGTATGTTACAATATTATTCATAGAATGAAATAGTTAATTTTAATGTTGTTAATCTGTCAGACTATAAGACAAGTAATGGTTTCATATTAAATAATAAATAGTTTGAACCGTCATCTTATGAACGTATGACATTTATTTATAGATTTTATTTAAGATCTATAAATGAACGATTTACAGGAAAGCAAAATTTATTTACTTCTACATTACCACCTCAGTCTTATTTTGATTCAAATTCATTAGTTAGTTATATATAGCCTTTAAGTGTTTGGTTATAGGATAAAGATTTGTATGTAAATTTTGCAACATAGTATGAACAATAGAAAAACTATATATCAAGAATAAAAATACCTAATGTAGATTCGGTGTTTAAAAAGTAGGTACTTAATACCATAATAATAACATATAGCATAGGTCAGCCAATTTTTGTTTATATAAATGGGATTAAATATACTCCAATAGTTTTTTAGACTGGGCAAGCATAGGATGGACAACCCTATTAGGTTCTTCTTTTTTATAAAAGTACCATAGGTTAGTATCGATATTTAGGCGTATGTTAGACAAGTTTTTCAATGAATAGATAGCAAATATCAGCATATTCATATTTGTTTGGTAATAGACCAATGCAATTGATAAATACTGTTGATAAATATTATTAGTTTAAAACCATACAAAATGACACGAACGCTAAATAGTCACGAACTCATTTTGGAAAGTGGTATAATGAATTTATAATATCTCAAAATAATGATAATCTAATTGTTAGAGATGTTTTTAAACATAGCTTTAAAGATTTAATAATGATAAGCAGATCATTAAATCAAACATAGATAGATTCATTATTCGGAGTTCGACCTATATCGTTATTAAGTAATTTTGATGTAGGACAAAATGCAGACACTATAATGTTATTGGATTAGTCAGTTTCAACAACAAACACTACATAGACGATTGAAAGTATTCGCGGGTCTGTTTGGAATCAAATAAATTTCTTATATAATTCTGCACAATATAATGAAGGCGGCTTCGTAACACCTAATTAGACAAATCAAAATGCTTGGGTTTTTAATTAGATGATATATGATAAGTATAGAAATTGTATAGTTAATTATGAAAGTAATAGCATATTAAAAAATATAAGATTCTCAGTTTCTAATGTACGAAATGCAGAAATTACAGATGTCGGATATGTTTCAAAAAAGAATGGTATTGTGATTATAACTGGGAATATATTTAAAGTGAACGGATTGTTATTAGATTATATGTTAGTTAATACATATTATACAGATATTTTGCGTTAGAGAAATACATATAAGAAAGTGTATTTATGTCAAACAACTGATACATATCTCAATACATTCATTGGAACGAAATATATAACGAAGATAGGGTTGTATGACAGAAAAAATCAGTTGCTGGCAGTGGGCTCTGTAAATAAACCGCTTATATTTGATTAGAATAGTAAAGTTAAGTTAAAAGTTAAGATAGAATTTTAATATGAAAAATATACGATATAAAAATGTAAATGTTTTTGAAAATATTTATTCAAATACAACGAATTATTTTAAAGCATCAACAACATCAAGTGTTGGAGATTTTAAAGATAAAAATTTTTATGCTTATTATAATAAATATCTTGTAAATGATATCAATTATTTAAATTTATCCGCTGTTAGTTCCTAGATGGGATACTCTCTATATAGAAGAAATACTGTTGGTCAATCAGATTTGAGAGTTACAAGTATATCATATTCTAGTTTTTCGGCAGTCTAGTCCGTAACTGGTGTACGAAATAAGTATTAGTATTTATACGGCTCAACAAATAATTTTATTGGATGGTTCTTTCCAAATTAGAAATCATTTATTGTAAGCAATTATTAGTCAGTTTCTAGTACAGCATCAGTATCTTAGAAAATTTCATATTATATGACATAGCAAAGTTATTATTTAAAAGTAAATGATAATGAACGAAACAATAGTTATAATTGTGTAACTGCTGCTTCTCATGCATCATATACTGCAAGTTAGTTTATAAAAGGTAAGCCAACATATATAACAGCTATTGGTTTATACGATGACAACATGTAGTGTTTGGCTGTCGCTAAATTATCTAAGCCAATATAGAAGTTGCAATTTATTCCAACTAGTTTTAAAGTAAGGTTTTTCAACTGATGTCAGCAAAAATAAAACCTCATAGATTTAACTCCGCTAGAATATTTATCACTAAGAAATATAATAAAATTATATGGACTAATGGTAATGTGAATAATATAGGATTGTACGATATATAGAATTCACAGATCGGGCATTTTTAGAGTTCAACTTGTAAATATTCATTATCATAGTTGCGATAGTGGAAAGCGTCAGTTCTTGATATTGGAATTACAGCTCGAGGTTTGTAGGGCTGGCCGTTTAATCAATACGCACATGATAATTATAGACCTAAGTTAACACAACGAAATAAAATATGGTAGCTACAAGATTATTCAACAAATGGACGATCATTAATACATGATTCAAACTCAAGTATTTATTTTGGCGGAACTCCTCATTGGTTAATTCCAAATAACGGATTAAAAGTTTGGTAGCAATTATCTAACGATAAAATAAATTAGCTTAATAAACGTTGCGGCTTAAGATAGTTAGGTCCATCAATAACTCGTGGCGGATGGTATCAGCCAAAAGGAAGTTTATCTGCTGGCGGATACTCAGGAATGCGATATTAGCGATTAAGACCATATGGTTGGAATGTTTTTGTAGATTATTCTACATCGGCTCGAGGACCATGTTCTCAGGATTCTCCATATGTTCACTCTGTATAGAAGGCAACAGATATATACAGAAAGTCAAATTGGGTTTCAAAAATAAAAATGAAAGATGGTGTTTCGCTATCAATTTAGAGGTCATTTAAATCATTAAGAAGAACACAAACTACTTTAGCTTCAATAAGTAGTGATATATCATACAGCCGACAAGAATATATATAGTCGATGGACAAAGACATGTTACAACCCAACTTATTAGTAATTATAGCAGCTAAATCTAAATTACCAATGAATTTAAATATAAAACTGTAGTTATATGATTCATATTACCAAAAAATGTAGTATCTACTAAGCAGAGACAATGTCTCTTCGGTCGGATTGGTTGTCGACACTCGTGTTAATGATGTATATTGTAATTATCATCATATATTTTCTATCGTGGATAAATAGAATCCAATTCCAACTTATGATCTTAGTGCTTTGCCATATGTTTACAGACAAGGAAGTTCAGATTTGTAGTCTGATATAAATAGTCTTGGTAATTCCAATTCTCCTTATTTACGTCTTCCACTTGATAGCAACTGGAAACTTTATTGGGTTATGATACCGTTAAAAACTTTTGGTGTTCAAAGAGGAATAAATGACGTCGCCTTTCATGCTGGAAGATAGCTTGTTAATATTGATAAATTTAAGTTATCTTTAAGCGTTCCAAAAGGTTCAAGAAATAAATAGTTCTACATTGATTTTGTTGACGCAATGTTATCATAGTAGTTGTCTTATTCAAATAATACACGACAACCAATAACTGTGTCCTCCACATTGTTTGTTGGCAATCGAGGAACAACTAGGCAATAGGGAAGATCTTACGGTTGGGGTCAAATATCGTAGCAAGATTTAATTAAAAGAAATCGTCCTCCATACTTTTTTAAAGTAAAACCATAGCGAAATAAAAGATTAATTAATTATAGTTCATCAGCGATTCGTAATAGTATAATAAGTTTAGACGATATAAATGATCGAAATTTAGTGTACGTCAATAATTTTAGAAATTCAAAATTGATCTATGAGGTCTTTTAATGTAGAAGAAATTTAAATTTAGTTTTAGAGTTACATAGAAAAATATGAATAGCGTGAGGAATAATATCTTCGGTGCTAAAACATAGTTTAATATAAAAGGACTATACCCAAGCGATGATACATTGTCAGGTCACTACGCAAAAAAATCACTAAATAACTTGCGAAATTTTATAGTTAATAGCAAACCAATATTGACATTTACTCCAACGATAGACATGTCTGCAGGTCCCGGAGGACAAGACAGTAATAAGTTTATACAATTTGGCGTGATGCCACAATATGGGTTTTAGACTCTTAATTTATAGCCATATTTGTCCGTCGTTAAAGTTAAACAAGACTTATCAAATGTTAATCGTTATGATACAGATCCTCAAATTGCGGTTTTTCCATTAACAAAATATGATGCAATTGGTCAACCTACATTTACGATACATCCGTATATTCCATATTAGGTATAGATTGGTTTCGATATAGATTAGGAAAATAAACAAGTAATATCGAGCGTATCTATCAATAACATGTTTAAGAATCGTTTACGACCATAGTTCACTAGATGGTATTTTTCTATTAGTGGAGAAAAAGGTTATGATACTGGTAATGCAACCGCTAATACGTTAATGTCATTACCTTTTCAAGTTTATCCCGTTGGAATACTTTAGAATCCTGTACGATTAACAAGTACATCGCGATTTGATGCCCGATAGTTAAACGGATTGACAGCTTGGCATCGAAGTGTAAATCCCTCTGGTTCGGATAAAGTTTATTGTCTAGGCAGATGGTCAACAACTGGGACAGATACATCATTTATACAATCATTATTTGGAACGACTGGAAATAGTCAATATGGCTTAAAGTTTGTTGGTCAAGGATTTGGTAAAATAGCATCTACTGATGGAAGTGATAATCTATAGATATTAACGGATTTTAATTAGTAGGATACCGATGGACGATTTAAAAATATTCGTCGTCTTGGAGATTATGGTCCTGTAGGATATAATTATTTATCATCTTATTAGGATATGATATCTCAAAAACGAGATGGAAGAATAATAAGGGATACGGCATAGAAAAAAACTAATGTCATTGATAAGGGTTTGTATATCTCATCACCAAGTAATAAAAGTTTACCTCAAGATATAAATGCCTATTCTGTTTTTACTTCAACGTGGATGTAGAAAATATATCCAAGTATGTCAAATTTTTATTATGGAAATTATCCAGGGACTCCATATAATTCTGTACTTGTTCACATGCCATGGGCAATGTGGGAATCGTAGACAAATAAATTATTGATAGCTCCAATAGTTGTAGGTCCATTACGATGTTCACGAGCCAATACGGGTTTATATAATAAATTTGCTACACATAGCATAACAGGATCATCGTTGTCTCGAGCGATTCCAAATTAGTTAGGGCCTAGTAATCCAAAAGCCCCAAAATATAAATTTGGAATTGCATATATGACATCATCTGGTACCAAGTTTTATTTTGATGATTCATTCACTGGATTAACAGGAGCAAATAAAAATATCCGAATAAACGGTTATGATTATAATTTCTATTCAATGACAAAAAGAGGCACCTCGGCAAAATTGTATGTTAATAATTTCCCTTTCGCTGTAGTCGATGATTTATCTGAATCAATGTCTGGTGATCTCAATGCTAATATGACATTTAATCATGCTATATTTACATCGTATAGTGCTGGAAATTTAATATATCCAGGCGTTGTTCGTTTGAATGCTTCAAATGTTGCTCTTGATAATTTAAGTGTTAGTGGATGGAGACAGGAATTGTAGTTTCCAGTGTAGATGATGGATTTTAGTTTGTGGTCAGAAGTTACAATGTAGATAGCAAAATTATCTAATATTATAATGTCAAAGAAAACTGGAAATGTAACGCTTGATTATATATCAACAAGAAAAACAATAACTGACGATCAAAATACAATATCACTAACTGCAGCTTCGACAGATGTTGTTTTTGACTTTAATTATTTAATGACAGTTACAGCCTTCACCCCGCCAACAAATTTAAATTATAATTCAGTTTCACGAATATCTAGTTATGATGTATCTGTTCCTTTTAAAGTCAAGGGCGGGAAAATAAGTTAGATAATTTATGATAAAGGAACAAAACAGGGGACGCCAGGTTTTTAGTATTATGTAGTTACAGCTAGACGTTTTTTAAATGATGCATCAATTTTATATGTAGGTCAAACAGCAACAGATCATTTAAATCGAATGGATAATATATCATAGCAAAAATTCTTTGTTGATAATTATTTTACATCTGCTCCTGGTCGACCAGCGTTTAAAGCGATGTGGAATAAAAATAGTTCCTTCTATTTATCAAATTCTGCATTAACTCGTGGTGATTATCGAATAGGAATGGTAGAAGATTTAAATTATTCACATTGTGCGACAACTGGTCAAGATTATTATACAAATGTTTATTCTACATTAAGACAGAATTTTGTATATTCAACGACCGGGAATTATTCATAGAATTGGGTAGACTCAAGATTTGCATTTGGCCCATCAGTTTAGGAATGTTATATATAGTTTAAGATAAACGTTCCGATTTCATATTTTAATAGTCCGGCATCGCGAAGTCAGTTAATGACATTGACAGATAATTTTGTTCCGTATAATATATCATTATATCCATCAACTGCATTTGTTAATTTACGAGGGTATCCAAGTTTTAGCACAAGCTCAACATCTGTATCAGCATTTGGATACAATGGAAACGGATACAGAGGATATTAGAAAAACGTTATTTATTCTTATGGAGCCGTTACTCGTTCTATGACTGGAAATGCAGTAAGTACTTCTGCTGCTCCGGTTCTTGGTGGGATGTGGAAAGCTTTACAAACAAATGATACTTTGGCTATTTCAAATATATCATTAGGAACTGGAATGAAAATAAGATTTGAGGTGGTGTAATATGAAAAAACAAGCAAATGTAAATACGAGATTAGATCTTCTTGCAGATCGAATGTATAGTGATGCAAAGTCCTGGAAAAAGATTCGCCGTCGAAATGGAAAGACTATGCCATTTGGCCCATAGATAAAAGTTGGGTAGTTAATTTAGATACCGTAGAAATAACATGGCTCATACATCTAATTTTCGTACAGTTTATCAACAAAGATGTCAACTAAGTTCAAGTCAATTGAGTTTGCTTACGCCTTTTATAGACATTCGTCCAAAAAGAAATCCCTATGGCAGTTAGTCAAACAATTATATAAGAAAATCTGTAAAGTAGTTATAGATAATTCAAGATAGTGATGTTATAGTTTTCAATAAAGTAATTGCCACAGTTTAGTTTGTTCCTGACGCTAGTCAAAATAAATATAATTTTATGGACAAAGTAAATGTTATATTTAATCAGGGGGCAGAGTGGTACATTTCATGTGGTTGGACTGGACCAGAGTCATTACAATCTTCACTTCAGATATATCAAACAAATCGAACATTATTAAAAACAAATATAAAATTAATAGGTTCTAAATATGTTGGAACTTTATAGTTCTGTCGATGTTCTTTTTAGAATTTTAGAGATACAGTTGTCCCAATGGACCGAATGATTAATCTGTTCTTGAAAAAAGAAACGGATTCAAGATATTTAACACAGTAGGATTTTTTCCTTAATGCAACATTACTTAATCGAGCACTTAATGGATAGGCTTTAGGCGGGCAAATAGACACTGTAAAAAAATCATATGTTTCAGCGACAGCAAATATACAACAAATTAATACATCGGTTTCTGCCAAACAGGGATGGGTTCATTTATCAGATACATAGGCAAAACAGTTTACAGATTTAACGCCATAGGAAGATAAAAAACTAACAGAATATACTAATACTTTAAAAAATCAAGTATTAGGCGTTAAATGGCGAACGGTAAGATACTTATTATCTGCATTTTCATATTTCGTATTTGATAATGTTTATCATATTTTTATAAATCGACAGAAAAGTACATCGTGGATGAATACTATGAAACGTCGTGCGCAAACTGGGCGAGATGGTAAATATTTTGCTCCTCAAAGAGTCGAAAAAATAACTAGCGGCGATCCTACTATGATTTAGGGTCACATTTTAAATATGGTATTTCGACCTGATAATGGTCCATCAATAACATATATGACAGACTATGAAATAGATGACAATAGTAAATCATCATATTTCAACAACAATGGCGGATACGAGTTCAATGATCGTGGTGATGTGTTAATAGACTTGTATGCTTTTAATAAAAAAATATATTAGACAAATTTATTGTAGCGATTTGCTCGAATAAACGAATTTAGAATGACTGGCTTTCCACCTATAGTAATAAAATTTGATGATCCAATATATGCTAATAAAAAAGTCCCAACTGGAAGAAGTTTTAATTAGGTAATGTCTATATTATGGAGTTATCCTTAGACATAGAAGATTGATAATTTTCCAAATTTAAATATCTATTATGATGATGCAAATCAGTTATTTAATAATTTTCAAATTTAGACGCCGTAGAGTCAACAGATGTTAAAAATAAATTAGTCACGAGTGTAGACAGACGTTACTGGTTTAAATGATACTGACAAATAGCAGCGATAGTTATTAAGTGGTATTATAAGTTCTGTGAAAAGAATTGTTGTTCCAAATAAACGACCAAATACTAGACATGTTGATCTTAAGCACAGAATGTATACACGAATAGTAAAAAAAATAAACGGTCCTAATAAATATGACGGACTTAAGCCAGAAGATAGTATAGAAAATATTATGAAGCTTCATGGTGGTAAATTTGCAGGTAAGAAAAATCTAGGTGATTTTTCAATTTATTATTTTTCAAGTAGTTAGTCAATAACAAAATTAACTTAGTTTACAAAATATATGGGTAAAAAATAGAATGCACAAAAAGGTGATACGGCTATTGTAACTTATATATAGAAACAAATATCAGGATAGGCGCTTGGTGATATATCAGGAAAGTTAATAAGTTATTTACGAAATAGTCTTTATATAAGTTTTGATGTTCATGGTCTTTTTGATATTCCAGTTTTTAGAAGTTATGTAACAACTCATAACTTTCCTGGACCAATTCCACAAGGTCAAGAAGCAAGATGGATTAACGGAACATACATAATACATCATCAGCGAACAAAGGTTGACAGATCAAATATAAAAACGACCATAAAACGCCATAGGTTGCCGCGATTTTAGCCACCTAAAGCAACAGATTAGCCAATTGCTGTAATATTTAAAAGAGATTCAACAGACATAAATGATTCACTTTCAACTTAGAAAAGCAAACGTAATGACAGCCGTGATCGTTCAAGAGTTTTTTATGGAAAATAAGAAGCGGGTTTGATTTCTTGACCGATTTATAATTATAACCAGGAGGCAAATTGAGGAAATCAAAAGTTGGCATACCCCCAAAGCATAAATTATCAAAAGATTAGAAGAGATTAAAAAAAGTACAAAGATAGAGATAGAAGAAGATTAAAGATCTTGCAAAGATTTTAAAATCACGACATAAATAGCATCAACGATAGAATGCTTGCAAATAGCCAGTTTCTTATATCACAAAATCGGGATTGACTTCATTTTTAAGATTTGAACCTGCATACCCTCTTTAGAATTTTAAATCAGACAGCGGAAATGGTTGGAAGCTTGTGAAGACTTGCAGGTTGCCAAGTTTATAGGCTCTAACATTTAATGTTGTGTAGTATTTTCCATAGAAAGATTATTTTACTCTGAGATGTCCAGACCTCTTTGGTACGCTTAATTACCGTAGATAGTAGTTATACCCAGTTATTAGAAAAAAGAAGAGAATAACTATGGTAGATTTCATCTAGTAGGCTTCTGCAATTATAAGGGATAGCGAAGGACAGAAATGAAATTCAGTATTATGTCGGCATATTATCAAGGTGTCACTCCTGATTGGTAGTTTTTAAGATTTATGGATGGTATAAAGTCTCAGACATTTAAAGATTTTTAGTTAATTATATTGCATGACGGTCCGCTATTAAGACCAGTCCCTGGGAATGTTTAGGTATATCGTCATAAAAAAAGATTCTAGGTAATGTAGGTTAGAAAAGTTGGACTTAAGATGGCTCAGGGTGAATTCTTTTTGATTACTAATTGTGATAATGTGTATTACCCTGATACATTACGTAAATTCAGTCAACGAATTGATAGCTATTCTGGCAACCGAGAAGATAAAATGTGGATTGGCGATTGTAAGATGATGGGAATGAGATAGCAGGACGGTTATAGATTTTATGATAATCCAAGAAATTATAATGAACATATTGTTTTAACTGGTAAACCTCCAAGAATTGGTAATATAGATCTGATGCAAGCTTGTGTTAGCAAAAAAATATGGGATAAGTATGGTTGGTTTAGTCAAATACCACAATCAGATGGTGTTATATATTAGTTCTTCGGAAGAAAATTTGGATATGAACATATAGGATCTATGATAGGAGAACATTATTAATATATTACATATTACAGTTCATCTTGGCGGCGGAATAGGATCCGTAATCAAAGGTTGGATAAATAGGGATAAGTCTAATAATCATAAAATTTTATGTTTGCGAAACACTAACAATCCTATTTCGTAGTTGAATGTCGAATAGAATATTAGAGGAAATTATGATTATATAAGTAATCGTATATCTGACGCAGATGTTGTAATAGTCCATTTTTGGAATCACCCATTATTATTTGAATTACTTATTAATTTAAAATTTCCACGATGCAAGATATGTTTTTGGTCACATGTATCTGGTCTAAATGCCCCTTATGTATTTTCTGATAAGTTGGTAGAATTCTCTGATAAATTTATATTTTCTTCACCAATTAGTTATCAAGCTAAATAGATTAAAAATATCGCTCCAGAATTAAGAAATAAATTAGATGTTATTTGGACGACTGGGAATGTAGATTAGTTTTTAAAAATAGAAAAGGTTAAACACGATTCATTTAATATCGGTTGTGTTGGAACTTTAGACTATTCTAAATTACATCCCAATTTTGTATAGATATGCAATAGAATAAAAATACCCAATGTGCATTTCATAGTTTGTGGCGGAGGGTGTGATTAGGCACGAATTAAACAATAGGTAATTGCAAAAAATTTACAATCAAAATTTACATTCACTGGAGTTATAAAAGATATTAAACCAATATTGTCTATAATTGACATATTTGGTTATCCTTTAAATCCTGAGCATTTTGGTACATGTGAACAAGTTTTAGGATAGGCAATGGCTGCAGGTATAATACCGATAGTTATGAAAAATCCAGCAGAGTAGTATATCTTATATGAAAACTTGTCTAAGTTTGTAGGCAAAGATGAAGATGAATATATTAATCGAATAGAATAGGCTTATAAAAATGATTTTAATAAATCAGGAATAATAGATAAATTAAAAGACAGAGTAAATGAACTTTATAATGTAGATACTATGATTGATAAATGGAGCAAAGTATTGCATTCTATGTAGTTTGTAAATAAAAAAGAAAGACAATTATCAAATAATTCTAATTGCTCTGGACATGAATTATTTATTATTTCTTTGGGATAGTATGGTAATTTATTAAAGAATGGTTCTGATGAAGATATAAAAAAGTTATTTAACTCTAATCTTCAATGGAAGTCTAAAAGTAAAGGAAGTGTAATACAATATTTGCAAGCATTTCCTAACGATTTAATATTGCAAAAATGGCGAAAACTAATTTAAAATCACCTAGTTAAAAAATTTTTAAGTTTTATAAAGTTATTTTTAGAATTTTCAGTATATCTTCCTGGTTGAAAATAATTACCTAAAACAAACAGATTTGTCAAGAATTTAATTTCATTGGGCCATTTATTTTTTAAGTTCTCTGCATAAAGCCCATCTCCAAAACAATAAGCTGTGTCATCACTAACGGGTTCAGCAATAAATCTTGTTTGTTTTAAAATTTCACCTTTTATAGTAAACATTCCAAGACCTATATTGCCATAATGAATGTTTTCTAATTCACGCATTATCAATGGGTAAATTGGATGTCTGCTTCTTGGGATTCCTCCATCAGGAATAACATCTCCTCTATAACAGGAATTTATCAATATTTTACTAGTCTGCTGTCTAATAACGTCAAAAAATCCCTCCTCAAACATATCATCATCCCCTATAAAACAATAATAATCATTATCTACGATATCACTTCCTTCTATAAAATCATTAAATTTTCTATAGGGTTGATCTGTTTTTAGGAAGGGTGGACATAAAAAAGGTTTAATCCAAGATATTTTATTATCTTCGAATGGTTCTATATCTATGGGATCACAAATCGGATGCCATATAATATCCATCTTTTCGTAATAAGATATTAATGTATTATAAAGATGCTTTCTATAAAAAGGACATAATACATGAATGTTCATAAATTTCCTTATTTGAAAAGAAAGGCTATATGTGGATGAACTCTCATGCTTGAAGTACTTTTTGCATTTTGCATTAATTCTTCAATTTTTTCGTGTAGAATCTTTGTGGCTGGGATTCCATCAGGAATATAATATCCTCCTGTATGCTGTTGATATTGTGTATCCATATCCTCTATAACATAACAAAAGTTAGTTTGATTGTACAACAAATTAAAAGAATTTATTATGTCGTAACTAATATGAGATCCATCATCTACAACGATGTCCGGGTTGCCATATTTGGCTATCAATGAATTCATAAAATCTTTATCAGTGGCATTTCCTATTTCCACAACTATTCTATCTTCCTGAAAAGCAAATCTGGGATCAATTTCTATTCCAACAATTAGAGCATTTGGAAAATAATCTCTAAAAGTTCTAACTCCACCGCCATTATTTACACCTATTTCAAATAATAGTTTAATATTTTCTCTGTGATTTAAAAAAGCATTTTCATATGCATGTACAAAACTGACATTTCTTTTGTCAGTCGCTGGATATTTTGCAGCTGTTAAATCAAATAAGTTCATAAAATCTCCTTGTATAAATTATCTAAAAATAAATCTAATTCTAAATTGATTCTTTGTCTATTTTTATCTTCTTGTAGCCAATTAATGGTTCTTTTAATTCCTTGTTCAAATGAAATTTTTGCTTTCCACCCTTTGGCTATTTGTTTTATTTTTGAGTTATCATAAATATCGCACCAAGCTTTATGTCCTAAAAGTCCCTGACCAAGCTTAGGATTAAGTTGTGCTATTTTATTACTAGGAATGTATAAAAATTTAGGATCAGTTATTCCCAAGGCAGTAGAAGTAATTTTTGCCATTTCTTTCCATGTAAGCCATTCATCGCTTGTAATATGATAAGACTCACCTATTGTAGACGTGTTGCCAAGTAAGTATATAAAAGCTTCTGCAAAATCTTCTGAATGTGTTACGGTCCATACAGAATTTCCTGTGTCATGAAGAATAATAGGCTTTCCTTCAAGAATTCTCTTTGCAGTGGTCCAATCTCCATTTCCTACAGCGTCAGGCATTATCGTATCATAAGTATGCCCAGGTCTAACAATAGTTACAGGAAATCCGTTTTTTTCATAGGCACTTAAAAATACTTGTTCACAATCAATTTTATTTTGTGCGTATTCCCAATTGGGATTATATAACTCGCTTGATTCGACAATAGGATATGCGCAGGGCCTTTGATAATTTCCAGCAGAGCTTATAAATATAAATTGTTTTGTCAGATTACCAAATAAATTAATGTCTATAAAAGCTTGTTCTGGTGTATAGCAAATAAAATCTGCAACAACATCAAATGTATTATTTTTTAATGTATTTTTAATAGAATCTATATCTCTAATGTCTGCATATATTTGTTTGACATTTTTTGGACAAGCCCTTCTGCCTTTGACAGTCAATCCTCTATTTAAAATGTAAACATCATGCCCGGCTTGTTGTGCTTTTGTTGCACAGTGCCAACTAATGTTACCATTTCCTCCTAAAAATAATACTTTCATTTTTTCATCCTGTGTAAAATATCTTTCGCAAATTCATCAATATTTTCTATCGTCCCGTGAGAAATAACTTGACATGCTTTACAAATATCGTTATCAGTTCTTTTACCTTCAAGATGAGACATATGATAGTTTTTTAAAATATCGCCATTCCATATATCTTTGACGCTTTGTTTTTTTACATCTCCATAACTTAATTTATGTTTCCAATCTCCAACACATAGACTTGTTGTCCCGTCTGAATTTATTACCATTATATAAAAAATGTATGGACAAATATTTTTTTGTACTATAGGTTGACCGTAATGCCCAGAATTAAATTCTGTACTTATTTCGTCAAGTTTGAACTCAGGCCAAGCCGGAGATATATTTTCTAAAAATATCTTATCTGATACGCTACCAAAAATATCCAAGAATTTTTTTTGCTCTGCATCTGAAAGATTTTGTTTAATGGCTTTAATAAATATTTCGCATTTTCCTTTGTTTTTATATAGATCACGTATATTTTCATAATATTGTTCAAAATTTATTTTGGTATTTACATACTTTAATTCTGAACTTACTCCATTCACGGAGATATTTATTTGGTCTAATCCAGCATCAATTATTTGTCTGTTAAGTTTCGGATTGAGCAATGATCCATTTGTTGTAGTATCAATTCTTAAAACTTTTTTACTATCTTTGGCATATTTTATCATTTCATGGAAATGAGGATTAATAAGAGGCTCTCCCTCTTTGTATAATCTTAAAACTTTTATCGGATTGTTAAATTCATTAAGATCATCTATTATTTTTTTAAATAAATCAAAGTCAAGCATCCCTTGATATCTGCCAGTTTGATTAATTATGCTATGATTACCGGTGGGGCAAAATTTGCATTTAAAATTACAAAGATTTGAAGGGTCAACTAATAAAACAAATGGAGCTTCTAATGGTAATTCATTACCTAACTCCAAATGATTTTTAGTAAGTCTATTTTCAATTTTTGCTTTCATTTTAATCTTTCTAAGATGTCCTTGGCATATTGGTCAAGATTAACTGGCATTCCTGCTCTTAATTGAGAACATGAACTACAAAGAACATGATTTTTTCTTTCTTTTGATAACATCATTTTTCTAAGCGAATTAAATGACTTGTCATTCCACAATGAATATACACTTTCATTTTTAACATCTCCAATTATCATTTTTTTATTCCAGTCTAGGAAACAAGAAGATGCATAACCATCGGCATGTATTAAAAAACTATAAAAAACATAAGGACATACTTGAACATCTTCTAATGGTTGACCATATATTCCCACTTCTTTATTTACATCTTTTACTTCAAAATCTCTCCAGCAATTCATAGTATGTTCAAGAGCGCATCCATCAGATATAGGAGTGAATGTATCAATAAATTTTTTCTGTTCTTCTTCTGATAAATAATCTCCATCAGTTTTGATGAAAAGCGTCAAAGATTTTGGTTTATTTTTGAATAAGATAGTTAACATTTCAAGGATATATTCATATGTTACTGTTGAGTTGTTAGTGAAGTCCCTGTATTTCTTTGTGTCTATAGTTGAAATAGATACATTGATTCTGTCTATTCCGCTATTAACTATTTCATCTATCAATTTGGGATTGAGCAAACTTGCATTTGTTGTTGTATCTACATTTAATACATTTTTACTTTGTTTTGCATACTTGACCATATTACAAAACGACGGATTTATTAGAGGCTCACCAAAACCGTATAATCTAATTGTTTTCACAGGATTTTTAAATTCATTAAGATCATCTATTATTTTAGTAAATAATGAGAATGGCATGACTGATGGTTTTACTATTTTTTGATTCATGCAAAATTTGCATTTGAAATTACAGGCATCAGATGGGTCTACAAATATACAATATGGTGTTTCAAGAGGAATCTCAGAGTGCAGTTCGGTTCTTTTGTCTAGCTGTATTCTTTTCATGTTAAAATCCTTTTGTTTAATTATTATTATAAATATAACAAAATTAAATTAGCATATTTATCTTTTTTATATCACAAGAATAAATAATATGACATCTTTAATTTATTAGTGGTATTTTATCGATAAATTTGATTATATTTGATATAGGAAATTAATGTAAATCTTCTTTGGAATTAAAAAATTTATAATTAAATAGGAGGAAAATTATTCCACTTCATAATAAGTTAAGATAGAAAAAATATTTAAAACATTTAAACGATTATTATTTAAGTATCTTAGATGAAATATAGATTATTTATAAAGATCATAAATTTATAAATAATAATTGTTTTTATAAATTTTTATTAAAGTTATTTTCATTTTATAAAGACTAGAATGAAATTTTTAATTGTATTAACAATTTTTTAAATCGAACTCCAAAGATTAAGCAAACTACAACATTGCGAGGATATATACATTTATATGGTTAGTCTTTAGGTAAAAAATTTCATAAAGAACATTGTGATAAAGCAAAACAACCTTACGCATCTGGAAGGAAACGATTTTATTAGCATTTTTATCCTTAGTATTAGATTAAAAAGGGGTTAACATTTGAATAGGCTATGAATAAAATTAAAAGTGTTCAAAATAAAGCAACCATTGGAATGAAGAAAACACACGAATTAAGAAATGATATAAATCCACGACAAATAAATTATTGGATAAATAAAGGATTTTCATAGCAGGAATCTAAAAATAAAGTTCATTAGAGACAAATAACATTTTCATTATAGAAATGTATAAGCAAATATGGATAGCATCAGGGTACTGAAATATGGAAAAGAAGACAAGACAAATGGCAAAATACTTTAAATAATAAATCTTCATAGTAGATACAAAGAATAAACAAGGATAAAATTATAAACAGTTTTCGCAGTCAAGTAAAAAATAAAAACGGAACATTAGTATCTAAAGCATAGTTATAGTTATGCGAAATATTAAATGGTGACAATTCTTTTTATCTTGATGGATATGTATATGATATAAAAGTTGGTAATAAAATATTATAGTTTAATGGAGATTATTGGCATTGCAATCCCGCCACTTGGCAACCATATCAGTATAATAAATCAATTAAAATGACCGCGAAAGAAAAATGGAAAATTGATATTTAGAAAATAAATTACGCTAAAAAGAAAGGTTATAATGTTTTAGTTGTATGGGAATGTAATTGGAAAAAAGATAAAAATAAAGTAATAAATGAATGTAAAAAATTTATAGGAGATATGAATGTATAATGATATATGTAAAAAAGTTTATAATAGCGATTTAAGAAAAGATCAACAATTAACAATTGATTTTTTATAGAGTAACATTGATAAATATGATGATTTAATTTGTGAATGTCCAACCGGAATCGGAAAATCAATGATTGCTTATGCTTTTTCTCATTCAAAGAAGTTAGCAAAATATCAAGATGATATGTATGCACCAGGCTCATATATATTGTCAACCACCAAACAATTATCTGACCAATATATTAATGATTTTGGAAAATAGTTTCCAGATGGTCTTGGTACGATGTTTACTTGCAGGGCTGCATAGAATTATGTTTGTAATTGCAATTAGCATTCAAATTGTTTATAGGTAAGAACTCTTAGAAGATTATTGAAACATGCCGCTCCAAAGTTTTTAACTTTATGTAAAGATAGTTGCTGTTATGATATGGCAAAGAAATTATTGTTCGGTCAATATGATCATAAGTAGGCTTGTTTTGTTCAAAAGCCACAACTTATCGGTGTTACAAATTATAAATACATTTTGAATATGTTTAAGTATACAAAAGAAGTGCATCCTAAATCATTATTGATTATGGATTAGGCTCACAATGTATAGCTTGAATTGATGTCATTTATTGAGCTTGATTTTTCTAAAAGATTCATTGTTCAAAGATTAGGTTTTGATAGTATGGTATTAGACTATCATAAAGATGATTTCCTTTCATTTATAAAAAATGAATATATGGAAAAACTAACAAAGCTTGTTTCTAATCTCAAGTCAAGAATAAGTTAGAGGGGTCACAGTGATTTATAGGCTGTTAAGGATTACGAAAAATATGATAGACATGTTTGCAAAGTAAACAGATTCCTTGAACAACATTAGAAAGA
>Ga0172380_10000293_pt1 | contig 102649 bp, 85 predicted proteins | sample Leawe162metaG_FD_119747 | JGI IMG/M metagenome (GOLD analysis project Ga0172380, IMG submission 119747) | Leachate microbial communities from a municipal landfill in Southern Ontario, Canada - Leachate well 162 metaG | ecosystem: Engineered > Solid waste > Landfill > Unclassified | place...
AGTGAATGTGTTACAAAGCTCGGTTACGAGTTAAATCATAAGTCCGGGTCCCCTTCGTCTAGAGGCCTAGGACACCGCCCTTTCACGGCGGTAACAGGGGTTCGAATCCCCTAGGGGATACCAATTTTAATCAAGGTTTATCGAAACTTTGGTTAAAGACAATAAGCCACCTCAAGGTGGTTTTTTTGTGTCTGAATTTTGAATATTAAATCGAGATCTCCCCGATTCATTTACGAGTCATACGCCCCGAGTTATTTGCCGAATTTACCCAATAATTCAAACCATCCACATTAAGATAAATAATGCTTCGAGAGGCTTACTTCCTGTGGTGAAGTCATTCTGTTTAATCGTGTGACAAAGATTATTGAAGCGTTTTCCTGCTTAACTTTGCGCTAATCCATGGCTCAAACTCACCTTTCGGATTGTTCAGTGTGTTGGCACTTTGAATGCTGCCACTTTCAATACTGATAAGTTGAATCGTTAATCGCGATTTATCTCATGCTTCCAATCGCTAAACGAGCGCAATTTGAAGTGAACCGTTCTTACGGTAGCTATGTGGGAAGAGGGCAGAATTAGGCGGAAACTTATTTGAGATAAATAAAGGCGACACTCACTGCTGAGTGTCACCTTTAGTCATCTCACCTTTGGTTTAGTCTACACCTAAGAATCCACCGGTTTGGTGGGCCCATAATTGAGCATAAATCCCGCCTGCGGCGATGAGTTCATGGTGCGTGCCTTGCTCAACGACTCGGCCTTGATCTAATACAATTAACCTGTCCATCGCGGCAATAGTCGAAAGTCGATGGGCAATCGCGATCACTGTCTTGCCTTGCATTAATTCATATAAACTTTCTTGAATGGCGGCTTCGACTTCAGAATCTAGCGCAGATGTGGCTTCATCAAGCAGTAAAATAGGCGCATTTTTTAATAAAACCCGCGCGATGGCGATACGTTGCCTTTGGCCGCCAGAGAGTTTTACGCCACGTTCACCCACTTGGGCATCTAAGCCATGATTACCGTTAGGATCACTGAGTTCCTGAATAAAGTCATAGGCTTGAGCTTGTTTAATCGCGCGATCAAGTTGCTCTTCACTGGCACTGGGATTGCCGTAAAGAATATTCTCGCGAATGGTGCGGTGCAAGAGGGAGGTATCTTGGGTCACCATGCCAATTTGCGAACGCAGTGAATCTTGCATAACCATCTTGATGTCTTGGTCGTCAATATTAATCTGACCTTTTTCAACATCGTAGAATCGCATTAGTAGATTCACTAGGGTCGATTTACCCGCGCCAGAACGCCCTACTAAGCCAACTTTTTCACCTGCTTTAATATTCAGATTCAGATCTTCAATCACGCCAGTCTGCTCACCGTAATGGAAACACACTTGGTTGAAATCAATCTTGCCATGATTGACGACCAGCGCCTTGGCGTTTGGCTCATCTTGGATGATCGTTGTTTTCGATAAGGTGTTCATTCCATCGGTAACCGTGCCGATATTTTCGAATAACGAACTGATTTCCCACATTATCCACTGTGACATGCCGTTTAAGCGCAGTGCTAAACTGACCGCAATGGCGATGGCGCCGACCGTGATTGCGCTATCGGTCCATAGGGCTATCGATACTGCTGCAATACTAAAGGCCAACAGATAGTTGATGATTTGCACGCTGACGCTGATGCCCGTCACTAAGCGCATTTGGCGATAAACCGTGTCTAAAAATATCCGCATACTGGATTTGGCGTATTCGGCTTCTTTTTGCGTGTGGGCGAATAGCTTCACTGTGGTGATGTTGGTATAGCTGTCGACGATACGGCCTGTCATGGTTGAGCGCGCATCGGCTTGCTCGGTAGAGACACTTTTTAGTCTAGGCACAAAGTACCATTGCAGACCAACATACAGTGCAAGCCAGACGAGCATAGGTATGACTAAGCGCAGATCAGCGCTGGCGATCATCACTAGCATTGAGGTGAAATACACTAAAATGTATACCAACACATCGAGCAATTTCATCACAGTTTCGCGCACGGCTAAGGATGTTTGCATCACTTTCGTGGCGATTCTGCCAGCAAAATCATCTTGATAAAACGATACACTTTGTTTTAGCAAATAACGGTGTGCAAGCCAGCGGATCGACATAGGATAATTGCCGAGCAAGGTTTGATGCATGATAAGCGCATGCAGTAATACCAATATTGGCATCACAATTATCACCATACCTCCCATCAGCATTAAGGTCGTGCCTTCGTCTTGGAATAAGGTTTCGGGATTTTTTTTCACCAGCCAATCCACTAATTGGCCCATGAATCCGAATAGTGACACTTCAAGCATGGCCAGCATGGCGGTCAGCACTGACATTAAGATCAGCGGCAGTTCGTAGCCCTTAGTATAGTGGCGACAAAAAGCATAAACCCCTGAGGGTGGTTTAGTGGGTTCATCATCGGGTAGGGCTTCAACCCAGGATTCAAATCGTTTAAACATGAATTAACTCTATGGTGAGATAAAAAATAGTCGGCTCTAGCATATAGGATTTCATGCCCTAAAAGCATTGAAATGATTGAGTTCCGTTTTCCGCTAGTGCTACATGCTAGTTTTACGTAAAGTAATGAACAAGAAATTAATTGTGAGCGAATATTGTCGGGCGTGATGAAAAATGAGTGCAGATAGAGTGTCTAAGAGTGCGATTAAGCGTGATGAAATAGATTCGGTGCATTCACTGGAGTCCAGTGCGGGGCTACTTTCTGCGTCCATTTGCCGTGAGGCGAGGATGAGCCGCGATCCGCGGTTTGATGGTAAGTTTTTTGTGGGCGTATTAACGACGGGCATTTATTGCCGAACTGTGTGTCCCGCCGTCGCGCCAAAAGAGCAAAATGTGCGTTATTTTGATTCGGCCATTAAAGCCGCGCAGGCGGGATTACGCCCATGTTTACGTTGTCGGCCCGACAGTGCGCCGGGATCGAATCCTTGGAAGGGGACTGGCACAACGTTAGCGAGGGCCATTAGCTTAATCGAAGCGGGCGCCTTAGCGGGAAAATCATCGGGAGAGCCAGCCTCGACAGTAACACAATTGGCTGACCGATTAGGGATCAGCAGCCGTTATCTCAATAAGCTCTTTACCGAAGGCTTTGGCACTTCGCCAAAACAATACGCCTTATATCGGCAATTACTGTTTGCTAAACAATTATTGCACCAAACCCAATTACCTATCACTCAAGTCGCGATGGCGGCGGGTTTCAACAGTATTCGCCGTTTCAATGAGGCGTTTAAGCAAACCTTGCAATTGACGCCGACGCAGTTAAGAAAGAGTGCATTAACCAAAGCGGCAAAGGAGTCCATGATTGAGCCACTAACAGGATTAAGTGAGATTGATACTATGGGTGAATTTGTGCCGCACTATGGATTAACCTTGTATCAGTATTATCGTCCGCCATTGGATTGGACATCACAGCTGGCGTTTTATCGCTTACGTGCGGTAACAGGGATGGAATGGTTCACACCGCAGATGAGTCATCCACAAGCGAGCGATGTCGTTGGCGATGAGGCGTCCGTGGTAGATGAGGCCAAAGCTGGCGATAATGGGCTCGAATATGGTCGCTGTTTTGCCCTAGGTAAGATGCGCGGCACAGTGCACATTATCCATGAGCCTAAGCTAAATCGCTTCAAACTCGCGATAATGTTGACCGAAGACTCTCCTGTCGATGAGCTGCAATTGCTGGTCACTGAAGTGCGACGCATTTTAGATCTCGATGCGGATATGCTGCTGATTGAACAAGGCTTAAGTGCGCTACCAAGTTTAGGATTAACACCGTTTTCGGGATTACGGATTCCCGGTGCAGGCTCCTTATTTGAGGCGGCCTGCCGTGCGATTTTAGGCCAGCAAGTGACGGTAGTGCAGGCGACTAAGCTACTTAATCAATTGGTTGAAGCCTATGGCGAGCGCTTTAATCTCAATGGGTGCGAGTATCGTTTATTTCCTACACCCGAGGCCATTCGTGAGGCGAGTCTAACAGAGCTAAAAATGCCCGGCGCTCGTAAATTAGCCCTCAATGCGCTCGCGGCGTTTATCTGCGATCATCCTGAGGCGAGTGTCGATGATTGGCTCAGCGTTAAGGGCATAGGTCCTTGGACAATCGCGTATGCTAAGCTCCGCGGTTTGGGCGATCCCAATGTGTTTTTGCATACCGATTTGATTGTTAAAAAGCATTTTCTGGCCTGGTATGGCAAGACCCATAGGCTGGATGAAGCCGCTGCGGGTGCAGTCAACTACCCGCAGCTGTGCCAGCAACTGAGTCAAGAAATCGCGCCTTGGGGCAGTTATTTAACCTTTCAGCTTTGGCATCAATAGCGACTAAAACGATCTAAGTTGAAGACATAAATAGAGAGATAAATTATGAAACATGCGATTCGTCAATTGAGCCAAGCGCCGAGTATTGCTGCGTATCAGCCCTGTGCCGTAGATACTTTTATGAGTCCTGCCGGAATATTGCAGTTAAATGCCAATGCCTATGGGCTGAGTCATTTAACGGTTGTCGGCTCGGATCGCACTGAGATTGCGCTTGCTAAGGTGAGTGAGGATGCCCTCAATCAAGCTAAGGCGCATATTCGTGAAACTCAGGCGCAGCTTGCGGATTACTTTGCGGGTGAGCGCGTTGAATTTGATTTAAAGCTCGCGCCCAAGGGCACTGAATTTCAGCGTGAAGTTTGGCAAGCTTTGCTCAATGTCGATTATGGTCAGAGCTGCAGCTATGGGCAGATTGCCGAGCAAATTGGTCGGCCTAAGGCGGTGCGCGCCGTGGGCGCTGCCAATGGTGCCAATCCCATTGCGATTATCGTGCCTTGCCATAGAGTGATAGGCAAAAATGGCAAGTTAACGGGTTACGCCTATGGGCTTGCGATGAAACAGCAGTTATTAACGCTGGAAACTGCCAAGCATTGCCTCGATATTTAAGCTAGAATAGCCGCCTATTAAGATATTGGTGAGCAGTTAAACTTTCTATGACTCAGGCTTCTTCCTCTGCGGCAAGCTTTGCCCAACTCGGCATTATTGCACCCTTGCTAAATCGATTAACCGAATTAGCGTATGTTTCGCCTACATCAGTACAGGCGGCGACGATTCCCGCTGTGCTTGCGGGGCGCGATGTGTTAGCCGGTGCTAATACGGGCTCGGGTAAAACGGCAGCCTTTGCCGTGCCGCTGTTGCAACAACTTGTTGACGCAAAAACAGAGGATAAGACAGGCGCTTATGTTCGTTGTTTGGTCTTAGTCCCAACCCGTGAATTAGCACAACAAGTCGCTGACAGCTTTTTATCCTATGCCTCACATCTTAATGGCAAGCTAAAAATTGTCGCTGCGTTTGGCGGTGTGTCGGTGAATGCGCAAATGCAGAGTCTACGCTCTGGCGCCGACGTACTCGTAGCAACGCCGGGTCGTTTGTTAGATCTGTTGTCCAGTAATGCCATCAAACTCAATCGTGTCAGCGCCTTAGTGCTCGATGAAGCCGACCGCATGTTAAGCCTTGGTTTTACAGAAGAATTAGCCCAAGTGCTCGACGCTTTGCCCGTCAAGAAACAAACCTTATTATTCTCTGCGACATTCCCTGAAGAAGTCCGTGAGTTAACGGCAAAACTGCTTAATAATCCACTTGAATATCAATTGCAAAGTGAGCAAGAAAGCACGATTCATCAACGGGTGATTACGGTTAATCGTCCGATGAAAACCGCATTATTGGCGCATCTGATTAAAGAACATCAGTGGTCACAGGCGTTGATCTTCGTGAGTGCCAAAAATACCTGTAATCACTTAGCGCAAAAGCTGTCTAAACGTGGGATCACTGCCGAAGTGTTCCATGGCGATAAAGCCCAAGGTGCGCGTACGCGGGTGCTCGATGGCTTTAAAAATGGCGAGATCAGTGTGTTAATTGCGACCGATATTGCCGCCCGTGGTATCGATATCGATAAACTGCCTGTGGTGATCAACTTTGATTTACCAAGGAGCCCTGCAGATTATATGCATCGTATTGGCCGTAGTGGCCGCGCCGGTGAAGCAGGCTTAGCCGTGACCTTGATTTCCCATGAGGATTATCACCACTTTGGCGTGATAGAGAAAAAGAACAAACTTAAGTTAGTGCGTGAGCAAATTGTCGGTTTTGAAGCCGATGATGAAATGCCAGCCGAACTGTTAGAACAAGCTAAACCTGTCGCCAAGCCTGAAGGTATGGGTAAAAAAAAACGTAAACAGTTACCGCCTGCCAATGCTGAATTTTGGGGTAAAAAATCTTAAGTCGTTGGAAACAAGCTATTCTTAGCTTATCTCTGGCGTTCCTTGTCATCTCACTTGTCGTAGGTAAGGTTTATGCAACACTTATTCTGGTTAGTTGAAGGTAAAGTCGCAGGGCGCAGTGGCCCTAATAAAGATCCTTGGGATTTACAAGCGCTCAAAGAGGCCGGTATTGGTGCCATTCTGTCGGTCAATGGGGGCGAGGGTTGCGAGCCGAGTGCGTTTAAGCAGCTTGATTTACGTTACGAATGTATTCCCTTTTCGCGCAATGTGCCGCCCCAAGATGGGGATGTGGCGATTTGTGTCGCTCAGTTGCCCAAGGCACTCGCTTTTATTCAGCAATGTGAAGCCGATGAGCTGCCTGTAGTGATCCATTGTCGCTCGGGTAAGGATCGCACCAGTCTTATCATGGCCTATTACTTGATGGTCAATGGTGCAGCGCCATTACATGCGGTGAGCCAAGTTCGTAATATTCGCGATATCGCTTTTACTGCCGAAGGTTGGGATCAATTCGCCTTTGATGTCTTGTATGCATTGCAAGACTAAGCATTTGTCGGCGATTGGCGTCGAACCTATTAATAAATAGGTAATAATAGTTTCATTCGTTTGACCTTAGTCATCAAAATTTTACTGTGTTAAGGTTAAGCTATCCGAAGGTTGTTTTTAGTGAGTTATTTATCTAATTATGAAAAGTAAGGCAAGTCAGTCACAGGGATTACTACTGTTTCGGTTATCACAGACTCAAGTGTTTGCCTTAGGCACGTTGAAAGTGCGTGAGCTGGTGCCGTACACACAGCTAAGCAAAATTCCCCAATCTCATCCGACGATTCTTGGCGCTTCAACGATTCGTGGCCATACGATCCCTATCATAGATATGGCGGCAGCGATTGGTTATCGGCCGATAGCCCCTGAAGAGCGCGAAAAATGCTACATCATCATCACTGACTGTCAGCGGATGATCATTGGCTTTTTAGTGCGTGGTATCGATAAGATTATTGAATGTAATTGGCGCGATATTGAGGCGCCTTCTGCCAATTTGGGTAAGAATGCTTACTTGACTGGCGTGACTCGTTTTGAGGACCAGTTAGTACAATTACTCGATGTTGAGTTATTGCTGTCGAAAATTTTCCCGAATAACCCACAGGCAAATCGGGCAATCTTGACCGATGTGCAGCGTGAGAAACTCAAACCCATGAATATCCTGTTAGTGGATGATTCTAAGGTGGCACGTAAACAGTTATCCGACGCCCTTGATATGATCAACATCCCTTATCGAGTGACTGCCGACGGTAAAGAAGCCTTAGTCATGATGGAACAAGCGGCACTAGAGCATCACCCCATAGATATTCTGGTGAGTGATATCGAGATGCCGGGACTAGATGGTTATGAACTGGCGTTTGAGGTGCGTGATAATCCACTGACCGCCAAGGCATACATCATTTTACACACGTCTTTATCCAGCGAAATAAGCGTGAGTCAGGCTCACCAAGTGGGGGCAAATGAAGCGCTGACTAAGTTCGATGCCCACGAGTTGATTGATGCCATGTTGCGGGGTGCCGATTTAGCCATGAAGCAGCGCCAATAAGGCGCTTGTTAGTTTTTTGTATGCTTTTTGCGGGACAAGGGTAATTTAGTTAGCTTATTTCCCCGCAAAACTAGACAAGTCTAGTCACATCCTATAAAAACCTTATTGGCCTCATTTCCGAAGGTGCGCGTTGGGGATCTCAACCGAAATATAATAACGACAGGTTAAACCATGAAACAAGAATCATCATTATTAGCTAAGTTGGCTAATGGCAGTCTCGTATTACAAATCTTATTAGGGATTATCGCTGGTGTTGTGTTAGCGAGTTTTTCACCCGATAGCGCAAAAGATATCGCCTTCTTAGGCAGTTTATTCGTTGGAGCATTAAAAGCGATTGCTCCAATACTGGTATTTATCTTAGTAGCATCGTCGATTGCCAATCAAAAGAAAAATACGCAAACCAATATGCGCCCAATTGTGATCCTGTATTTATTGGGGACCTTTGCCGCGGCGTTAACTGCTGTGATTTTAAGCTCTATTTTCCCCACAACTTTAGTTTTGGTGGCTGGTGTGGAAGGCACAAGTCCTCCACAAGGTATTGGTGAAGTAATCCATACCTTATTATTTAAACTGGTTGATAATCCTGTGAATGCGTTAATGACGGGCAACTATATTGGTATTCTTGCTTGGGGTGTGGGTTTAGGTTTAGCCTTACATCATGCTAGCGATTCGACTAAGCAAGTATTTGCCGACATGAGCCACGGCATTTCGCAAATGGTGCATTTCATTATTCGTTTAGCACCTATTGGTATTTTTGGTTTAGTTGCTGCGACGTTTGCTGAAACCGGTTTTGCCGCAATTGCGGGTTACGCGCAGTTATTGGCAGTATTATTAGGTGCGATGGCCATTATTGCCTTAATCGTTAATCCTTTAATTGTTTACGTGAAGATTAAACGTAATCCCTATCCGTTGGTATTTCGTTGTCTGCGTGAAAGTGGCGTGACGGCATTTTTTACCCGCTCGAGTGCGGCGAATATTCCGGTGAATATGGCGCTGTGTGAAAAATTAAATCTGCATGAAGACACTTACTCAGTCTCTATTCCCTTAGGTGCCACCATCAATATGGGCGGCGCGGCGATCACTATTACGGTATTGACCTTAGCTGCGGCGCATACCTTGGGGATTCAAGTCGATTTACTCACCGCATTGTTATTGAGCGTTGTAGCCGCTATTTCGGCTTGCGGCGCCTCGGGTGTAGCGGGTGGTTCATTACTGTTGATCCCACTGGCTTGTAGCTTGTTTGGTATTTCTAATGATGTCGCCATGCAAGTAGTCGCTGTCGGCTTTATTATTGGTGTGGTTCAAGATGCAGCCGAAACCGCATTGAACAGCTCAACTGACGTTATCTTTACCGCTGCTGCTTGTGAAGCCGCTGAGAATAAAGCTAAACTGAGTTAACGAGTGCTGTTATTCGTATTGAAAAGTATTATGGAAGCAGTCACTTAGGTGGCTGCTTTTTTTATGGGAGTCGTTATGATCTTTTTTGATTTTAGAGTGCGAGATGCTGCAAAGCCCTGGTATGGGATAAATGACACTGTGATGGGCGGTTTGTCTCGCAGTAAGATGACGGTGTCACCTTTAGGCTATGGTGAGTTTAGCGGCCATGTGTCGCTGGCAAATGGTGGCGGGTTTGCTTCAGTGCGTTGTGAGTTTCGCCCTATAGATGTCAGTGGGTTTACTGGGATCTATGTCGAACTCGATGGCGACCGACCTAAAGACTATAAAGTGAATTTAAAGGATATCGACACACCCCAAAGCACGGTTTATCAAGCGCCTATGCCCGCGCCAAGCCATCAAACGTTTGGTGTGATTGGCGCTAGAGTCTTGAATTGGCAGCGGATAGAAATTCCCTTCAGTGACTTCTTGCCCCAATGTCGGGGTAAACCGATTTCCCGAGTGGCAATAGATTTAAGCCAAGTCTGCAGTCTAGGGCTAGTGATTGGTGCCCAGCAGAGTGGTGATTTTTCTTTGAAAATCAAAGAAATTGGCTACTATTAGCGTTTATAGGTGGTTTCTTATCATGAGTTTTTTGCCCCTAATTGCTTGCTATTGATAGTGCGGGCATCTCTAGGCTTCATTTAAGAAAAGAAAAGAAAAGAAAAAGGATAAGGCCGAGGCACTTATCCTTATAGTGAACCCATCAATATGATGAGTTTGGCGAAAGCCGCTGCTTAAGCGCCTACAATCCCTAAGGGTTTGGCGGTTTGCCACGCGCCGCGGGTAAAGTCTGGGAAGGTGACTGAATTACTGCGGTCATTGACTGAATGTTCACTTAAGATATTCACCACCGACCAAGACGCGCCATCGTACACATCCTGATCTAAGGCCTCGCCATTGCGCAGGCAATAAATCATGCGCCATAACATCACAAAATCCATGCCGCCGTGGCCGCCGTTAATCTCAGCTTCTTTGCCTATGCGTTGCCACAGAGGGTGATCATATTTGTCATACCACTTTTGCATGTCCATATCCCACTCGTGGTAACTTTGACCAAAGCCACCATTTTCGACGGCGATACGATTCGGGAAACCCGCAAACACGCCATTTGTCCCTTGGATTAAATTGTGGCGACTGTAAGGTCTTGGGCTCGTCGTGTCATGCTGCACCATGATGGTCCGGCCCTTAACGGTCTTAATCAGACTGGTATTGATATCCCCATTGATGTACTTGAGCTGATTACGCTCATGATCGGCGGGGAATTCACGTTTAGCATAGAGCGCACGGCCAAGAGCGGGCGAACTCATCGAGGTTAGATAATCAAATCTATCACCGCGGTTGATGTTCATATACTGGGATACTGGCCCTAAACCGTGGGTCGGGTACAAGTTACCGTTGCGCTTGGTATGCCAATAAGTCCGCCATGAGCCCGTCTTATGGTCTATTTCCTTCATCTGCCAACGTAGCTCGTGGATATAAGCTGCTTCACCGTGGAGCAATTCACCAAACACACCTTGGCGTACCATGTTGAGAACCATAAGTTCTTCACGGCCGTAGTTGACGTTTTCCATCATCATGCAGTTTTTCTGAGTGCGTTCGGCGGTATCCACAATTTGCCAGCATTCCTCTACTGTGAGTGCTAACGGTACTTCGACAAAGGCATGTTTACCGCTTTCCATCGTCTCTATCGCCATAGGTGCGTGCCATTCCCATGGAGTAGAAATGATCACAATATCAATATCATCGCGGCTTAAGAGATCGCGATAGCTCAGGTCATTACCAGTATAGACAGTCGGTTTTGGCCGATTCTGTTTAACGATATGATCCACGGCTCTGTCCAGCACCGCTGGGTGAGTATCACAAATGGCTTTAAGTTCAACGCCTTCTAAATGACAGAATTGCTCGACATGGCTAAAGCCACGCTCGCCAACACCGATAAAGCCAACTCGAACCACGTCCATCTTGGGTGCTATGAGTCCGATAACGGATTTACCCGTTTGTGGTTTAGGGGCGACACTACTGGCGTAGGCGTTGAGGGCAATATTGGCTGTGACGAGTCCGGCGGTAGCGGCACCCGCTGCTTTAAGAAAGTGACGACGATGAATGTTATGCATAGTGCTTCCTGCTTTATTTTTGTTTTGTAGGGATATTGAAATATCACTTGGTCTTATTTGTGCGGTAATTCACTTATGGGTTATATCAGAAACCCTATTAAAATTGGCAATAAAAGATGTAACAAACTCATTCATCTAGGAGGATAAGTCTTTTAGCTGCCTTTACTTTAGCGATAAGTAAATAGTGATAAAGATCGCGTTTTTATTTTTAGATTGAGCTACACTGCCGATTAATTAGTCAAAGGTATTTATCTTTTATATTTTAAATATTTAGCAAATTTAAATTAACCAAAAAGTTACATTTGACGGGCGATTTGAAGTAATTTGCTGCTGTGGGGAGTAAAGAGTTAAATGGGTTCTATGCTTAATGTACTACCACAACTGACATTCACTTTAGGTGATTGGGTATTGCATAAGGATATCAGGATGTCTGGGATTGAAAAACGCCGTCGCCTTCATTGGCGGGAGACAGATATGCAAAATCGTGAAATTATAGGTCGTTGGTTAGATGGGCGTCCTTTATTGGGGGACAAAATTACCCTCTATAAAGAAGACGATAAATATTTTTTAGAAACTTGGTTTAGCGATGGCTGCCATAGTTTAGATGAAGTCTATATGACGCAAACTCCTGAGGGCCATAAGCTAGAGGATGTTGGCGGCAATTTCTTTGGTGAATTTTTTATCGTTACATCGTCGCAGCAATTACAATTTTGTAATGAGCAGGGCTGTTATTTCCAAGCAGAAAAATTAGCGGCTGATGTCGATTTTGGTCAAGGTATACGCGTCGCTTAAACGACGACAGTCGAATCCGTAAATATCGAAGGTCGCACGATAGCTAAGAGCTAAGTCGCGACCTTTTGCTTCTATGGAATTGTAGCGAGTGGTTTAAGTTATTCAGTAAATGGATGTTTGCTGCTAAAAAACAGCGATTTACCCGAATAGGGATGGGTCAAACTTAAGCTTTGTGCATGTAAACATAAACGCGGTTTGGCCTTGATAACCTCGGCATCACCATAAAACTCATCACCCAAAATCGCATGGCCTAGGGCAAGCATATGCACACGCAATTGATGGGTGCGGCCTGTTTCTGGCGAAAGCTCGACTAAGGTGCTGTTTTCTCGGCGCTCTAATACACGGTAGTGAGTGAGGGCGCTTTTGCCGCCAGTCTTTCCCGCCTGTAGCGTTTTTTGATAGGGCGGATGTTCAGTGTCTGGCACTATCGCGAGGTCAATAATCCCCTGATCTTGCTGCACATGTCCCATCACTTCGGCAATATAGACTTTCTTACTCTGTCTATCTTGAAACTGTGTTTTTAAATGCGACTCCGCTTTTTTATTACGGGCGAACACCATAATGCCCGAGGTCGCGCAGTCGAGCCTATGCACTAAAATCGTTTCTGGGTAAAGGGCTTGTAAGCGGGTTAACGCGCAATCGAAGGTGTGAGCCGCTCGACCCGGATTAGACAATAATCCCGAAGGTTTATTGATTATAATCAGATCTCTATCTTTATAGCGTATGTCTAGCCAAGGAACTGCTGGGGGCTGGTAATCAAATATCTGCATCTTGTCCTCATTTTTGCGCGGCCATACTAGCAAAATTTACGCAGGCACACAGCATAATCTCATGCTTGCTTATTCTTAGAGGGGTGAGGGCAAATATTCTACAGGCGTCTTACGGCTCCAAATACGGGTATAAGCCATCAGCTGCGGATAAAAAGTGCGGAACGCGGTTTCGATTTCTATCTGCATTTTATTGACGACTTTATGGGCATCTTTGAACAGTGCGGCTTGCGGATGCTGTTTGGCCACTTGTGCTAAGGCGTGTTGTAATCCTTTTTCGGTGGTGTAGCTGCCTAGCCAATCGGCGCTGCGCATTGTGGGCAAGAGTGTAAATAATGCCTCTGGATGGTATGGATCAACACCTTGCGTGGCGAAAGCATCTAGCGCGTCATAGGCCTTGCTGCTGAATTCATCCAAGGGTTGGTGGTGATATTCTTCCCAATAGTAAGCTAAATAGTGATCGAAACTCACCGCCATGAGTTCTGCTGCTATGCTTCTTAAGGGCGCAGGGAAAGCTTCCATTAATTCAATCGTCAATTCATGGCTGGCGCAGAGGGTATTAATCTCTTGGTTTAGCCATAAAGTTTGGCGTAACTCCATTGGGGCTTGTGCAATTGGCGCTTGAATATAGTTACCTGCTACGTTGGCAGCAAGGTGGGTTTTACTGATGTCGGCGAGATGTAAGTATGTAAGAAAGTTCATTATTTGTGCTTGGTTAACCACGTCGGTTCACGGTATCATGCACAAGCGCGCTTAGGAAAGCGCCGAAGCTAAAAATGCAGTATTTTTTCACTTTTTATTGATAATGACATTTGATTCGCCGTAAATAATTATGGCTGACTTAAACGTTGACATAGTAATCTATAAGGGAAAGTGAAATAAAATCAATAACCTTTTTTAGGATCATGGATGATGTGGAACTGGTTCACCAAAATGCTTGGTAAAGACGAGCAGCAGAAGCGCAAAAAAGTGCTAATAGAAATCCCCTTTGAACAACACCGTTTCAGCATGGATGACTTTAGTCGCTCGCGGCTAAAATTCGATGCCGATGACAATCAGCCCCAAGATGGCATCAATCCAGTGGAACCCGAGCAAGAAGTGGACACTGGCAATAAGTAATCTTGATCTTATTGGCCTCTAACCATAGACTAGCCGCCGTTCTAAGCTATCTAGAGGCCAATATGCGCGTTGCAGACTTTTCTTTCGATCTCCCCGATGAGCTGATCGCTCGTTATCCTATGGCGCAGCGTAATGCATCCCGTCTGTTAACCTTAGACGGCAACTCTGGCGCGTTAGGCGACAAGCAGTTTACCGATTTGCTGGGGATGATTAATTCTGGCGATTTAATGGTGTTCAACAATACCCGAGTGATCCCCGCGCGCATGTTTGGTCAAAAGGCCAGTGGCGGTAAGTTAGAAATTTTAGTCGAGCGTATGCTTGATGATAAGCGCATCCTCGCCCATGTTCGCAGCTCTAAATCCCCTAAAGTGGATTCGTTAATCCATCTCGACGGTAGCTATAAGATGAAGATGGTCGCCCGTCACGATACCTTGTTTGAACTTGAGTTGTTATCCGAGTTAACCATCTTAGAAGTGCTTGAAGTAGTAGGGCACATGCCTTTGCCTCCTTATATCGATAGACCCGATGAAGATGCCGACAAAGAGCGCTATCAAACCGTGTATAACCAAAATCCTGGTGCAGTTGCGGCGCCAACGGCGGGTTTGCATTTTGACGATGCCATGCTCGATGCATTAAAAGCCAAGGGCGTGAATGTCGCGTTTGTGACCTTGCATGTGGGCGCGGGAACATTTCAGCCAGTGCGTGTCGATACTATTCTTGAACACAAGATGCATTCCGAGTGGGCTAATGTACCGCAGGACGTGGTTGATTTAATCGCGCAAACCAAAGCTGGGGGTAAACGTGTGGTGGCCGTAGGGACGACGTCAGTGCGCTCCTTAGAAAGTGCGGCACGCGCAAGCCTTGGCGAACTCAAAGCTTTTAGCGGCGATACTGATATCTTTATTTACCCAGGTTATGAATTCCAAGTGGTCGATGCTATGGTGACAAATTTTCATCTACCTGAATCAACTTTGATCATGTTAGTGAGTGCTTTTGCCGGTTTTGATCATGTTATGGCGGCGTATCAACATGCTATCACGCAAAAATATCGCTTCTTTAGCTATGGCGATGCGATGTTTGTGACGAAAAAAGCCCACTAGACCAAGATTTTGTTTTAAAATAGCCGCCCAAAGTGAGATTGTGCGGCAATTTTTTTCGTTAAAAGATTGAACCTTTTAACGCTGTCCCCATCTCTATTGTTAATCAAAATGGCATTAGCCATTAAAAATGTAGTCAGACTGTTTATCTGGCGAGGTGAATTATGAAATTTGAATTAGACACTACCGACGGGCGTGCGCGCCGTGGTCGGTTAATTTTTGATCGTGGCACAGTAGAAACCCCCGCTTTTATGCCGGTAGGAACCTACGGCACAGTGAAAGGCATGACACCGGAAGAAGTACGTGCCACTGGCGCGGATATTTTGCTCGGTAACACTTTCCATTTATGGTTGCGCCCAGGCGAAGAAATCATGCGTAAGCACGGTGACTTGCATGACTTTATGAACTGGCAGCGTCCTATTTTAACGGACTCGGGCGGTTTCCAAGTGTTTAGTCTTGGCGATATCCGTAAGATCACCGAAGAAGGTGTACATTTCCGTTCGCCCATTAATGGTGAAAAAATCTTCTTAGATCCTGAAAAATCAATGCAAATTCAAGATGCATTGGGTAGTGATGTGGTGATGATTTTTGACGAATGTACCCCGTATCCTGCCACCGAAGATGAAGCGCGCAAGTCAATGCAGATGTCTTTGCGTTGGGCGAGACGTTCGCGTGATGAATTTGACCGTTTAGAGAACCCTAACTCACTCTTCGGTATTATTCAGGGCGGTGTGTATGAAGATTTACGCGACGAAAGCTTAAAAGGCTTAGTCGATATTGGTTTCGACGGTTATGCCGTCGGTGGTTTGGCCGTAGGTGAGCCTAAAGCAGATATGCATCGCATTCTTGAGCATATTTGCCCGCAAATTCCTGCAGACAAACCTCGCTATCTGATGGGGGTCGGTAAACCAGAAGATTTAGTTGAAGGTGTACGTCGTGGTGTTGACATGTTTGACTGTGTGATGCCAACCCGTAATGCCCGCAACGGTCATCTGTTTACGAGTGAAGGTGTGATCAAAATACGCAATGCGCGTCATAGAGATGACACGTCACCACTTGATACTAAGTGTGATTGTTATACCTGTAAAAATTATTCACGGGCGTATCTTTACCACTTAGATCGTTGTAATGAGATTCTGGGTGCGCGTTTAAACACCATTCACAACTTGAGATACTATCAAATGTTAATGGAAGGTTTGCGCGGTGCGATTGAGACGGGTACATTAGACGCCTTTGTGGCGGACTTCTATACCAGTCAAGGTCGCGAAGTACCAGAGTTAGTCGATTGATTTTTTGCTAATAAGAAGAGAAAAACTATGTTTATTTCAAATGCATATGCAAGCGCTGCCGGCGCACCACAAGGTGGCGGCACGATGGAACTGATTTTCATGCTGGCGATTTTCGGCCTGATTTTCTATTTCATGATTTTCCGTCCGCAATCAAAACGCGTTAAAGAGCACAAAAATCTAATGTCTTCATTAGGCAAAGGCGATGAAGTGTTAACCAGTGGTGGGATTTTAGGCAAGATTGCAAAAATCAGCGACGAAAGCGATTACGTGTTACTGAGCTTGAACGACACAACACAAATCACGATCAAAAAAGACTATATTGCAGCTGTATTGCCTAAGGGCTCTATCCAGTCGTTGTAAGCCAAGAGGGCTCAGGCGTGTTAAATAAATACCCAATGTGGAAAAACATTATGGTGATGCTCGTCATCGCCATAGGTTGTTTCTATGCCGTACCTAACCTTTTTGGTGAAGATCACGCGGTGCAAGTGGTGGCGACTCGAGGTGCTGAAGTAACAGCATCTACCCAAGCCAGTGTGAACGAGCTGTTAGCCAGTAAGAGCATTGCGGTAAAGCGCTCTGAGCTTGAAAAAGGTCAGTTGTTAGTCCGTTTGCAAAATGCGGATCAACAGCTACTGGCGAAAGAAATCATTGCTGACAGTTTAGGTGACAAGTTTACTGTGGCACTTAACTTAGCGCCTGCGACGCCTAAGTGGCTTGAGTCCATGGGTGGTAGCCCAATGAAGCTTGGTCTTGACCTTCGCGGTGGTGTGCATTTCCTCATGGAAGTGGACATGGGCGAAGCGATTCGTAAGATGGAAGAAGCTAAAGTCGCTGATTTCCGTTCACAATTACGTGAAGAAACCATTCGTTATGCTGGTATTCGTGTTAATGCCACTGGAATTGAAATCAAGTTCCGTGATGCTGAAAACTTAGCGACTGCCGAGCGTTTTCTTAAGACTCGCAATCAAGATATGGTGTTCACCGACGCTAGCCGTGGCGAAGATTTCGCGCTGCAAGCTGTGATGAGTGAAGCTTATCTAAAGCAGATTAAAGAAGAAGCACTGCAACAAAACATTACCACAATTCGTAACCGTGTTAATGAGTTAGGTGTGGCTGAGCCTGTAGTACAACGTCAAGGCGCCGAGCGCATTATCGTTGAGTTGCCAGGTGTGCAAGATACGGCTCGTGCTAAGGAAATCTTAGGTGCAACCGCATCAATTGAATTCCACATGGTGGATGACAAAGCCGATCCGAATGCTGCGCAATCAGGTCGTGTACCTGCGGGTTCTGAAGTGTATCAGCGCCGCGAAGGTGGCTCTGTGATATTGAAGAAAGAAGTGATGTTGACGGGTGATCATATCACTGGCGCACAACCTAGCTTTGACCAGTACAGTCGTCCTCAGGTCAGTATCAACCTCGACGCTAAAGGCGGTACCATTTTCTCTGACGTGACCAAAGACAACATAGGCAAGCCTATGGCGACTTTGTTCATCGAGTATAAAGACAGTGGTGAACGCAATGCCGATGGCAGCGTTAAGATGCTGAAAATTGAAGAAGTAATTTCGGTTGCTACTATTCAAGCCCGTTTAGGCCGTAACTTTGTGATCACTGGCTTAAGTCATGGTGAAGCACAAAACCTTGCGCTATTACTGCGTGCGGGTGCCTTGATTGCTCCTGTATCAATTGTTGAAGAACGTACCATTGGTCCAAGCTTAGGTGCTGAAAACATTCAAAGCGGTGTGCAAGCTATGGTATGGGGTATGGCAGTTGTCTTACTCTTTATGTTGGTTTACTACCGTAGCTTTGGGCTTATTGCTAACCTGGCTTTAACCGCAAACTTAGTCATGGTCGTGGGCGTTATGTCTATGATCCCTGGCGCTGTGTTAACCCTACCCGGTATTGCCGGTATGGTGTTGACGGTCGGTATGGCGGTTGACGGCAACGTGCTGATTTATGAGCGTATTCGTGAAGAGCTTCGTGCAGGACGTAGCGTACAGCAGGCAATCCATGAAGGTTATGGTAATGCTTTCTCAACTATCGCCGATGCGAACATCACCACCTTCATCACTGCGCTCATTTTGTTTGCCGTAGGTACTGGTGCGATTAAAGGCTTCGCTGTGACCTTAATGATAGGTATTGCGACTTCTATGTTTACCGCCATCGTGGGTACTCGCTCAATCGTTAACGCGATTTGGGGTGGTAAGCGCGTGAAGACTCTGTCTATCTAAGGGGAAGTGACAATGATTGAAGTTTTATCCTTAAAACATACAGTAAACTTCCTCCGCCATGCACTGCCTATTAGCATTATGTCGGCAGTGTTAGTGCTGGGCTCGCTGGTATCGCTCGCAACTAATGGCGTTAACTGGGGTCTTGATTTCACTGGCGGTACTGTTGTTGAAATGGAGTTTACTCAGCCGGTTGATTTGAATGCGCTGCGTGTGCAACTGACGACGCCAGATTCCGAAGGTGCGATCGTGCAAAACTTCGGTTCTAGCCGTGACGTACTTGTACGTTTACAGGTGAAAGAAGGCGTTAAGAGTGATGTGCAGGTTAAGTCTATCATGGAAGCCGCGCAGAAAGTTGACCCACAAGTGCAGCAGAAGCGTGTTGAGTTTGTTGGCCCACAAGTGGGTAAAGAACTGGCAGAGCAAGGTGCATTGGCGGTATTAGTTGCGCTGATTTGTATCATGATCTATGTGTCGTTTCGTTTCGAATGGCGCTTAGCGTTTGGTTCTGTAGCGGCACTGGCGCACGATGTCATCGTGACCTTAGGGGTGTTTTCGTTATTTCAATTGGAATTTGACTTGACCGTATTGGCGGGCTTGTTGACTGTGGTGGGTTACTCACTTAACGATACTATCGTGGTATTTGACCGTATCCGTGAGAACTTCCTTAAGCTGCGTAAGAGCGATCCTGAAGAAATAGTTAACATTTCAATCAGTCAAACTATGAGCCGTACCATTATTACAACGGGCACGACTTTGGTGACTGTTGTGGCCTTGTTCCTTAAGGGCGGCACTATGATCCATGGCTTTGCGACTGCATTGCTGTTGGGGATTTTTGTGGGTACTTATTCCTCTATCTATGTGGCGAGCTTCTTGGCCGTTAAACTGGGTATCAATCGTGAACACATGATGCCAGTTGAGATTGAGAAAGAAGGCGCAGATCAACCTCCTATGATGCCTTAAAGGTTAATTTGGAGTTAAAAAGCCACCGACGAGGTGGCTTTTTTTGCATCAATTTTTTGAGGCGTATCTGACATTCTGCTAGCAAACTCACAAAGTTATAGTCAGTTATGCTGTAAAAAGTGAATGTTAATTTATTTAACAACTGATGTAAAAATCAGCGCTCGACAGCCTCGGCTATTTAGCAGTAGGATGTCGGCAACCCATATTCTAGAGAGTTGTAGCCGTAGGATGTCGCATGGAAGAACGTAAAGTGTTAGTTGCTGGTGGTAATTTATTGCAGGCCCACACATGGAAAGGTTTATTGGAGGCCTGTGGCATTCATGTTGAACTCAGAGGTGAAGCGTTATTAGGCGGCATTGGTGAACTCCCTACTGGGATGCAAAACGTCGAGTTATGGGTAGGTGAGTCCCAATACGCGTCGGCACAAGTTCAATTGAATGCGTTGGATGTTGAAAGTCCGCAATGGCAGTGTGTGCAATGCCATGAGACTAATGAAGGCAGTTTTGAGCTTTGCTGGCAATGTAGCTCAGAGCGCAGCGAGAGCCACAACTAGTCTTTCACTGGCAACTTTCTCAGCTTTGCGGTGAGGCTGAAAGATTGCGTCTGCAGGATGAGAAGATTACACTTTGCTGATAAGCTGACATTCATTATGTCATTCAATATCTTATCTAGGAGTTAGTGATGCAGCATCCCAATGCATTTTCCGCCCTTGTTGACGCTATTCTGCCTAATATCACCGAAGTGACAATCGAAGCTTATCAGGCCGATGACCGCTGGCACCTTGTTGATGTGCGTGAGGATCGTGAGTGGCTGCAAGATCATTTACCCCAAGCGAAACATTTAAGCCGGGGTATTTTAGAGCGTGATATCGAAGCGCGTTTCCCCGATAAAAATACACCCATATTACTCTACTGCGCGGGTGGTGCGCGCTCCGCCTTGGCTGCCCATAATCTGCAACTTATGGGTTACACCCACGTTGCATCTATGATTGGTGGCTATAAGGGCTGGGTACAGCGTCAACTGCCAGTCGTGCAGGACTAAGCGTTCAGGATCTCATCTAATGCAATATTTTCCCTTGTTTGTCGATACGGTTAATTTGAATGTTCTACTGGTGGGGGCGGGCGATGTGGCGAGCCGTAAGTTAGCACTGCTGACACGTACTGAAGCCAATATCCACGTGGTAGCGCCAGAGGTGAACCCTGAAGTGCAACGTTATGCAGATGCTGGCCGCATTTTGTTATCCCAGCGTGAAGTTGTCCATGCCGACGTTCAAAATTATGATTTGGTGTATTTAGCTACGGCAAACGACAGTCTTAATGCAGAGTTAGCGACCTTAGCTACCGCGCGTGGTATCTGGGTTAATGCCGTTGATAATCCGGCCTTTTGCCGCTTTATCACTCCTTCTATTGTTGATCGAGGTCGTTTAGTGGTCGCGATCAGCACTGCGGGCGCTGCACCGGTATTTGCACGCACGATTCGCTCGCGTTTAGAATCTAGCCTACCGCAGTCACTCAAACCGTTATTCGATTTTGTCGCTGATAGACGCGTCGAAGTACAAGATAAACTCGATTCAACCTCGAAACGCCGCTTATTTTGGGAGCGTTTTTTCGATACCAATGGCGACCGTTTCGATAGTCGTACCACTGAGCATTACCATAATGCGTTTAATAACTTAGTCAGCCGCGGCGAAATCCTTTTGTTGGATGATACAACCTCTGTGGACTTACTGCCGCTCGCCGCCATGCCGCTATTGCAGCGCCTCGATTGTATATACAGCCAAGGTGATTTAAGCGTTGAACTCGCTGAACTTGTTCGCCGCGACGCAGATCGCGGTTTTTTACCCGCTTTCAGTGAGTTGAGTCAACAGTATGAGCTGGGTACGCGCATGCTACTGGTAGCGGATACGCAAAAAATCAGCTTGTTGAAAGCCCATTTCCCCATGGCTAAACATCTGCGACCCGGTGCGATTTAATTTCTTACCGATTCAGCCTTGGGTTCGATTTAACCTTTTGTTCGATTGCACTTTATGTTCGATTTCATGGGCGTATTCTATTGTTCGTTTGAGCTAATGCCGAGTCTCAGGTAGACTCGGCAGCCTTATTTTAGGATTTCGCTGTTTCAGGATTTCACTCTGCATTTAGGATGACTATGGCCCTCAAGGCGACCGTGTTTAAAGTCAATTTACAGATAGCCGATATGGATCGGAATTATTACCAAGACCATCAATTGACGCTTGCACAGCATCCTTCCGAAACCGATGGCCGCATGATGGTGCGTTTACTCGCGTTTATTGTGAATGCCAGCGAAACTTTAAGTTTTAGTAAAGGTCTGTGCGTCGATGACGAGCCAGAGCTATGGGACAAAACCCTATCCGGTGAAATTGAGTTGTGGGTTGAGTTTGGTCAGGCCGATGAAAAATGGCTGCGAAAGGCCAGCGGCCGTGCCAAAGTCGTGCAGCTCTTTACCTATGGTGGCCGCAGTGTACCGATTTGGTGGAAACAGAATCAGCAGGCGTTAGAGCGTTATCAGAATTTAAAAGTGTGGAATATTGCCGAAGAGTCCGTCACGGCGATGGAAGCCTTTGTTGGGCGCAATATGGCATTGCAAGTTTCGATTAGTGAAGGCCAAATTTGGTTATCGGATAATGAAACCAGCGTGTTGATTGAGCCTGAAATTCTCAAAGATATTGAATAACATGTTTTGTAAAAAAAGAGCCTGCAATTGCAGGCTCTTTCCGTTTATCACTTTTAAGTATCAGTAAGAGTATCGATTTTGATTTATTTGAAGCTCAGTTCCCAGCTATCGATATAACCAACATCACCACGGCCACTGTCTACGGCTTTTAACTTCCATACGCCGTTCGAATTAGCACCTGTCATATCTGCGGTATAGCTCTTATTGATATTGTCTGCACCAAGACCTGTGTTGTTATGCAGGGTAACCGTTTTTCCTGAAGGGCTGATCAGCTGCACTTTTAAGTCACCAATGTAAGGGTGGACTATGTTCACGACTGCAGTCACAGTACCTGAATCACCTGTGCGAGTAACCGTGATTGGGCTAGTGATCCCCGCCGCTTTGTTATCAGGAATATTATAGTTATCAGTATTGGTATAGCTCGTTGGCGTACCGCCGCCATTAGACGCTGTGTAGTTCGCCGTTAACGACACACCAGTGAAAGCCGAATCGCCTTTCACCATGGCATAGTAAGTGCCTGATTGTACGTTGGTGATTGGACAAGACTCACTATTGCCACTTTTATACGGACGGCAATCGTAATTAGTGGTGGTTGGCGCCGCGCCATATTGCACATACAAGTCCGCATCACCTGTGCCACCGTTCATCACAAAGCCTAGGTTAGTTGCACCTGCTGGAACTTCAAATGAAAAATGTAATTCTTCACCTGTTGCGCCTGCTAAACCTGTTTTCGCCACACCGTTCACGAGAACACTATCGCCCGGTTCGGTTGGATCGACAGGACCCGTTGGACCAGTACAAGATGCGTCTAGGAAGGCTTTTGCTGCAACTGCATTAACTAAACCATAGCCATAGTAGTTGTCACGACCCGCAGTACCAAGATCTTCTGCAGTCATTTTCAATGCGTTACGGACTTGCACCGCACTACATTCTGGGTGGTAGCTCCACACTAAGGTCGCAACACCTGACACATGCGGTGTCGCCATTGATGTACCGTTGTAGTACTCGTAATCTTTATTGCCTTGGTTGCTGACAGTGACTGTGGCGCCCAGTTGATTGCGCAATGCTAAGCCTGTTGCACGATCAACAGATACAGAAACCATATTGATTTCGTTGTTAGCATCGACAAGGAAGGGGTTTTGTAAGCCGGGTAATGCCGCGTTACTGTAAACAATCGTCGCACTGGCCCCCGCATTCTTACAGGCTTTAGCTGCGTTAATTTCAGGGTAGCTAGTGCCTTGATTACCAACACGTTCCACTAAACAAATCTTATTGGTCATGTTGCCGCAGTTGAAGCTTGTGCCGCTAACGGTACATTCTGCCAAAGTTGCAGTGCTGGTACCGTTAAATGGTGCGGGGACATAGCTGCCACCAGAGGATATCAGGCGATTGTGCGGCACGACACCTGAGTCAAAGTAAGACTGATTGCCGATAGTGATATCGGCTAAACGGCCTTCGCCACGGGTAACAGTCGATAGAACGGCTTCACCAGGGCCTGATATTTCCACTTGGTTGGTGTATTGGGAGAATGCTGAGTGGTCTTTATGGCTATCCACAGAGGCGACAGACATGACGCCATCGTAGGATGCTGGGTAGCTGTGAGTGCTATTCCCATCGTTACCCGCAGCAGCAATCAGGAGAACACCATTATTATAGTGGGCGGCCAGAGCGTTACGTTCAGTGGTGCTAGAACCTGAACCACCTAAACTCATAGTGACAACATTGGCGCCGTTGGTGACACAAGTGTCTACGGCAGCGACTAAGGATGAAGAGTAGCCCCAGCCAGATTCATTAAACACTTTGATCACATGAATATTGGCATTTTGATTTGGCATAACGCCGATCACGCCATCATTGTTGGCTATCGCCGCAATCGTCCCCGCAACGTGGGTACCGTGGGCGTTATTATTGCCCGGCTCAAACCAGTTACCCGTGCCTGAGTTATTGGTCCCTGTGACATTGTTGCCACCTAAGTCGCTGTGACTACGGTCGTAGCCTGAGTCGATAATACAAATAGTGCGGTTGCCCGCTTGGCTGTCGCTTAGCTGGGTTGCTCCTACAAAAGTTTGGCCCCAAGGCGTACTTTCACTTAGAAAGCGGCGTGGCATATCTTCTTCGACATATTCCACATCAGCACGGGTTTTTAAGGCATTGATCCCTTTGGCATCGAGTTTCACCGAGTAGCTGTTACTGCGGCCGATACGCTTCATTTCCTTCGCTTGTACTTTATTTAATGCGGTATGTTGGGCACTGATTTCAGCCATTTGTGGCTGATAATTCATTGTGGTTGGTAGCGTATCTGTTGTCGCGTCATTGAGTGATTGCAGATCACTCGTTGATTGCACACTATTGGCTGACATGATGGCCGCGGCATCAGTGTTTTTAAACTTCACAATGTAACGCTTTGGCAGTGGGGAGGTTTGTGCTTGTAATGCTGTGGCAAAACCTGGGGCTTGTGGTGCTGCTTGTACACCGGCTGAGATCGCAATAGCTAAGCTTGAAAGGCTTAACGCTATTTTAGTGGTTCTGTTGATTGTCATGTTCTTCTTCCATGGTCAATTTAGTGTTAATCATTATTATTTTATGTTTCATAAGAATAACTACGACTCAGATGCTACTCGGTTAGTGAATTTATCTGCGACCACAGGATTTGTAAATATTTTGTTAACAGCATGGCGGTTGGTAAGTGTTTAGATTTAATAGGCATTTATAATGCATATAAATTCAACTTGTAACTAGTTGTAACCAAGTTTTATTAAAATATTTGTTTTTTTATGTGATAAACGTGAATAAGTGAATACGAATTTACTACTTCATATACGGGTTTTTGATTGATTTTACCGTTATCAATGCATTGAAATTTATATATATATTTTTTTGTAATTAAAAATAACAAAAACAAACTTTAAGTTTTCATCATAATGAGAAGATTTTCTCAAGTGATTGATTATGCGAAATTGTTGCAAAAGGCTGTCAATAGGGTGGCGGTTGCCAATTGATTGACTTTACTTAGGCTGTTTGGGAATACGGGGGTTACTTATTTTATAGAACTACTAAAAAATCCTGTGCTCTTTCGTCCACAATGAATCTGGTAAAAACTTATTAATCCACCCCTGCTTAATTTCGATATTCTATTTAGACAATAAAAAAGCGCCCTAGGGCGCTTTTAGCCGTTAAACCTTGAATGACTAGAGTTAGGTGACAGTATTTAAGTGATTTATCCTTACTTTCCCACACTAGAGCCAATTTGATGGTAGTAAATTACTTAGCGGGTGTTTTTTGTGCCTCAACTAAGCTAGAGTAACCGCCACCATTATAGGTTTGGGTGTATCCGGCAGCGACTAAGGCTTCGGTCGCAATACTGCTACGACGGCCGCTGCGGCAATACAAGACGACGGGAGCATCTTTGGCGATGCCACGCTTAGCAAACTCCTCTGTCACTTGCTCAAAGGGAATATTGACCGCATTCGCTAAATGACCTTCGGCAAATTCTTCAGGCGTTCTAACATCGAGCACCATAGCGCCTGCGGCAATTTTATCCCATGCGATTGCAGGATCTTGGTCGGCGGCGCTGGCTATCATGGGCATTAGCAGCAGTGGCATGAGTACCAGTGATTGCAAGCTTAATAGGGCTAAGCGCATTAGACTTTGGCCACTGGTTACGAGGTTGTGGGTCACTTTATCTCTCCTTGACGGCTTTTCGGCACGCTTGTATTAGTCAAGCGTGTACTTGCTCACCTATCTCTTATCTCTTATCTCTTATCTTAACTCTTAAGTAGTGACTGTATGTGGCTTAGCTTTGTTTAGCAATTTCAGCCTCTGATTTTACACCCAATTTTCGTAAAACCATGGCGGCAGGACAAAAACCGGTAAAAGCACTTTGGAATAGGTTAGCGCCAACAAATGCGGTTAACCACAGAAAGTTGTGGTGCACATAGGCGGTTAACACCAGTGACAGTAACACCATCAATCCGGCAAAAGCCATAATACTGCGTTCTAATGACATACCTTACTCCTTGAAGCCATCTTGGTGATGGCCTTTGTTGTGGTTAGTTTTGTGTTTGTATCTGAACAGTATTCATACGGTTTTTCATGGCCGTGTAGTACAGCACAGGGATGACAACTAAGGTCAGTATGGTCGAGATAAAAATACCAAAGATCAGACTGATCGCTAAGCCATTGAAAATCGGATCATCAAGAATAAACAATGCCCCTATCATGGCTGCAAATGCAGTCAGCATGATAGGTTTAGCTCGCACGGCGCCAGAGTGGATCACTGCCCGCTCAAAGGGCACGCCGGATGCGGTTTCTTGATTAATAAAATCGACCAATAATATCGAGTTACGCACAATAATCCCCGCCAGCGCTATCATGCCTATCATGGACGTCGCGGTGAATTGTGCTCCGAGCAGGGCATGTCCAGGCATTACGCCAATCACAGTCAGTGGAATTGGCGCCATGATGATAAGCGGCACCAGATACGATCTAAACTGCGCGACCACCAATAAATAAATCGCAATCATACCGACCGCATAGGCGATACCCATGTCTCTAAAGGTTTCGTAGGTGATCTTCCATTCGCCATCCCAGAGCACGGCGACTGAGTCTAACCCTGTGGGTTGGTGAATATAATGCTGATCAAACCCTAAGCCATCGACGCCATCGATTTTGCCCGCCATATCGAACATGCCGTAGAGCGGGCTGTCCAGTGGTCCCGACATATCGGCGACAACCATGATCATAGGGATCATATTCTTATGGATAATCGGTGCATCGATTTTGCCGCGTTTGATGGTTACCAGCTCAGACACAGGCACGGATTGCCCCGTTTGGCTCAGTAACTTCATATTCAGCACTTGATCTAAATCGACTTTCGCGCCTTCGTTTAATTGCAGGCGGATCGGTATCGGTTGTTTTTGCTGGGCTTGATGTAAATAACTCACATCTTTGCCGCCAACGGAGGTGGCAATCAAGTCGACAATATTGCTGTAGGGCACGGCCATCAGGCTGGCTTTACTGCGGTCGATCATCACTTGCCATTTTTGCTGGGCAGCGGGCAAGAAAATATCGATATCGACCACATCTTTGGTTTCATGGAACAGCGCCTGCATCTCGTAAGCGGCTTGCTCGCGGATTGCGGGGCTTGGGCCATACACTTCAGCAACCAGCGGCGACCACACCGGCGGCCCAGGTGGCACTTCAACCACTTTGATATTGGCTTGATATTGCTCGCCAATTTGCTGCAGTTCGTCTCGCACCGATACCGCTATGCTGTGGCTGTCGCGCTTGCGGTGTTTCTTATCCACTAGGTTCACTTGGATGTCGCCAAGCTCTTGGCTGTGACGCAGGAAATAGTGGCGCACTAAGCCGTTAAAGTTCATTGGCGCGTTAGTGCCCGCATACAATTGCAGATGCTCGACCTCAGGGACGGTTGTTAGGTAGCGACTCAAATCCTGCAATACTCTTTGTGTTTGCTCTACGGGAGTGCCTTCTGGCATGTCCACCATCACTTGAAACTCTGACTTATTATCGAAGGGCAGCATTTTAAGCACCACGAGCTGACCCACGGGGAGCGCGACGGCGATGCCGATTAACACAAATACGCCGGCAGCCAGTCCCACTCTTGCCTTACGGGCATTTTTACCCAGCAGGAAAGGACCAATTAAGTGAGTAAAGAGGCGCACCATCTTAGTTTCAGCTTCATCCTCGTGCGAGGCTTGGGCAGTATCGTGTTGGTCATTATGTTTCAGCAGTTTATGACTGAGCCAAGGAGTGACCACAAATGCCACAACGAGGGAAATTAACATGCCCATACTGGCGTTGATGGGGATCGGGCTCATGTAAGGCCCCATTAAGCCCGATACAAAAGCCATCGGCAGCAAGGCTGCGATAACTGTAAATGTCGCCAGAATCGTCGGGCCACCGACTTCATCGACCGCCACAGGAATAAGCTCGCTGAAGGAATTTTTGCCGAGCGCCATATGCCGGTGGATGTTTTCTACTACGACTATGGCATCGTCGACCAAGATGCCGATGGAGAAAATCAAGGCGAACAAGGACACGCGGTTTAAGGTAAATCCCCACGCCCAAGAGGCGAAAAGGGTGATCGCTAGCGTGATAATAATGGCCACGCCCACGACTAAGGATTCGCGTGCGCCCATGGTTAAAAAGACCAGCACGACTACGGCGCTGGTGGCAAAAATCAGTTTTAAAATAAGGGTGTTAGATTTATCCGCCGCGGTTTCGCCATAGTTACGTGACACTGTGACTTCGACATTTGCCGGGATCAACACATTGTCGACTTTAGCTATCCGCTCAATCACACTGTCGGCGATATCGACGGCATTTTGGCCTGCTTGTTTACCAATTGCGATTGTGACGGCGGGATAAATGTCGGTTTTATCTGCGTGCCAAACGCTCTGTTTAGGGATATCACTTTTTAAGCTGATTTCAGCAATATCCGCCAAATAAATCGGAATATTTTTGCCTTGTTTATCTTGATAGACACTGACGACTAATTGCTTGAGATCGTCGATGGATTGTAAAAACTGCCCAGCTTGGACCTTTATCTCTTGATTGCCTTGCACTAAGGATGCAGGCATAGAGACCATATTATTGTCATTCAGGCTTTGTCTTAACTTATCGTAGGTCAGATTAAAGCTGTTCATCTTGGCGGGATCGATACGTATGTTGGCCACCATATCGTGCTGGCCAACGGTATCGATTTCGCGAGTGCCGTGAATACGCTTAATTTCGGTTTCTAATCCAAGGGCGACATGGGTTAGCTGCTCAGCAGACACTTGCCTGTCCTTTGACCATAAGGTCAAACTGACAATGGGCACATCATCGATGCCGCGGGGTTTAATTAGCGGATCGCCCACGCCAGCGCCCCTTGGCAATTTATCCATATTGGAATAAATCTGGTTGTATAGGCTGACGATGGCATCATTGCGCGCAACGCCGACCTTAAAGATGACGATGATCAGCGCGCCATCGGGTTGGGAGAACGAGTACAGAGTATCTATGCCTTTGATTTCGGAGATCACTTGTTCCGCTGGCAGGGTGACTAAGTTTTCAACTTCCGTGGGTGTCGCACCGGGAAAAGGGATAAACACATCGGCAAAGGTGACATCAATTTGTGGCTCTTCTTCTTTTGGTGTCACCAAAATGGCGAATAAGCCAAGTAAGAGCCCGAGAAGTGCTAATAGCGGCGTGATGGCGCTATTTTGAAAGGCAGCGGCAATTCGTCCGGAAATCCCAAGTGTGGTTTGTGGTACTGGAGCATGTTTCATAAAACAACCTCGACAAAGCTTAAGTCGCTAGGGAATTTATTGCTTCTTGCTGAGCAACACTTGGTAGGCATCAACGGCCACCTTGTCACCCGACTTAAGGCCCGCAAGCACTTCTACTTCGCCATCTAAGGGCTCAGTGACACGGACTTGGGTCAGTACAAAGGCTTCGCCTTGTTTAAGGTAAACACTGCTCAGTTCGTTCATTGTGAGCAGTGCAGAGGTGGGCAGTTGGATTTTTTCCCGATCGCCATTTTTAAAGGAAGCTTTTGCCCAAGTACCGGGTTGAAGATTGGCTTCATTTTCTGGCAGATTAATTCGCACTTGATAACTGTGGCTGACGGGATCGGCGAAACTGAAAATCGTGAGGTCGGTTGAGGTGAACTCGCGCCCATTACTTAAACGGACGAGAAATTCGGGGGAATTTTTAAGTTGGTTAATGTAACGCTGTGGCACTTGAGTAATGGCGCGCATTTGACTCGCGGAAAACCCTGAAAGTAGTGCTTGTCCTGGGCTTACGGTTTCGCCAAGTTCGACAAAACGCTCAGTGACTATGCCACTAAAAGGCGCTGAAACGACAGTGTATTTTAAGGATTCGTTGGCTTTGATGACACGGGCTTGTGCTGCACTGACGGCTTGTTCTGTTGCTTTAGCATTGGCGGTGGCTTCATCCATCGCGCCCTTAGAAATCGCGCCTTGGGGAAATAGCTCTTTATAACGTTTGTATTGTGCCTGAGCTTCGACATTTAAAGCCTTCGCTTTGGCTAGATCAGCCTCAAAGCTTGCCAGTTCAGCGCCTTGCTCTTTACTGGTAATTTCCAGTAGGGCGGCTCCTTCGGGGACGACATCGTTAACATCGTAGTTGAGTTTGACAATACGACCAGAGGTTTGCGCCGATACCGTCGCTGCTTTTACTGCTTCAATGGTGGCGTCTAAGGTGACCCAATTCGGATAGGGTTTATTTAAGACTTCGATGGTTTCGACTGAGGCTGCCTGAGCTTGCGTACTGGAAAGTGCCAGCAGTAAGAAAAAAGCACGAGAAATTGATGTCATAACTTATATCACCCCAGATGTAATTTATGAGAAAATTCTAATGGAGTTGTTTTCAATAGGCAATCAATATTTATTAGAAAAATTTAATGTAGTGTTTTTACCTAATTTAGGAATAAGGAATAAGGCCTATAGCGCCTTATTCCTCGTGCTTCAGATCTTCAAATTAAGCCTAAAATTTAGTCATTTAAATAATAGGTTAGTGTGGAAACGATGCGAATTTGTTTAATGTAAGGCGTGCTGCTGTCGCGGTCTGAAATGGTGAACTGGCCTTGACTCGCACTTTTAATTTTTCCGAGGCGAGAATCCGAATCCTTAGCAAATTTTTCAGCCACTTCGCGGGCATTTTGAGTCGCTTCTTGCACCATGACAGGTTTGACTGAGTTGAGATCGGTAAACAGAAACTCAGTGCGATTATCATAATCTTGGCTGGCAATCGCTATGCCTTCTTTTACTAAGTTAATCATTTGCTTACGGGTGTTCAGCATGAGATCAATCTGTGGGGTATAAACCGATAGGTTCACTTTTGCTGAGTAACGGTATCTGACGTTGGGATCGACATAACCTTGGGCTTGGCGATCTTCTATTGAGGGCAAAGAGACAGTAATTTCGCTGTCGCTAAAGTCTTGTTCCTTTAAAAACGCCACAACACGATCGGTTTTTTGCTGAACCGTCTCATAGAGTTTAGGCAGATTGTTATCGACCTCAGTGAAATTGATTGGCCAAATTGCCACATTGGCTTTGACTTCTTTTTCCGCTAAGCCCTTTACCGTGACAGTGCGTTCCATGGCTTTCATTTGCAATAGTGCTGAGCTTGCTGTCTGTCCTACATAAACAAGCCCCGCGCAAAGGAAACCACCTAACAGCAGGGCAGGAAGGATGTTACTTTTTTCCATAAAAAGAATCTCTTGATTAGATGAACTCAGTCTACGATACCGAATAAACCTCAGTCATGCACTGGGTTTATTCGGAATAGATGCCGCTTAAGGCAGGGGAGATTATGTTGAGAGATGAGTTTGGAAATATCTGTTTAAAGCATTTATTTTTCAGGAGGGATGGCGCTTGGCTGCCATAATTCGACCTTATTGCCATCAGGGTCAATAAACCAGCCAAAGCGGCCAAATTCTGAATTTTCAATACCACCAATCGGTTGACCGCCACCTTGCTCTACTTGTACTAGGGCTTGCTCTAGATCGTCAACGACAAAGTTGAACATAAACCCTTTATCTGAGGGGGCGAAATAGTCCGTGCTATGGGCGAAAGGGGTCCAAACATGGTAGCCAAGAGTTGATTTATCTGTGTGATAAAATGCGGCGCCGCCCCAGTCTTCAATGGGGACTTGAAGATGGGTTTTATACCAAGTTGCCAAGGTAACAGGATCCGCACTTTTAAAGAAAATTCCACCGAGTCCAATGACTTTAGCCATAGCCGTAGCTGCGTTTACAGGAGTATGAATTAACTTTAGGCAATAAATGCTTAAGATACAAAAAAGCCGCAAAAAATGCGGCTTTTGGTGTTAGGAATTTATCTTAGAACTGGTAGCTGTATTGAACTGAGTAGTACATACCACTTGATTCAGTAATAGCATTAACAGGGCCTGCGATTGCGCTGTTTTCGATCAGGTGAACTTCTTCACCTTTAATATAAGCGATACCAAAGTCAACCGTGTTTTGTAGGTTGATATGGTAGCTCATACCCGCTGTGTACCAGTTACGGTCAGAGTCTGGGAATGAAATAGAGCTGATTTCGTCCACAACGCCTTGGTCATGCATATAACCTGCACGAACGGTGAATTGTTCGTTGATTGTGTAAGTACCACCTAGGCTGAATAACCATGAATCTTTCCATTGGTATTCTTTCAGCGCAACATCACCTACGGCTTGAGTCACTCCAACAGCTGGAATGGTTGCAACACCATCTTTAGCTGTGATTTGTTCAAAATTACCCCATTGGGTGTGCTGCGCTGTATAGTGCAGAGCAAACTTAGGGGTGATTTGATGAAAACCTGCAACTTGGAAGATATCCGCTAGCGGTACATCTAAACTATCAAAACTGGTGGCAACAGCCACTTGTCCAACATTTGGTATATTGGTTGATGTAATGGTATTAACATCACCTTTAACATTCACTGTTGGGCTGAAACGGTAGCTGATACCGAAACGATTGTCTTTATCTAACTCAATTGTGGCACCCACAATACCACCAAACGCCCAACCGTCAGCGTCGACGTCAACCAGAGGTGTCGCGCCCATGTTACGGGTTAAACGGCCTTCACCGTAAATGGCATCAATACCAGCACCGATACTGAACATGTCATTAATACGGTATGAAAGGCTGGTGTTAAAGTTAACAGTTGTTACTTCTGTTTCGCCAAGCAGATCATAAGGTGCTTGTGAGCCTGCTGGTAAACTCTTTGAAAGTGAGCTGGCATCGGTACCGGTACCAAAGTTAGAGAAAGCGGCAAAACCTACGGCGAACTTATCGTCGATTGGGTGGATGTAGAAAATATTAGGGATAATTTTAGAGCTACCCGCGTCATCGATGCTGCCTAAGTCTACGCCACCGGCCTTAAAGTTAACGTCTTTAACATCAACAGTAATATCGGCATAAGTTAAGCCGAAGGAGATCGCATCTTTATCGAATAATGCCATAGCAGCAGGGTTACGTGATAACACAGAAGCGTTATCGGCAATAACCGCATCACCCGCAAATGCACGGCCCATACCAGTTGCTGATTGGCTGTTTAGTTGAAAACCTGAAGCTAAGGTTTGTGTGCTTGCTAATGCGACAGAAACGGCAATGAGTGTCTTGTTGAATGTTTTCATTATTATTCTCTCTATTTTTTATAAGTATTGGATTTTTATTCGGTCCTAGTCCGCCGAAAGTATTTAAATCCATTTATTAGTCTCCGGCATCTTATGGATTCAATGTACCCTCAACAAGTCCGACCAGAAGTGAAATATGTTAATTTTCAGTTAATTAAAAGTCTTTAAAACAAGAGTGATACTTTAGTATGCTTGAATGGTCTGGCCAGATGCTTGATATGAAGGGCTTTGGGTGCTGCTATGGGTTTCAATTGAAGTTAACGGTTTGTAATGGTGTGTAGGGTATTTAAAAGGATACAAAATGTAAAAAGCGCACACTTGTGCGCTTTTAAACATATGGAAGCATATCTAGATTAGAGTGCAGACTTAAATTGTTCGAACTCTGTCGTTACTTTTTCACTTGGAGCAGAGAATTTACTGACTAAAATACCCGCAATAGTCGCGAATATAAACCCAGGAAGGATTTCGTAGACTTCAAAAATGCCACCAGTGAGTTGCTTCCAAATCACCACAGTTAATGCACCGACAATAATAGTGGCGATAGCGCCATTACGGCTATATTGCTTCCAAAACAAGGATAACAAGACTACGGGACCAAAGGCCGCACCAAAGCCTGCCCAAGCATAACTCACTAGGCTGAGTACGCTACTTTCAGGATTGAGTGCTATCACACCTGCAATCACAGCGATAGCGAGTACACCTAAACGACCTACCATCATTAGCTCGCGATCATCGGCTTTTGGGCGCAACCATTTACGGTAGAAATCTTCGGTGATGACACTTGAGCAGACTAAGAGTTGTGAGTCGATAGTACTCATGATTGCCGATAAAATAGCGGCGATTAATAGCCCACCAATCCATGGGTTAAACGCCGCTTGAGCTAAATGGATAAATACCGTTTCAGAATTGGCTAATGGCTCTTTGGCGAAATAGAGCGAGCCTGCGATACCTGTGGCTAACGCGCCAATGAGAGATAACACCATCCAGCTCATGGCAATACGGCGTGACAAGGGCAGGGCATCGGCACTGCCTATCGCCATAAAACGCGACAAAATATGTGGCTGACCAAAATAACCTAGGCCCCATGCGAGCAAAGATAACATGCCGATGGCAGTGGTTTTGTCATTGACCAATGCCAACATTGCGGGATCAATCGTTTCAATACCTGCATGGCTTTCGGGGTGAGCGAAAACGGCGAAAGGGACAATCAATAGGGCGATGAGCATTAAACTGCCTTGGAAAAAGTCAGTCCAACACACGGCAAAGAAACCGCCAATAAAGGTGTAACCGACTATGATGGCCGAGCCAATCACGAGGGCTGCGGTGTAATCAAGCCCAAAGACTTTCTCAAACAAAATCGCGCCACCGACCATGCCAGAGGAGGCATAGAAAGTAAAAAACACCAGAATAGTGATTGCGGAAACGAGTTTGAGATAGCCTTGGGTATCGTGGAAACGTTTCTCGAAAAAATCCGGTAAAGTGAGGGCGTTATCGGCGAGTTGGGTATAAATGCGCAGTCGTTTGGCAACAAATAACCAGTTTAGCCAAGCACCAATAATTAATCCTACGCCAATCCAGGCTGCACCTAAGCCGCTTAAGTAAACTGCGCCGGGTAGCCCCAGTAACAGCCAACCTGACATGTCAGATGCACCCACGCTGAGTGCGGTCACTGCGGGGCCCATTTTGCGGCCACCTAAAATATAATCATCAACAGTATCGGTAGCACGGTAAGCCCAAAAACCTATGCCCATCATCAATACTAAGTAACCAACAAATGTGATTAAAATCGGGGTTTCAATCGTCATCTTGCCTTTTCCCATCTTTTTATTATTAAAAGTGGCAAGCATGCTACCAGATGTTTGAACGTGCGCCCATTAGCAGATGTAAGTGTGATTGAAATCTAACCTCCGACAACATGAAAATATCGGAGGTTGATTTTTAAATATCATTTATAACAATAGCTTAAATAAATATATTCTTGATTTCGTCTTTTATATAGCTAAGGTCAGCTTGATCCTCACCTATGAGCAAAATAAATGCATCGGGCGTTTCAAAGCCCATTCCTTGATATTTACCGTCGGCGAAGGTTTTATCCAACACCATACGTTTCTCGAGTGGCACGATAAAGAGTGTCACCTTACTTTGTTCGCCCTGAAGCACTAAGTGCAGGCTTTTTACCCCTTGAAAATCGCAATAAGAGGTGTAATACACTTTGCCCGGTTGTTGGGTAAATTTGGCATTGCCAAAGTCTTTTATCGACGCAAGCTGGGCATTGACTTGACTAAAATTGACATTTTGATCGACATGCAAGGCAATATCTTCATGGTAGACATGGGCCAAGGCATGTTCAGCCAAATCAATAGGCCCTAAGCGTAATAGGCTGAAGCTGATGCCTACCACAAACGCGACCGAGGCTGCCATGGCCACTAAAAAAAACGTTTGCCGGCGCTGTTTATGGTGCTGTTGTAACTGCTGACGCAAAATGAGTTTGTCGGCGAGATCCTCAGCCACATCCACTTTCAATGCGTTGCTCAGTTTGGTATCAAGGTTTTTAAGCTCATTGATTAGGGCTTGGTTTTCTGGCTTGGCATTGATCTGCGCCAGAAAGTCAGCATCTTGATTATGAGGATCTTCATAAGCTTGACGTCTAAATTTAAGCTCATCCATTGGATTGACCTCTCACATCATTCTTCTCAAGTAATTCTTTCAATTGGCTCCTCGCCCGAAATAAACGCGTCATTACGGTGTTGCGATTGAGCTCCATCAGCTCGGCGATTTCATCGCCGCTAAAGCCACCAATGAGCTGGAGTAAGAGTGGTTCGCGGTATTCGATATCCAGCTTGCCAATTTGTCGACGGATCAGATATTGCTCGGTCTGCTCTTCACTGCTATTGGAGATATTGTCTTCCAATGTATCTTGCTCAACGTCGGAATAATCGAACTGTTTACGCTCGAAACGCCGCGCATTTTCACGCCTAAGAATCGTGATCAGCCAAGCTTTCGCCGCTTTATCATCCTTGAGGGAATCCAAAGCGCGCCACGCCCGCAAGAAGGTTTCTTGGGTAATGTCTTCAGCCACGTGCTTATCGCCGCATAACCAATAGGCGTAGCGGAAAATGTCTGCATGTAGCGCCTTGACTAGGCTGTTGTATCGTCGTTGTTTGCTTAGCATGTCAGAAGAGACCGCGGGCTCGACGGATTTCTTGCGCCAGTTAGCAAACATTTTTTATCTTTGGGCTTTTTGGCGGAATATTTAGCATGGTAGCACTCGCTTCTTTGTCATTAACCCCATCATTTATTTAGGATTCAGTGGGCTTAATGGCGCTGATTTTGGGTTTGAATGTTTATGCTCACAGGCCTTAACCGCGTTAAGTAAGGCGGTACATTCGGCGCTTAAGTGGCTATTTGTATTGTTAGAATTCGCACTGCTCGTATTAGCACTGTCAGTATGGTGGCTCTTATCGGCCTTCGCACTGTAGGCTTTGATTTGCAGTTGCTGTATCGCCTGTGCGAGTTGCGGAGACTGCTCGGCAATTTTATCGAGTGTCATAGGCGCTTGCTGTAACTCGCTGAAGTAGCGCTGTAACTGCAACATAATGCGGCTCACATCGCCACTGGCGCAGGCTTGCTCCAATCCTTGTAGCCCAGCAATATTCGCTGATTGTGCTGAACTGATTGAAGAGTTTACTGCAATTGGGGCGGCCGTTTGATTTTTTAAGGCGCGGCGCCAAGCGACTAAGGTGATAATCCAAGCGACTAGAGTGACCAGCCATAGCGCAGCAAAAACAGTGGTTAGCCAAGACCAGCCCTTATCGGCCGCGGAGTTGGTTTCCCATGTTGGTTGAGCTGGCGTATCACTGACAGCACCACCTTCAACGATTATGGTACGTGCGGGCAGCGTTGCAGTTTCTTGACGTTTAAGGCGCGGATTCCACCAAGGCACTTTGATTTCGGGCAAGGTAAAGGTGCCTGCTTTGCTGGGAACGATTGCCGAAGTAATACTGTACTGCGAAACAATTTGTGCATCGCGCACAAAGGTCTGCCGCTGGGGTTTTTCTGGGTATGATTTAAGCTCATCGGGCAGAGTTTGCACTATATCAGGCAGACTATTTTCATCGGCATTGGAAGCCAACAGCGTAATAGTGCGGGTGATAGGGCTACCGACGGTAAACTTTTTAATATCCTCAGGGAAGTTTTCTTTTAGCGCCACTAAATCGGCAACCAGCCATTGGCCTTGGAAACTTGTTGGTGCGGGATTCACTTGAACTGTCAGTGAGGGCGCGCCTGCTTGCATTGGGCGGCTTTCATTAAAGCCAAACATGCCGCCACGGCGTTGGGACTCTACCAGCACATCGCCAGCAAAGGTTGCACCTTTGATATTCACTTGGCCGGGCAAATCGGGAATGATGCCATAGGTGCGTTCAATCACGCGGTAACGTCGGCCATCGACTATCTCTGAACCATCCCTATCTTCACCGATTTGTTTGATCTGTGCGCCTTCGATCACTGGTGCACTCAATACGCCCCTTTGTAATTCCACCGCCAGATAGAGCTTCACCTTGTAGGTAATGAGCTGCCCAACATAGGCTTCGTCGGTCGAGACTTTGGCGTCAATGAACAGATTGTTCATTTGCGCGGGCTGGCTACCAGTTTCGACCACTTTGAGTGGAATAGGCGATGAGCTGACGCCGTCAATACTAAAGGCTGGAATGGTTAACTGGCCTTGTTGTTTTGGCGCGAGCAGTACTTGCCAGCGGGTTTCTTTGACCGCATCGAAGTTCATGATTTGCGTGCTGCGGCTCACGCTAGTACGGCCGACAATAAAATCTTTCAGTAGTGCGGATGTGTCTAGCTTGCCGGTATCGACTTCGTCATCGACACTGATGTTGAGCACAAAGTATTCGCCCTCCATCACTGGGTTGCGATCGACCGAGGCCTCAATTTTGCTAAGTGCAAAGGCGGGATGAGCCACTCCGATGGCAAGGAGTAGCAGGATAAAAAATTGTCTCGTCACCACTGTTCGTTATCCTTTGATATTTGGCCATTTTGACGGCGTTTTTGATATTCCAACTGCATCTTGTTGCGCAGTAACACTTGCGGGTCTTCACTCACGCCCCTCAGTGCTCGCTGCATTTCTGCGGGCAGTGGCTCGCTATTGGTTGGCGGTGCCTCGACCGATTCACTCATAGCAGCCTCTTGCTTATCTTGCGCATTTTGCTCTGGAGCTTCTTTGGCGGCAACGCTTTGCTTTTCTTGCTCAGCTGACTTTTGCTCTTCAGCATCTGCTTTAGCCTGCGCTTGCATCTTAGCTTCATTTTCTACAGGTGAATTGTCTACCGGCTCATTTTCCTGCGTATCCTGCTCGCCATTTTGCTGCTTGGCTTCATCCTGCTGATCCTGAGCATTGCCATTTTGCTTATCTTGCTCAGATTGTTGCTCATCCGTTTTTTGCTGTTCAGGGCTTTGATCCGCGTCGGCATTGTCCTGTTGATCCTGAGGCTCTTGCCCTGCTTGATCTTGTTTATTTTTCTGAGCTCTATCTTGGTCAGATTGCTGTTTATCCTGCGATTTTTGGTCACCGGATTGTTGGTCGCCAGACTGCTGATCACCTTGTTGATCTTGGTTCTTATCCTGTTGCTCGTTTTTACCTTGCTGTTGTTGCTGTTCCTGCAATAACTTTTCAGCAAGTTCAAGGTTGGCCTTCGCCGCAGGGAAATCAGCTTGTTTCTCAAGCGCGGCTTGATAGCGCTCCTTGGCCTTATCGGGTTTACCGAGTTGCATCAACGCATTGCCTTGATTGTAGAGGCCTTGGGCTGAGCTATCTTGCTCGAAGGTTTTCAGTGCTTGCGCAAAATCACCGGCTTTGTATTGGGCGCTGCCACGCCATTGGGGCGACTCAAACTGCTTAGCGGCGTTTGCGTAATCTTGGGATTGATAGGCCTGCATCGCTTGTTGATCTGTGGTTTTCCACACATTGTCCCACACACTGGCATGGGCTGGTTGAGGCACAGCCGCGAGCAGTAAGCTGCCAGCAAGAGTGACAAATCCAACACTGGCCACGATTCCTTGTCTAAAGCTGAAAAGGGCGGGTAGCAGTAATAATAAGGCGAGGTAAGGACCGAGATCCTGCCAAGTTTCACCATCAAGATCTGTGGCTTTCGCATCGCCAGCATCGCTTAACCATTGCTGTAATTGGGCGAGATCATTACCGTCGGTGCGATTCTGGATCAGAACGCCTTTGTTATTCACGGCCAGTTTTTGTAGCAGAGCGAAATCAGTGCTGGCCACAACGACTTCGTTGCTGCTGTCGCGTTGTAATTGTCCATCGGATAGACGAATTGGCGCGCCTTGGCTGGTACCAAAAGCGACGACGGCGAGGCGATATTGGGTGCCACTTAATGCCGAGTTAGCCTCATCAAACTGGGCAGCAGTTATGCCATCTGTCATCAGGATAATATCACCGCGAATATGCCCACCCTGAGCCAGTAGCGTTTTGGCTTGGGTCAAGCCTGCCGCTAAGTTTGAGCCACGAACGGGCATGATCTCAGGACTTAACGTCGGCAGTAAATTGAGTAGCGTGCCGGTATCGCGCGTTAACGGGCTGATAGTAAAGGCATCGCCGGCAAAGGCGACTAAACCTGTTTCACCTTCTTTAAGATTACGCAGGAGATCCGTTGCCCTAAATTTGGCTTGGGTTAACCGATTCGGCGCAAGATCGGTGGCGAACATAGATACGGACATGTCCATCACCAGTACGCGGCCTTGCTCGGCGGCAAACACAGGTAAGGATTGTTTATTAACGGCAGGTCCGGCGAGTGCTAAGGTCGCAATCAACCAAGTTAAGGCTAATAAATGCAACGGACGGCGGGATTTCTTATTGCCTTGGGTGACCAATATCTTGGCTAAGTGCGGCGCAATATAACGATTCCACGCGCTGTGGCTCTCGTGTTGCCGCCATAAACTCAACAAGGCTAAGGCTAGCGGTACTAGTGCGAGTAGCCATTCGGGACGAATAAAATGTAGGCTCATTATTTGATGTTCCCCTGTGAAGTGGTTGCGACAGAGGGTTTAACGCGGCGCGCTGCAAAGAGTGGCAATTGACCTAAGGCAATCCACAGACTCGTCAGTAATGCCAGTGCCAGCGGCCAGTAGAACAGATCTGCCTGCGGACGATAGCTTAATTGATCGCGACTCACAGGTTCGAGTTTATCGATTTCTTGGTAAATCTGGTCTAGCTCTTGGCTGTTACGGGCGCGAAAATAACGGCCGTGGGTGACGTCAGCGATATGCTTAAGTTGGTTTTCATCCAGATCCATCGAAGGATTAACCCGCTCGCGGCCAAAGAGTGTACGGCGCTCCATTACATCTGCGCCCACACCAACCGTATAAATAGTAACTTTACGATTAGCGGCAATTTGCGCTGCTTGCTCTGGTTCGATATTGCCCGCGTTGTTAGAACCGTCGGTCAATAAAATCAACACTCTATTACTCTCGTCCATTTTATCGAAGCGTTTTACCGCCAGCGCGATGGCTTCACCTATGGCGGTTTGCTTACCGACTAAGCCAATTTGTGCTTCTTTTAAAAATTGCGCGACTGAACGTCTGTCTTGGGTCAGCGGCGCCTGTAAATAGGCGTGATCGGCAAAGAGGATCAAGCCGATACGATCACCTTTGCGGCGCTCGATAAAGTCACTGACGACGTGCTGAATTAAAGTGAAACGATCGACGGTTTTGCCATTCACCACCATGTCTTCAATCTGCATACTGCCGGATAAATCCACCGCCATCATCAAATCGCGGCCTTGGCTTGGCAGTTCGATAGGTTCACCAAGCCATTGAGGACGAGCAATAGCGAGCACTAACAGGCACCACATCAGCCAGTAGCGTTTGCGACTCTGGCGCGTGTTGGCCGCTAAGCTTTGTTTACCTGTTTGGCTTATTCCGGGTAATTGCAGCCGGCCACCATCCACTTGTACTGTGTGTTGGCGCCAAAAAATCAAAGGTAAAGGCAGTAATATCAATAGCCAAGGCCATGCAATTGTTAACATTGTGCCTCCGGTTGTTTGGTGTCAGCTGGCTGGATTGGCGCTTGGCTTTTAGCTTGAGCGTCGCCACTAGCTTGAACGTAGCCCTTAGCTTGAACAAGATTCGGCTCAGGCGCACTCAGTTTTGCTTTCGATGCCAACCAAGCCTGCGCCAGTTGATGCAAATCATTGGCTTCAGCTAAGGTCAATGGCGAAGCCTGATGGCGTTTGGCCAACAAGGCGCCAATACGTTGGCGTTTTGGCGCGGGTAAATAGCTGTCTAACCAAGCCGCCCAAGCTTCACCATCTAACGAGGCTATTGCTTCTCTGCTGAGGTAACTCATGGCGGTGCGCTTTAATAGGCTGTTGACGTCAGAGGCATAGGAAGTCGCTTGTCTATCGAGCTGATTGAGTAACTGTTTAGCGGCTTTTTTCGGTGCGAAGTCACGGGCGCGTTTTCTTAGCCAGATAACTAAGAGTGTGATGAGGGCAATCACAAGAGCTAAAACCAGCCAATAACCGATTGCCCAAGGCCAAGCGCCGATCGGTTCGGGATGAATAATATCCTGCAGTTGTGCAAGGGCTGGGTTTGGCGCCGTAGAAGGCATAGGTACTGTTGCCTGTGGATTTGCTATTTCTGAATTCACTGTTGCTGGATCCATAGTTAACGCAATAATTCCAATTGATGGGCTAGGGGAGCACCCGCATCTATGAGCTGGGTACGTACGCGCAGTTGCTGCATCATGGCGATAAAGTTGTTTTGTTGACGCAACTGAATGTCGAGCCAAGCCTGATAACTGTGGCGGGTAAGCACTAAGTTCTCATTCCCATCCCGTACCGGCAAATTAAAGTTGTGTGGTAACGGCAGTGTACCTTGACGCAGAGGATCGGTAATAAGATAGGCACCCACATCGCAATGACGCTTAAGCTCGGTGAGAGGCGCGATACATTGGGGACTAAAATGGCTGCCATCTGTCACTATCCAAACTAAGGAGCCGGGTTTGGCGATACGTTGTAATCGCTGACAGGCACGCAGGATATGGTCAGGATCGCGCTGGCCAGTGCCAACATGATTGAGCTGATTTTCGTGCACACGGCGCAGGCCTGAGATCAATTGCAATATGCCCTGACGACGGCTGCGGGGTTTGAGCTCTAAATGCTCAGACTCGCATGCGATCAAGGCGCCGAGCCGATCGCCATGGTTAATCGCATTCCAACCTAAGGTGGTCGCAAGGTGTCCTGCTTGCACCGATTGCAGCAATAAACTCGAACCAAAATAGAGGCTTTGGCTCAAGTCGATTAACAATAAAATAGGGCGCTCACGTTCTTCGACAAATAACTTAGTGTGAGTTGTGCCTGTACGAGCGGTAACGCGCCAATCAATGGTGCGCACATCGTCGCCCTGTTGGTAGTGGCGCACCTCGGCAAACTCCATACCGCGGCCTTTGATTAAGCTGCTGCGATGGCCCGCTAAATTAGCGCGGGCACGGCTATAACGCTCAGGCATAGCACGGGCGATATTTTGGCACGCCAGCAGCTCTTGCTCGGTTAAATGCAAGCCATCGGCAAAAAGCGGCAAGCCATCGACTGAGGCTGAGAGTCGCGCTGTGTCACTCATCTTATTTCACCTTTATCTTCACCGTTAAGGTACTGCAACTTGACTTAAGATGTGGTTGATCACGTGATCGCGGCTGACACCTTCGGCCTGTGCTTGGTAGCTAAGTAGCAATCTGTGTCTTAACACGTTCGGTGCGACGGCTTGAATGTCTTCTGGTGAAACAAAGTCTCGCTCGTGCAGCCAAGCACGGGCGCGGGCGCAGCGTTCTAATGAAATAGTTGCGCGCGGGCTGACGCCGTACTCAAGCCACTTAGCTAAGTCTTCGCTGTAACGTAAAGGCTCACGGGTCGCCATCACGATTTCGACTATGTACTTTTCGAGCGGCTCGGCAAGATAGATTTCCATGGCTTCGTCACGGGCGGCAAACACATCTGCTTGTGCAATCGGCTCAGTGGTTGGCAATTCGTGGGTGAGCGCTTCTTTGCGGGATTGACGCAGAATTTCGATTTCAGTCTCGCCGCTCGGGTAATCAAGGTTTAAGTGCATCAGAAAACGGTCAAGCTGTGCTTCTGGCAGCGGGTAAGTGCCTTCGTTCTCTAATGGATTTTGGGTGGCCATCACTAAAAACAGCGGCGGTAGCTTATAGCTGTGCTTACCAACTGTGACTTGACCTTCGGCCATGGCTTCTAATAAGGCTGACTGAACTTTGGCTGGGGCGCGGTTAATTTCGTCCGCCAGGATTAAATTGTGGAAAATCGGTCCGGCTTCAAATTCGAAGGTGCCAGTTTGCGAGCGATAGATATCTGTGCCAGTTAAGTCGGCGGGCAGCAGATCTGGGGTAAATTGAATGCGGTGAAAATCGCCCTCAACCCCGTCACATAAGGCTTTCACTGCACGGGTCTTTGCCAGTCCCGGAGGTCCTTCAACTAATAAGTGGCCATTGGCAATTAAGGCAATGAGCAGATTTTCGGTCAATACTGGCTGCCCTAAAACAACCTTATTTAGGTAAGTGCGTAATGCGTGGAAGCGACTCAAAGGCATGATGCTACTCGTTTTATTATGTTGAAAATACGTGTGTGGGCTATAGACAACAGCTATGGTAAAGAATTCCCTTAGGGTTTGGCTAGTGTTAAAAAAACAAACAGGTGTTTAAAACTTGCTGACAAGAAGTTAGAATCAGATCACACTTTAATGGTCAGACCTGTTATTGGGCGTTTTTCGCCGTAAAACAATGGGTCAAACACGGAAATAGCTAGCGCCGCCTGAAATCTCTCAGCGATTGCGCACATAAAGAGGGTGACAAATGAGTGATAGACAACAGGTTACGAACGCCAAGGGTGAACGTATCGCCATTGTAGCGGGTTTAAGAACGCCCTTTGCAAAGCAAGCCACGGCATTCCACGGTGTATCGGCGCTCGATATGGGTAAAATGGTGGTCAATGAATTATTGGCGCGCTCTGAACTCGATCCTAAGCTGATTGAGCAATTAGTGTATGGACAAGTGGTGCAAATGCCTGCGGCGCCAAACATCGCCCGTGAAATCGTACTCGGTACTGGCATGAATGTGTCGACCGATGCCTATAGTGTCACTCGCGCCTGTGCAACTAGCTTTCAATCTACTGTCAACGTGGCCGAATCTATCATGACGGGCAATATTGACATCGGTATTGCGGGCGGCGCCGACTCTTCCTCTGTATTGCCAATCGGAGTGTCGAAAAAATTAGCCCATGCGTTAGTCGATTTGAATAAAGCTCGAACGTTTGGGCAAAAATTACAAATTTTCCGTCGTTTAGGCATTAAAGATTTATTACCTGTGCCGCCTGCGGTCGCCGAGTACTCAACGGGCTTGTCCATGGGACAAACCGCTGAGCAGATGGCAAAAACCTATAATATTAGCCGCGCCGATCAAGATGCTTTAGCGCACCGCTCGCACACCTTAGCGAGTGAAACTTGGGCTTCGGGCTATCTTCGTGACGAAGTGATGGTTGCCCATGTGCCGCCGTATAAACAGTTTATCGATCGCGATAACAATATCCGCGAAAACTCGGTACTGGAGTCATACGCTAAGTTGCGCCCTGCTTTCGACAAACAGCATGGAACTGTGACGGCGGCCAACAGTACGCCACTGACTGACGGTGCCTCAGCGATTATCCTGATGAGTGAAGGTCGAGCTAAAGCCTTAGGTTATCAACCGATTGGCTACATTAAGAGCTATGCCTTTAGCGCCATTGATGTGTGGCAAGATATGCTGATGGGGCCATCCTACGCGACGCCACTGGCGTTAAAACGTGCCGGAATGGAATTAGAAGATCTTACCCTGATTGAAATGCACGAAGCCTTTGCGGCGCAGACATTAGCGAACATGCAGATGTTTGCTTCGAAAAAATTTGCCGAAGAAAAACTCGGCCGCAACCGCGCGATTGGCGAAATCGACATGAGCAAGTTTAACGTGCTCGGTGGCTCGCTCGCTTATGGTCATCCTTTTGCGGCAACGGGAACCCGTTTAATCACCCAAGTGTGTCGTGAGCTTAAGCGCCGTGGTGGTGGAACTGGCTTAACGACGGCCTGTGCGGCCGGTGGTTTGGGTGTGGCTATGATAGTGGAAGTGGAGTAATCGGCATGGAAAAGACCTTTAATTTAACCCGCCGCGACGACGGCATTGCCATTTTGACTATGGATGTTCCTGGCGAAACCATGAACACCCTAAAAGCACAGTTTGGCCCTGAAATCAGTGAGATTCTTGCTGAGATCAAAAGTGATTCGAGCATTCGCGGTTTAGTGCTGATCTCAGGCAAAAAAGATTCTTTTGTTGCGGGTGCAGATATTTCTATGCTCGATGCCTGTAAAACGACGGGCGATGCCAAAGCCTTATCCCTGCAAGGCCATGTGGTTTTTAATGAGTTAGAAGCCTTAAAAATTCCTGTGGTTGCCGCAATCCATGGTGCCTGTTTAGGCGGTGGTTTAGAGTTAGCCTTAGCTTGTCATCAAAGGGTATGTAGCGACGATGGCAAGACTATGCTCGGCGTTCCGGAAGTCCAGCTTGGCTTATTGCCAGGCGGCGGCGGGACTCAACGTTTGCCTCGTTTAGTCGGCATTACCACCGCCTTAGATATGATGCTAACCGGTAAACAAATTCGTCCTAAACAAGCCTTGAAAATGGGCTTAGTGAATGATGTTGTGCCGCAGACGATTCTGTTACAAACCGCAGTTGAGATGGCGCTTGCGGGTAAACGAGTTCCGAAGCCTGTTAAAAAGTCACTCGTTAATCAAGTGCTTGAAGGCACGAGTTTCGGCCGTAACATTATTTTCGATCAAGCGACTAAGCAGGTCGAAAAGAAAACCCAAGGTAATTATCCTGCGCCAGCCAAGATCATTGACTGTGTGCGTCAAGGGATTGCTAAGGGCATGCAAAAAGGGCTCGAAGTCGAAGCCAGTCATTTTGCCGAATTAGTGGTATCGAAAGAATCTGAAGCGCTGCGCAGTATTTTCTTCGCGACCACAGAAATGAAGAAAGAAACTGGCGCAGAAGGCGCGAGTCCGCGTAAAGTGAAAAAAGCGGTGATCTTAGGTGGCGGTTTAATGGGTGGCGGTATCGCATCTGTGACGACGACCAAGGCCAAAATCCCCGTTCGCGTCAAAGACATAAGCGAAAAAGGTTTAAGCAATGCATTAGCTTATGCCTACAAGCTGTTGGATAAAGGGGTTAAGCGCCGTCATATGACGCCTGCTGCCCGTGACAACCTAATGGCACTGATGACCACAACGACTGAATATAAAGGCGTTAAAGATGCCGACATCGTTGTGGAAGCGGTATTTGAAGACCTAGCGCTTAAGCATCAAATGGTGAAAGACATTGAGCGTGAGTGTGGTGAGCACACTATTTTTGCGTCAAACACCTCATCTTTGCCTATTAGCCAAATCGCCGAAGCGGCAACGCGTCCTGAAAATGTGATTGGTCTGCATTATTTCTCGCCAGTGGAAAAAATGCCGCTGGTGGAAGTGATTGCCCATGCTAAAACGTCGCCAGAAACCATTGCGACTACTGTCGCATTTGCCCGTAAGCAAGGTAAAACACCGATAGTGGTGCAGGATGGTGCGGGTTTCTACGTGAACCGTATTCTGGCTCTGTATATGAATGAGGCCGCGCAATTACTACTCGAAGGCCAAAGTGTTGAGCATTTGGATAAAGCTTTAGTGAAATTTGGCTTCCCTGTGGGACCGATTACTTTGCTCGACGAAGTGGGTATTGACGTGGGCGCAAAAATTTCACCGATCCTTGAGAAAGAATTGGGTGAACGTTTTAAAGCGCCAGCCGCATTCGACAAGCTTTTAGGTGACGATCGTAAAGGCCGCAAAAATGGCAAAGGCTTTTATCAATACGGCCAAAAAGACTCTAGCAAGAAAGCGAAAGTCGTCGATGAGAGTGTTTATGGCGTGTTAGGTATTAAGCCTGGCACCAATAAAGATGTAAAAGCGGTTGCTGAGCGTTGTGTCGTACAAATGCTCAATGAAGCGGTGCGTTGTTTAGATGATGGTATTATCGCATCGCCAAGAGATGGCGATATTGGTGCCATTTTCGGTATTGGCTTCCCGCCATTCCTCGGTGGCCCATTCCATTATATTGACACTTTAGGCGCCGCGAACTTAGTGAAGATCCTTGAAGGTTATCAAAGTCAATTCGGTAACAGATTCGAACCTTGTGAGCGCTTAAAAACCATGGCGCAAGAAAACGCGCACTTTTTCTAAGTCTCAGTGAATCTAAGTCATAGTTAATCTAGGTCTTAGTTAATCAGAATTGGACAAAAAAGCGGCAGGTTATTGCCGCTTTTTTTATTGCCACAAGGCATGCTTTTGCCTAAAAAATGTTCACATTGGGGATGTGGATCTTGTATAATCCGAGCCCTTTATCGAGAGTTCGGTGTTACGTGTTCTGTACTGAGAGCGTAGCGATGAATGAGTGTTGCTCGTTTATGCATAGTGCGGAAAACTTTTTATCCTGCCGTTAAAATGACGTATTTAACATGTGCATCAATCACCAAGACTACGCGAGTAGCATTCGCATTTTGATGAGGAATTAATTTCTCTACCTTTATGATTTATTTAGTTGTTTTTAAAGAGGTGGTTTGTGATTTTGCTGGTTATCTTTATCGCATTAATCTCGGCTTGGTACTTCGGCTTAGCTGCATTTACCGCAGGTCTTACTGTTAAGCATTGGGTGCTGCTTGGTTTTGTCCTCGGGCCTCTGGCTTATCCGCTCTTTACGACACACCGCCATTTAGCTTTGAGGAAAATCCGTTGTAGTGAGGAAGGGATATTAAATAGCTAATTTATCAATCTGTTATGTAATTTACATGGCTATATGGCTATATGGCTATATGGCTATATGGCTATTAGTACTTTTTATATTCACTTAAAACTAAAGGGAGCCAATGCTCCCTTTATTGTTTCTAAGCCGCGCTAGCTTAATTAACTATCACTGTACATGAGTTAGACTCATGGCTACAGAACTTAAATTAGTTCCACCAACCTTTTGCAGAAATCACTTCAAGGTGATTCAAGCCTTCAGGCAACTTAACTTTTTTACGCGCTGGCTTGGATAAACCGAGTGCTTTTTTGATTGAATTTAGCATGTTAGCTCCTTAATAAAATTTTTATTAAGCAAAAGTTGTTTCGGTAAAACGAACATTTGGCGCTGCAGCCACTTCTAAAGATTTAAAGCGGACATTTGGTGCTGCAGCTACATCCAAAGATTTAAAGCGGACGTTAGGCGCTGCAGCTAGCTCAAGAGGTTTAAAGCGGACATTAGGCGCTGCAGCTAGCTCAAGAGGTTTAAAGCGGACATTAGGCGCTGCAGCCAGCTCAAGAGGTTTAAAGCGGACATTAGGCGCTGCAGCTAGTTCAACAGATTTAAAGCGGACATTAGGTGCTGCTGCTAGTTCAACAGATTTAAAGCGGACATTAGGTGCTGCTGAAAATGTATCGATGTTGTTTGGTGTCGTAAAAGTGCTTACAGCAACAAATGACGATGTTAATGCAATAACAGTGAATATTCCTTTAATCATTCTAAATTCTCTCTCAGGGTAAGTTAATATAATAATTTTTTGACACTGAACAAATTATTGCAGTTGTTGTGCCAATGTTTAAAATTACACCTGTGACAGTTGTTGAAATGATGTCTTTATGTTTTTCTTTCCTTCTGCTTGGTCATATCTTCTTGCAATAATAAGGTAAAATCAGATTCCTTTATCGCTTTACTGAAGATGTAGCCTTGAATTTCTTCACAGTTGAGTGCCCGTAAAATGTTCAACTGTGCTGCTTGTTCTACGCCTTCACCCACAACAGAAAGCCCCATGTTATGGGCGATGGTGATAATAGAATCGACCATTTTGAGATCGCGATCAGATTTATCTATATCGTCAACAAAGGCTTTGTCAATTTTTAAAGTATGAATAGGAAAGCGTTTTAAGTATGAAAGGGACGAGTACCCTGTGCCGAAATCATCGAGTGCTAAACTGACGCCCATTTTAGCCAATTGCTGCATGACAATAATTGCTGTTTCAGGCTGTTTAATGACGGTGCCCTCCGTTATTTCTAATTCAAGATGACATGCGGGGAGTTTGGTGAGTCTTAAAATTGACTCTATTCGTTGTTGAATATCGGGCAGAGCAAATTGACGTGACGATAAATTGACGGCGACTCTGCCGCTGAATATGCCTTGTTCACGCCATTTTTGCGCTGCGAAACAGGCCTTGCGTAAGACAATTTCACCAATTTCAACAATCAAACCGTTTTCTTCAGCAAGTGGAATAAAGTCATTGGGGGGAATTAAACCATGTATTGGATGATTTAATCTGACTAAAGCCTCCATACCTGCAATTTTACCGCTTTTAAGATCAACCTTAGGTTGATAATAAACTTCAAATAGATCATCTTTTAAGCCTTCACGGATAAGATTTTCTATTTCTAATTGCCTAATTGCATGTTGGTTCAAGGACTCAGAATAAAACTGGTAGCAATTACCTCCCGCAGACTTAGCATGGTACATAGCAATGTCAGCCTTCCTCAGTAATGCTTGCTCACTTTGCTCATCTTCTGGGAATAGCACTATGCCAATACTTAATCCTAGGACTAGCTGTTCATTGCTAACGTCAAATGCAGGTTTTAATCCCTCAATAATACGGTTAGCAATCGCAGCACTGGCGCTTATATCTGAGTCTTTATCTAATACAATGGCGAATTCATCTCCGCCTAGACGATAAATGCTAGTATTTTTAGGAAGTAAGGACTTAATTCGGGTAGCAACGAGCTTTAATAATGCATCCCCAATTTGATGGCCTAAGGAGTCATTAATACGTTTAAAATTATCAAGATCAAGTACCATAAGCGCATGAGCTATTTCTCGATTAACTAGGTTACTTAAGGTCACTTGTAAGTTGGAGCGATTTGGCAGTCCAGTTAAGAGATCGTTATTGGTTAATTTTCTAAGCTCTTCTTCTTGCTGCTTACGTCTTGATATATCAGAAAAAACACCAACATAATGTGACAATTCGCCTAGCTCATCATAGATAGCATCGATAGTGAGCTCCATATGGAAGTGACTGTTATCTCCTCTGGCAGCTTCGACTTCATTTGCCCAGCGACCTTGCTGTTTCAACATGGTTCTGATTTGGGTGGAGAAGATTTCTGGATATAAATCAAATGTGAGTAAGTTGCCAATAAAATCAGTTCTGTTACGTAATGAAATTTTACAACAAGCTTCGTTGACTTCGACAAAACGGTATTCGTTGTCGAGGATAAACATGCCTTCCGAAATATTTTCAATCGCTTTTTCAAAGAGTTTTAGCTGCTCTTCTTTTTGTTTAAATTGACTAATATTTTTAATCGTTCCAGTCATTCGCAGGGCATTATCTTTGTCATCCCGCTCTACAATCTTGGCGCGGTCTAAAATCCATACCCAATTGTCGTCTTTGCCTTTTACCCTATATGCGGCTTCAAAATGATCTGTTTCACCATAAAAATGCTTATTGAGCGCTTCACGGACACGTTCTTGATCCATAGGATGTATATTACTTTCTTCATCCGATTTACCTGAACGATGTCCATCACGGGGAAATTCAAGTGCTCCCCAAATATTTGAGCGAAAAATATTGCCAGTTTCTATGTCCCAGTCCCACATTTCATCACCACTTCCCCAAAGGGAAAGTTTTAATCTTTCTTCGCTGAGCGCTATTTGGCGTTGCACTTCCCTTTTCCGTAACACTGCTTTAATAATAAAAAAAGTTATTAGCAATGTAGTTATGAAGTAAATTGATTTTGCCCAATAGGATAGCCACCACGGAGGGGATATATAGATACTGAGAGATTTTATAGGACCTTTATCTCTTGATATTGGATTTTCGGCATAAACATTGAACATATAATTACCTGGAGAAAGGTTTGTATAAGTTGCCGAGTTTGTTCCTTTGGCTGTAATCCATGAGTCTGATAATCCATTAAGGTTATAAAAGTATTCAATATTTTTTTGGCTTGAATGAGGGGAATTAAATCTTAATGTAAATGGATAGTCAGAGTATTTCAATTTTACAACATCTGATTTAGAAATGCTTTTTTCTAAAAAATCACTTTTTATTTTAACTTCTTTATTGAACACGAGGAGTTCATTTATGTTAGTTTTTATTTTGTGTTTTGTTATTTGGGATTTAATTTCACTTTTGCTAATTAGACTTATCCCCGATATTCCACCAAATAAAAAATTTTGTTGCCAATATATTCCGCTTTGGGTGTTATATTCCTCTTGGCTACCATAGTTTGTGGGGATTCGGTATATTGCACCATTATCACTTAATATCAGTTCGTTGATTGAGGATGCAACGAATTCACCTTCGGAATCTGTCGCGATGGAGTAAAAAGGTTTATTTGTGTTGTAGATTTCATTGGTTTTGTAATCTATTTTATTAATAGAGTATATGGATGTTCTTGTTCCAAATATATAAGATTCAGGTGTTTCTGCAACACAGTAAACGAAGTCTTTGTTGAATAGTGTTATTTCTTCGCCGCTAGGTTTTATTTTTATTAATCCACCTTGGGTAGCAATAAGTATACTATTGTCTACCGTAGATAATATTTGAAATAATGGGTTCTCATTTTTTAGTTGAGTGGTTTGAATTTTTTCATTTGTGTTTAGGTCTATTTTATATATAGTTGAGTTATCGTTTCCAACGACTATTTTTTCATTAGATGGATTCTTATATAACGCAACGATATTATCATTCAGCAGTTTTTCGCTATTAGTATTTCCCAATATGTATAAACCATTTCTCCCTCCGACAATCAAGGAATTTTTATGTTTTGAAACATATTTAGGGCCAGTCATTCCAGTGTCAACTTTTCGAATAAGATTAAAGTTTGAATCGTATATTTCAATTTCATTGGTGTCGTCGGATGTTACTATTTTTGTTTCATCTAAAATGTTTATCGACCAAATGTTTCCTGCGGGGTTTATTAATGATTTTACAATGTTGCTACTATCTCTTATTAGAATAAACCCCATATTTAATGAAGGAATTATTGTATAGTTATTCGTCCTATAGGCTTGAACTTGATTGGTGATTTCTTTCTTTTCTAATACATAACCTTTTGATGTTACCTCTGATGATTCAAGGTTTGTTTGTATTACTTGACCATCAATCACGGCTAAACCTGTATACTCACCAGCAAGAGAGTTCGGTATGTCTTCTGATATTTTTTTATAAATACCATCTGATGTTAAAATATAAACTCCACTTTTGCCTTTTACTATGTCTACAGATTGTAGGGATAAAATAGTAGTTGTTGAATCTTCGTGATAATGAATAATTTTACCATCATGATTTCTTACAATGTAGCCGTTATTAGTCTTAATTGCTTTTTTTATGAAGCTAAAGCTTTCATCTTGATATGTTTTTATTATTTCTAAATTATCTTTTCTAATATCAATGATCTTGTTTTTAGTACCTATAGTATAAATTTCACCATTGTCATTTATAGACCATATGGCTTCATTTATTTGTTCCTGTTTTTTGAAGGATTCAAGTGCTGAGTCGTAAACATTTAAACCATTGTCAGTTCCAACTAACATTGTTTTATTGTCAAATAATAGGCTTTGAATAAATGAACTAGATAGACCAGAGTGATCATGTGCAAAAAAATGCTTAAATTCTTCACCGTCGAATCGATTTAATCCGTTCAAAGTACCAATCCAGATGTAACCATCATTATCTTCAATGACCGATGTAACTGTACTCTGGGATAGGCCTTCTGGGACGCCATAAGACTCAGTTTTTAAAGCGATTGGTAATTGTTGCGCTTCTGCGGTCGATAGGAAAATAGCTAGAAGAAAGAAAATTCTCAAGAGTGCTTTAGGCATAGTGTTTGTTCTTATTATCCGAGGATGCCATGAAACAATTGTGTTACATCACTTTTCCAGAAAGTGAGCGGTTTGTCAAAGTGGAGTCTGCAGAAAATCCTTTTAACAGCATGTAGATGCAGTAAAATTGTTCGGTGCTGAAGTGGTAGAACATGGGCTAGCCATGTTTTACATCAGGATTACGCCCAACACCGAAAGATACGACTATAGTTGGACTGATTTGTAGCGGTTCTGTTTGTTTACCTAACTTTGCTCACAAATGTGTGAGCAAAAGTGTTTTTTGTTTAGAAATTAAACTTTTCTGCCGTTTGCTTAAAAACTTTAAGATCCGTGATCATTTTGTCTGACATCAGCGCGGGTTGGGTTCTGTGTTGTTCACCTGTGCTAAATAACACTAAGCGATCGCTGTGCTTAGTACGCATTTTACGCATCATGAATTTGAGTAAATCAGTGCGGGTGAGCTTAGTGATTTCGTCTACGACGAGTTCTCTTTGGTTAAATTGATAATCTCTATTGCCGACACTGACCCAATAACGTTGACTGCGAGTTTTGAGGTTCGCGTCGTGCTCCATGATTTGATTAATCAGACCTACCTTTGTGCTTTCCCATTCTTCGTTGGTGATTTGCATCACTGCATAATTAAAGTCGGCAATAAACTCATCGATGGCCTCTAATAAATGCAGTGGTCCAGTTGTGGGTGACTGAATATAGAAAATAAGTCCAGGATGACGATTGAGCGGCAGGTAACCTGTGCCTACCATATAGCCCAACTGTTTTTCAGTACGCAGCTCATGGAAAAAGGTGGACGACATAGTGTGATTCAGTAAGCTAAATAGCGCCATTTTTTCGGGTGTTGCCACGGCAGATTGGTAATACACAATAATTGCGCTATCTTGATGATCTATTGCGAGTTCTCTCAGTAACGTGCCTTGGCCTGTTAAATTCACTAATTCTCTGGTGGACTCGGCGCTCGGCGTCGAAACTAAGGATAAAATGTGCTGTAAACGTTTGCCGAGAGCTTGTGCTTCAGAGACTAGCCAATCCCCGTAGACTAACCCTTCAAGATAGATCTTTTCGTAGAAGGCGCGTACATGGTTATGTAAATCTTCTAGGCTAATATCTTCCAACATTTGAGCCATGCGTGCTGGTTCATAACTGCTTTTTTGCAGCGTAACAGTCAGGCTAGTAAATAATTGTGAAATCGGTTTAGCCTGTGTTTGATTCTGCCAACTGCGCAGTAGCTGAGATTTTATGAGGGCAAAGCGCTCTTCGGTAAAATTGCGCTCTCTGGCTTTATGGATTAATAGTGCTAATAACGTTTCTTGATTGCCGGTAAAGCCCGATAAATGCAGTGTAATTCCGCCTTGATGCGGATAAATGTTATAGCTTAATCCAGCAACTTCGGCCTGATAGGTTGGCTCGGTGAGATAATCGAGTAGCATTTCAACATATAAGCGGGTGAGGGCGGCATGCCTTGGCGTTTTACTTGCCTGCTCTGAATCCAGCGATAAATACATGTGACCTTTTGGCACATTAAACTCATCATCTTTCTTATGCCAAATGCGGTATCCAGTTGATTCAGCAACTATCACTGGCACGTCAACATCGCTCTTATCCGGACGGGCAATCGAGTCGGCGACAATAAAAGGATTTGCAGCCGGTAGCTGTAATTCAGGGCGAATACTGTTCACTTGCCAACGAGCTATGGACTGTGGCGCAATTGGGCGGACTTTGTACGGCGTGTGATACCAGTTAGCTTTACGATCCGTTTTAACCGATTGGGCGATAAGCTGCAGGCGCATATTCTGTGGCACCATGAGCTCAAGTAGCTCAATGGTTTCAGGGATATCCAGCCCATCCATCCGATAATCGCCAAAGACCAAGTCTTCGACTTCATAGTGATGCATATTGATACTGAGATGGCTGGCTAAATCGAGTGATTTAACTTGCTCTTGATAACGAAACGCCATTTTGAGCAGGTTTGCACGCTCCAAATAACGCCATTCATCTAAGCCTTGGGTTTTGATAAGTTCAATATACTCAAAACAGCAGCTGATAATTTCATCGAGATTGCCTAGCCCTTTATCGGTTAACTGTAAACCGATACTGTAATCCTTGAAGTTATAACCATTTACACCGCCGCCCGCAGACAAGTTGTTCACTAATCCTTGTTCTTTCAGATACGACAACAGACTGCCATGACTCTCATTGCCTAAAATATGGCTGATATAAGTCAAAGGTTTACGTTTGTAGTAGTGATCAATTCCTGGGAAATTAAAACTGATGCTTAAGCGTTTTTGCTCCTTAAGCGGCACAATATCGATTTGCCTCAACAGTTCTTTTTCTGAAAATAGTGGTACTTGAGGATAGTTTTTCACTAAGTTCAAGTTTCGGATCCCACTAAAATAGTGGCAGGCTAAATCTTGTAATTCATCAAGGGAAAGCGGAGCGACTAAGCACAAGGTCATTAAGTTGGCGCTGTAATGGCTTTGATAGAAATCGAGTAATTCACTACGTACCTGTGCCTGTTCTCCGCCTAAGGTGACTAAGTTACCCACTGAAAATTTCGAAAATGGATGCAGTGGGTTGACTGTCTCTTTGAGTACTTGATAGGTTCGACGGATATCATCTTTTAGTTTTAAACTAAATTCAGATTCAATAGCTTGGCGTTCTCTATCGACTAAATCTAAATCAAATTTTGGGGCGATAAAAAATTGGCTGAATCTGTCTAAGGAGTCGGCAAACACGTCTTCATTGATGGTGAAAAAGAAGTTAGTGTGCTCTGTGCCCGTCCAAGCGTTATTGCTGCCGCCATGCTGGTTGATAAAGGCGTGATACTCGCCTGAGTCTGGGAATTTCTCAGTACCTAGAAAGAGCATATGCTCTAAAAAGTGCGCCATGCCGGGTCTATCTGCGGGATCATCAAAATGACCCACGCCTACAGCCATAGATGCGGCAGCTTGGCTGGCATCTTGATCTTCAACCAATAACACCCTGAGCGCATTATCTAATACAAGATAACGATACTGGCGGTGATCATTTGGACTTTTATATATGGACTGAGAGGCTTGCAAAGAGACACTCCGGTAACGATAGCTTGTTATATATTGATAGTCTTAATGGTTTTTAGCAAATATCTCTTGTGTTTATCGACTAAAGATTAAGTCTTGTGAGGTTTGTTGAAACGGATTTTAGGGCTACAATTGGGATAAAACAAAAACAAGTTTGAGTCGCGAGAGAAGTATGCAGCTATTTTTGATGAGACATGGTGACGCCGGATTTAATGCTCAGTCTGATAGAGACAGAACACTGACCGATGTTGGAAGGCACCATACTGTGTTGATGAGCAACTGGCTAGCTCGCAGTGTGGCTGATTTCGATCTTGTTTTAGTTAGTCCTTACTTACGAGCACAGCAAACGTGGCAGGAACTGAGTCAGCATTTTCCTGAGCCGCGTAAGTGGCTAGTCGCCGATGATCTCGTACCTTCTGGCGATCCCGCCAATGTAGCCGCCTTGGTTGTGGCTTATGCTGAATTATACAAAGCCGATAAAGTACTAGTGATTGCTCACATGCCGTTACTGGGCTACTTAGTCAGTGAGTTAGTGGCTGGCGTTGAGCCGCCATTATTCGCGACGTCAGGCATTACGCTCATTGATAAACATGCCGAGCAAGCCTCAATCGTGTGGCAGCACGCCCCGCATAGTATTAGCTAATCTAGGTTTATATCTCTTTTACAAAACAAACGGCCCACATTAAATGGGCCGTTTGTTTTCCACTAAATAGTAAATGTTAAAGCCTAAGCCGATAGCGAGCTAACGTCTATGCGGCTGCTCACCAATATCAATCAGCACTAATAACGCCGCATCGCCGCCCCATTCTTTAGGCGCCTGATGGAAAGCTTTCACCATAGGATGCTGCACTAACCACATGGGAACTTGTTGTTTCAATATGCCACTGCCATAACCATGCATAATGCAGCAGCACAGGCTTTGCTGTTTAACGCAGGCTTGGATCAGTGCCGCTAACTCAAGTTTGGCTTCCGATTGGCGATAGCCGTGCAAATCCAGCAGCAAATCTGGCTGGTAATCCCCACGTCTGAGGCGCTTGAGCTCTAAACTGTCAACACCTTCTTCTAACCAACGCATCGGCCCTTGTACAGGCAGTAGTGGTTGATAAGTATCTGAGAAATAACTGTTAGCATGCAGTTGCTGCTCTTTCAGTTCTATTTCTTGTTTGGTTTTTAAGGGCATGCGAAAGTGTCGCTTATTTTGCGTGATGGGTTTAATTCCATCAATAAGCGCTGAGAACATCGCCAAGCCTTCTTTGTCGTCGTCTTTATTCATGGCGGGTATTCTATTGAATCCTATGGTTTCTGAATAGAGTTCAGTTACAATGTTTGCGAACAAACTAGCGGGAGCACGTTTTGGATAAGATCTTTGTAGATGAAGCTGTGACAGAATTACGTACTATTGGCGATATGTTACGTTGGGCCGTGAGCCGTTTTAACGATGCCAATGTGTATTATGGTCATGGTACTGATAATGCGTGGGATGAAGCCATCGCCTTAGTTTTCCATGCCTTACACTTACCCGAAGAAATCGGTCAGCAAGTGATTTTAAGTAACTTGACCAGCAGTGAAAAGCATAAAATTGTCGAGTTGATCATTCGTCGGGTGAGAGAGCGCTTACCTGTGCCTTACTTGACCAACAAAGCGCGTTTTGCTGGGCTTGAATTTTACGTCGATGAGCGCGTGTTAGTGCCACGTTCACCGATTGCCGAAATGATCGCTAATCGTTTTAGCCCTTGGTTATATAACAAGCCAGTTACACGTATTTTAGATTTATGTACTGGCAGCGCTTGTATCGCGATTGCCTGTGCCTATGAATTTGAAGACGCCGAAGTCGATGCGCTGGATATCAGCGAAGATGCCTTAGATGTGGCGCAAATCAATATCGAAACCTTAGGTGTGATGGACAGAGTTTTCCCGATGCAATCGGATCTGTTTTCGGCCATCCCAGAAGGGCCTCAGTATGATTTGATTGTTTCAAACCCACCTTATGTGGATGCTGAAGACATTGGCGACATGCCTGATGAATATCACCATGAGCCAGCCATTGGTTTAGCCTCAGGTCGCGACGGCTTAGATTTAACCAAGCGTATACTCGCCAATGCCGCGCAATACCTCACGCCAACGGGTTTACTCGTAGTCGAAGTCGGTAATTCTATGGTGCATTTGATTGAGCAGTTCCCAGAAGTGCCATTCACTTGGATTAACTTTGAAAATGGTGGCGATGGCGTATTTGTATTGACCCGCGATCAACTGGTCGAAAATCAGTCAGTGTTCGGCATTTATCGCGACGCAGAATAACCTAAGATAGCAAATTAGGTTGAGACTTTTCCCGCTGCCAGTTAGGCTTGCAGCGGGAAAATAAATTGTCCAGTGGTCGCTGGACACGGAGCGATGAACAAATAACCTAAGGTGTACAAAGCGGATGTCTGGAAACAGTATTGGTCAAAATTTTGTAGTGACGACGTTTGGTGAGAGTCACGGTGTTGCACTGGGTTGCATTATTGATGGTTGCCCACCAGGGCTTGAATTAACCGAAGCCGATATGCAGCATGATCTTGACCGCCGTCGTCCAGGGACATCCCGATATACCACGGCCCGCCGTGAGCCAGACGAAGTGCGGATTTTATCCGGCGTTTTTGAAGGTAAAACCACGGGTACCTCAATTGGACTCTTGATCGAAAATACCGATCAACGTAGTCAAGATTACTCTAATATCAAAGATTTATTCCGCCCTGGACACGCCGATTATACCTACCAGCAAAAGTACGGTATGCGTGATTACCGTGGTGGTGGCCGCTCGTCTGCCCGTGAAACCGCGATGCGCGTTGCGGCGGGTGCTGTGGCTAAAAAGTATTTGAAGCAAGTTCACGGTATCGAGATCTATGGGTTTATGTCACAGCTGGGTCCTATTTGTGCTGAGACTATTGATGTTGACCAAATTGAGCAAAATGCCTTTTTCTTCCCCGATGCCAGTAAGCTTGAAGCGCTTGATGAATACATGCGTGAGCTGAAAAAATCCGGTGACTCCATTGGCGCGAAAATCTCCGTTATCGCGACAGGTGTACCAGTGGGTTTAGGTGAGCCAGTATTTGATCGATTGGATGCTGATATCGCCCACGCGCTGATGGGCATCAATGCCGTTAAAGGTGTTGAGATTGGTGATGGTTTTGGTGTCGTGACGCAAAAGGGCTCCGAAGGGCGTGACTTAATGTCGCCGCAAGGCTTTGAATCTAATCATGCGGGCGGTGTGCTCGGTGGGATTTCATCGGGTCAGCCGATTATTGCCCATATTGCGTTAAAACCCACATCAAGCATCAGTGTGCCGGGTCAAAGTATGACGGCGCAGGGTGAAATGGCCGAAGTTGTCACTAAAGGTCGTCACGATCCCTGTGTTGGGATCCGCGCGGTACCGATTGCCGAAGCTATGCTTGCCATTGTGTTGATGGATCACTTATTAAGACACAGAGCGCAAAATCAGGATGTGCGTAGTCACACGCCCGTTCTCGGAATGAGATAGGGGTATGAGATAGGCGCATGAAATAGCTGGTATGCGATAACGATATAATGAGTGGCATGAGATAAATGGAATGCGTTAATGTCAACTTCTTCTAGCACAAGCCGGCAATTGCGCTGGCTTTGTGCCTGCTATTTTTTCTTCTTTTCTATTCTCGGCACTATGGTCCCTTATCTTGGGGTCTTCTTCGAAAATCGCGGTTTTAATCCCCAAGAAATTGGCTTTTTACTCGCCATCCTGATGGCGACGCGCATTGTTGCACCTAATGTGTGGGCTAAAGTGGCTGACCGAACGGGGATGCGTGCCGAGCTGATCAAAATGGGCGCAGGGGCCGCCGCGCTGGCCTATTTGAGTTTCTTCTACCATGGCGGTTTTGTGTATATGGCGCTGAGTCTGGCCCTCTATACTTTCTTTTGGAACGCGATCCTCGCCCAGCTTGAAGTGATCACCTTAGAAACCTTAGGCGAGAATGCCAGCCGCTACGGTCAAATTCGCAGTTGGGGCAGTGTCGGTTATATCTGTCTTGTCGTCGGTGCGGGCTTTGCCATTGGCCACTGGGGCACAGAAGTGTTGCCTTATATCGGTTTGTCATTGTTTATCGGCATGTTAGCCAGTGCGTTGCCATTACCGGCAAATCGTATAGTGCGCGATACCAACCAAGTGCGGCCGCCATTACAATGGAATCGGGCAATTATTTGGTTCTTAGCCTCGGCGATGTTGCTGCAAATGAGCGCGGGGCCTTTCTACGGCTTCTTCGTCTTATATTTAAAACAAGCGGGTTACTCAGAATCCTCGGCGGGGATATTTGTCGCCCTTGGCGCCATGGCCGAGATCGTGATGTTTATGTTCGCGCCGCGTTTACTCGGCCGCTATGGTGTTAACACCCTATTGATTGTCAGCATCGGCATGACTTGCTTGCGTTGGTTATTGGTTGCCTTTGGGGTCGATAGTGTATTGTGGCTTGGTTTTAGCCAATTATTACATGCCTTTACCTTTGGCTTAACCCATGCTGCATCGATTCAATTTGTGCATAAACATTTCGATGCGAGTCACAGAAGCCAAGGTCAAGCCCTATACGCCAGTTTAAGTTTTGGGGTTGGCGGCGCGCTCGGTACTTGGATTTGTGGCTATATTTGGGGCGATGGTAGCGGGGCGGTTTGGTCTTGGGTATTTGCCGCAGTATGCGCCTTTGCCGCTATGCTGGCGGTATTCTTTATCCCTAAGGATAAACCGAGTGTTGCAGCCCATGGGGCCTAGTCATATCCATTAAGATAAAAATATAAAAAAATCAAAATATTGCGTTAAGTGAGGTAAAGGGTGATTCGGTTTCGTTTAGGGTTAGTTATCAATCCATTAGCTGGCTTAGGTGGCAGTGTTGGTCTTAAGGGCAGCGATGGCGTTGCCGAAGAAGCACTTGCATTAGGCGCTGAACCCAAAGCCGCCTTGCGTATGATGCAGGCCCTCGAGGTTATCCGTGATTATAGTGATGACATTGAAGTCATTACCGCTTCAGGCATCATGGGTGAAGACACCGCTAAAACACTCGGTTTTACCACGCGAGTGGTGTATCAAACTCCGGATAAAACTCAGGCGCTGGATACGCAGGCCGTTGTGCGTGCGCTGCTGGATGAACCGCTGGATTTACTGCTTTTTGCCGGTGGTGATGGCACGGCCCGCGATGTTTACTCCGTATTTGAACAAGCCACTATCGACGACAAACTCCCCGTACTCGGCGTGCCTGCTGGGGTGAAAATTCATTCCGGCGTTTACGGTATTACGCCCCATGCGTCTGGCATGGTGGTCAAGATGTTGCTCGATGGCGAACTTGTCAGTTTGATGTCCGCCGATGTGATGGATATCGACGAAGTGGCTTTTCGCCAAGGCACAGTGCGCGCTAAACGATTTGGTGAGCTCTTAGTGCCCGCCGAGCCGCGTTATGTACAAGCGGTGAAGATGGGCGGCAAGGAAGTCGATGAACTCGTGCTGGCCGATATCGCCGCCGATGTGATCAATCAAATGGAGGATGAATTGTACATCATGGGCTCTGGCAGTACGGTTGCCTTTGTGATGGAAGAGTTAGCTCTGGATAATACCCTACTCGGTGTTGATCTTATTCAAAATAAAAGTTTAGTCGGCAGTGACTTAACCGCGAATGAATTACTCGAACTGACCCAAGATAAGCCGACTAAGTTGGTGATTACCTTAATTGGTGGCCAAGGCCATATCTTAGGGCGTGGTAATCAACAGTTGTCGCCCGAGCTGATTCGGCGCATCGGAAAAGACAATATTATTATCCTTGCCACAAAAACTAAGCTAAAAGCACTTGATGGACGACCACTAATTGTGGATAGTGGCGACCCTAAATTAGATAGCGAGCTTGGCGGCTATTATAAAGTGACGACGGGCTACCATGATTACGTCATGTATCAGGTGGCCAATCCAGATTTATTGGTCGCAGCAGATGTGTCGGCCAATCCAGTATTAATGGAGAGTTAGACCCATGTTAGAGCATTACGAAGACGCATTAGAACAGTGGATCGCCAGCGTTGTTAGTCATGGTGATGACGATGCTTTGTTTGCCTGTGGCTACTTACAGGGCCATGTGGCCGTAGTGTTGTCCCAATTGGAAGCACAGGGTGAAACGGATCTTGATGCGTTAATGCTAAAAATGACCGACTGTCTAGCACTCGCGCGCCAAGAATTAAATGATGCCGATTATGCCTTGGTTGAACAGGCATGGGCACAGCTGCAGGTAAAGATTATAGGCGAATTGGATGTTGCCTAGCTCCCAGCCGATGACTGACAACGAGCACGTGACTAATGCCGAAGTAACGAGTGTAGAAATGCCGAGTGCTGAATTAGCCAGTGAGCAAGCTCTCGATGCTAGCGCGGTATTTATCGGTTTAGTGAATCCTAAAACACCCGTTAACGTCGGTGGCATTATGCGCGCATCGGGTTGTTATGGCGTCGATGGCGTATTTTACACTGGCAGGCGCTACGAGTTAGCCGCGCGTTCGGGTGCTGTGCAATACCATGTCGATACTAAAGATGCTGGCGAGCGCATTCCGCTCACGGGCGTTACTTCATTGTTAGCCGCGATTCCGGCGGACACTCAGCTTATCTGTGTCGATTTGGTGGTGGGCGCAACACCGTTGCCGGATTTTGTCCATCCCGCGAAAGCCTTTTATGTATTTGGTCCTGAGGATGGCACCATTTGCCAAGAGATTATCGATAAAGCCGATGCCGTAGTGTATGTGCCTACGGTCGGGTGTATGAATCTTGCGGCTTCGGTTAATGTGCTGTTATACGACAGATTGGCTAAATCCCACCGTGAGGCTGCAAGCCTGACATCGAGCCTAGCATCTGGTCTACCTTCGAACTTAAGCGGCGATGCGCTCATCCGTCAGAGTCGTGATAACAACAATCGTACTCGGGTAAAAGTGGCGAGAGAATCGAGAAAGCCCCGACATATTGAGGCTAGTTGTGTAGAGCCTAGCTGTCTTGAACCTAGCAGCAGTGATAACACTATTGTTGTTACTGCCGCTTAAGTGGGTTACAGAAAATAATAAAAAAGGGATTAAGCCTTGGCTTAATCCCTTTTTTATTTGCACAGGCGATGGCAAAGCTAGAGGGATTTTCCCTTGAGTAACTTTCGCAGCCACATACGATTGGGGTTAAGTTTACACAGGGTAGCTTTATCGAGCGGTATTGGCTCGCCGCAAAGCTGCGCTGCGAGACATTCGGCGGCAAGTGGCCCAGAACTGAGTCCCCGTGAGCCTAACCCACCAAGAATATACAGTCCTGGATGCACCGGCGCTGGCGTGGTTTGCCAGTAGTGGCGACTCTCTTTAGTGAGTTGATGCTCTGCATAATCCTCAAGGATTTTCGCCACATCGGGCGCGCAGCCCATCATAGGGAAATGATCCCGCGTCACCATACGCACGCCAACACGGGCATTGTTGCCACTCATGTCGATATCTTCAAGCCAGCTTTGGTTCGGATAACTCTCGTGCATTTTGGCGAGGTTTTCTTGCTGCTCCTGCGGGCAAAAATCTAAATGCTTAGGTTCTTTAACGTAACTCGCGCCAAGGCAGTGGAGTCCTTCGTGACTCGGGGTCAAATAACCGTTGGCGCACAGCACTGTCGCGAGTTGACTCAATTGAAATTGAGCGGGTACATGGCTGACTTGGCCGCGAAAAGGGCTAATTTGTAATTTGTTGCTGGCATCAAATTGCGTGAGCGCTGCGCCATTGGCGAGCACAACTTGCGCAAAGGGGCCAAAGCGATGCTTAGCGGTGATTAAATACCAACCTTCACTTTGATGCTCAATTTCAAGGATCTCAGTCTCCAAATGGAGTTTGACCTCAGAAAGCTGCTGCGCTTTTTGTATTGCGGCTTCGGCATATTCGTAGGGACAAACCCAGCCAGCCAGCGGATAGAAAAAGCCTGATTTGTCAATATTAATGTTCGCAAGAGAATTAGCCTGCTGCGCATCGACTCGATAGGCAATTTCACTTGGCCAGTTCTGGCTTTGAATAATTTTATCGAGTCGTAATTGGCTGCGTTCATCGTGGGCAGTTTGCAATACCCCGCAAAAATCATGGGAAATCGGCGTTTGATTTGGGGCGGGGACAGATGTCAGCGCCTGTACTCGACGGCGGCTAAATAAAAATGCCTGCTGGAAGAAGCGGCTTAATTCATCATTTTCCGGTGTCAGCAGCGGATAAATCGCCCCTTGGCGATTGCCCGAGGCGCCTTGGCCAAGCTTGGCATCTTTACAAAAGAGCTGCGTACTTTTGCCGCGTTCCGCCAAAGACAGTGCCAAATGCGCCGAGGCTAACCCGCCGCCTATGATGGCAATCGAGCTGGGCGCGTCCGAGGGTAAGATTGCAGCCATAGGATTAAAGGCATAGGCTTTAGCATCTTGCTGGCGTAAGACGTGGCGCTCGTGTAACAAAATGGCATCAGGCTGAGGGTTTGTCTGTATTGCAGCGCAGGTAAAATCCCTCTCCTCAAAGCCGCAGGCTTGGAAACGGCTCACTGGTGTTTCGCTTAGTCCGCTTGATTCGTTTAATCCAATCGTTGCAACAGTGGCGCCATCGTCACTGAGTTTTGCCATCTGCCAATGGATCTGCTGATTTAACCCATTTTGTAGATGGGGCAATACCAGCCAGTGCTGAACGGGGTGAAGCGGAGAATGGATGAGTGAACAGAGCTGGGATTGAATATCACCAAAGTGCAGGTCGATTGTGGTACGACCGTCATCAAAAATTAATCTCTGACAACCTATAATAGCTGTCGGCTCTGTATGAAGTAAGCGTTGGGCAAGTGGCTCAAGTTCAGGCACTTTGGTTAAACTGGCGGATTGATCCCAAAGTAATTTAAGTTCGTAAGCATTAATCGGATTGGGTTCGAATACGTTAAGGAGTAATCGTTGGTTAGGGTTCGTCTGAGTGCGCCACCAAGATAAGAGTTCAAGCCCGTTACCTAAACCAATTTGCCCTAATACTAAGAGTTTTTGCTGTGAATGAGCCTCAAATACCCGCTGCTGATAAATGCTCAATTTGCTGAGATAGTGTGCATCAGTGTGAGCTGTTGCGGGATAAAGGTTGATTAATTGCGGGTAATCGCGCTTAATTTGGCAAGGTTTATTGGGCTCTGCAGTCAAAGAAATTTACTCTCGGTTTCATAATTGGCATTATTTTACTCGCCTTTATGGAAAGCTGACCACTTAATTGAGTCAAAACAGATACTATTGGCTCAGCGAAAAGTAGGTACTGACATGTACACAATGGATAGCAATAAAATGAAAAGAGTCGTGATCACCGGAATGGGTGTTGTTTCAAGTATCGGTAATAACAAGCAAGAAGTGACCGAGTCACTGAAAGCGGGCCGCAGTGGTATTACGCATTCAGCTCAGTTTGAAGAGATGCAATTACGTAGCCATGTATGGGGTGACATCAAGTTAAACCCTGCTGAGCATATCGATCGTAAGGCATTGCGTTTTATGGGTGATGCGGCAGCTTATGCCTACATTGCTATGCAAGAAGCGGTTGCCGATGCCAATTTAACTGAAGAGCAGTATTCAGATCCGCGCGTAGGTTTGATTGTGGGTACAGGCGGCGCATCATCGTCTAACCAAGTACAATCTGCCGATACATTGCGTGAAAAAGGCGTTAAACGCGTAGGTCCGTATATTGTGCCTCGCATCATGTCGAGCACGGCCAGCGCTTGTTTAGCCACGCCATTTAAAATTAAAGGCATGAATTATTCTATCAGTTCAGCCTGTGCAACCAGCGCCCACTGTATTGGTCACGCCGTTGAACTTATCCAAATGGGTAAGCAAGACATGGTGTTTGCCGGTGGTGCTGAAGAAGTGGATTGGACACTGACCATGGGCTTCGACGCTATGGGCGCACTGTCAACCAAGTACAATGCCACACCCGAAAAAGCCTCTCGTACCTATGATGCAGACCGTGATGGTTTTGTGATTTCTGGCGGCGGCGGTATTTTAGTGGTTGAAGAGTTAGAGCATGCTCTGGCTCGCGGCGCAAAAATTTACGCTGAAGTGATTGGTTATGGCGCGTCTTCAGACGGTTATGACATGGTGGCGCCATCGGGTGAAGGCGCTGTGCGTTGTATGCAAATGGCGATGATGGATGTCGATACCCCAATCGATTACATCAACACTCACGGCACTTCAACGCCAGTGGGCGACGTGCGTGAATTAGAAGCGCTACGTGAAGTTTTCAAAGACAAGTGCCCACCGATTGCATCGACTAAGTCTATGACAGGTCATGCATTAGGCGCCGCAGGCGTACATGAAGCGATTTACAGCTTAATCATGATGGAAAACAGCTTTATTGCCCCAAGCATCAATATCGAAAATCTGGACGAAGCGGCGAAAGATATGCCTATCGTGCGTGAGTATCGTGATGCTGAGCTGACTACAGTCATGAGTAACAGCTTTGGTTTTGGCGGTACAAACGCCACGTTAGTGATGCGCAAATTCAAATAAGTTTGTTTATCAAACACGATAGAAGGGAAGCTTAGGCTTCCCTTTTTTATGGGCGTTTTTTGTAAACCTGTTGCATCGACAAGGATTTATCCCATTAGTCTTGTTAGAATACCGAGCATCTTGATGCCTTCCATTCCCACTTTTTTTAGATCAGGTGCCCATGAAGATTTTAGTCGATGAAAATATGCCCTATGTTGAACCGCTATTTGGCGATCTCGGGGAAATTATTCCTGTTAATGGCCGCACGTTAACCGCAGCGCAAGTGCGCGATGCCGATGTGTTATTAGTGCGCTCAGTCACCAAAGTGAATGCCGAGTTGCTCTCGGACAATCATCAACTGAAGTTTGTCGGCAGTGCCACTATAGGCACAGATCATGTGGATTTAGCCTACCTTGCCGAGCGTAATATCCCCTTCTCTAATGCGCCAGGTTGCAATGCGACTGCGGTTGGGGAGTTTGCTTTTATCGCTATGCTGGAGTTGGCGCAGCGCTTTAATTCGCCGCTTAAGGGCAAGGTCGTCGGCATAGTGGGCGCGGGTAACACTGGCACTGCAACGGCAAAATGTTTGCAAGCCTATGGTATTAAAGTACTGCTTAACGATCCCATTAAAGCTGCAGAGGGCGATCCGCGTAGTTTTGTGAGCTTAGAAACCATCATGGCGCAGGCCGATATCATCAGTTTGCATGTGCCCATCACGCGAACGGGAGAGCATAAAACCAAACATTTATTCGATGAGGCGCACTTAAAGGCGCTCAAACCCAATACTTGGTTAGTGAATTGCTGCCGCGGTGATGTGATAGATAACAAAGCACTTATCAGAGTTAAACGCCAGCGTGATGATCTTAAACTTGTACTCGATGTGTGGGAAGGCGAGCCAACACCGATGCCTGAACTGGTGCCACTGGCTGAATTTGCCACGCCGCATATTGCAGGTTACAGCTTAGAAGGTAAGGCGCGCGGCACTTTTATGCTCTATCAAAAGCTGTGTCAGTTACTTAATATTGCTGCCGATAAAAGTCTGCTGGATCTCTTGCCAAGCTTTAACATTAAGGCGGTCGAACTTGCGACCGCGCCGAATGAAAAAGCGTTATTACAGCTCGCGCGTTTTGTCTATGATTTGCGCGATGATGACAAGATGTTCAGAAATACATTCTTAAATGAGAATGGCTTCGACACTATGAGAAAAAATCACCAACATAGACGCGAATTTAGTGCATTGGCGCTGGCTTATGACGGTCAATCTGAGGTAGATTGGTTGTCCAATTTAGGTTTTTCAGGAGTCGGTCAGTAGCTATGTCACAGGAATTTAATGTTGTCGTTTTAGGTGCATCGGGCGCAGTGGGTCAAACTATGATAGAGATCCTCGAAGAGCGTAATTTCCCGGTTGCCAATTTGTACCCTTTAGCCAGTAGCCGCAGCGCCGGTGAAACGGTCAGCTTTCATGGCAAACAAATTACCATTCTCGACGTAGAAACCTTCGATTGGACCCAAGCTCAAATTGGTTTCTTCTCTGCAGGTGGTGATGTTTCCGCCAAATGGGCACCGATTGCCGCTGAAGCAGGCTGTGTTGTGATTGATAACACCTCTCACTTTAGATACGACATCGATATTCCTTTGGTTGTACCTGAAGTGAATCCGCATGCTATCGCTGATTTCCGCAATCGCAATATCATTGCTAACCCAAATTGCTCAACCATTCAAATGCTGGTGGCACTTAAGCCTATTTATGATGCCTATGGTATCAGCCGCATTAATGTGGCAACGTACCAGTCAGTATCGGGCACAGGTAAAAAAGCCATTGAAGAATTAGCGCATCAGTGCACTAAATTACTGCAAGGTTTACCTGCTGACGCTGAAGTCTATCCAAAACAAATTGCTTTTAACGTATTGCCACAAATCGATAAATTTATGGATAACGGCTATACCAAAGAAGAAATGAAAATGGTCTGGGAAACCCAGAAGATTTTCGGTGACGATGAGATTTTAGTGAATGCGACCGCCGTACGTGTACCTGTGTTTTATGGTCACTCGGAAGCCATTAATATCGAAACTCGTCAGCCTGTCGATGCCGAAGACGTTAAAGCTTTACTGCGTAATGCCGAAGGAGTGGTATTGTTTGAATCCGATGATGATTATCCAACAGCAGTGACCGATGCCGCAGGAACCGATCCGGTTTATGTGGGTCGCATTCGTAAGGATATTTCTCATTCTCACGGGATTAACTTGTGGGTCGTGTCAGACAATATTCGTAAAGGTGCAGCCTTGAACAGTGTGCAAATTGCCGAGATCTTAGTGAGAGATTATTACTAAGCATTAGATTGCATTTGATGCCCATTGAAAAGCCTGCTGTCAGCAGGCTTTTTTTGTTTTACAATTGTGAACAGTAGCAGGGCGGGGATTTCTGGTTTATAGTAATCTCAATAAATACAATTGCCTAAAGCCTGTTATCAGTGAGATAACTTTATAGCGCTTCAAAGGGAAGGATTGATGAAATTTCGCACTTCGTATCTTGTGGGTCTAATGGCCACTGTTTTAGCTGTTTCTTCTACCGCTTATTTTATTGAACCCGCCGTTGCTGCAGATACACCAAGATTAAAACCCTTAAAAATCATGGGGCCAGACGGACAGATCCGTCAAGTTAACCATCAATATGGTCCAACGACATCGAAAGACACTTTTTGGAGCATAGCGCAAAAAGTCCGTCCTGATGCCAGTGTTAGCGTCTATCAGGTGATGGCCGCCTTATACGATGCTAACCCTCATGCGTTTAACTCTGCCAGTTATAACAGTTTAGAACGCGGTATGATCCTGCTCATTCCGTCTAAAGAAGTCATGCTGTCGATCCCCAATCGTATGGCGATAGCCAGAGCAGAGCAAAGTGATAGACAATCTCGGGCTCCGGCGAAAGCAGCATCTAAACCGCCAGCTAAGGTGACGACAGCAAAAGCGCCAGTCACGGCTCCTGCGGTGATTGTTGAAACGAAAGTGACACCACCTAAAGCGGTTGTTGAAACACCTGTTCCAGAAAAGCCCAAGATGCTGAGTTCAGATGTGACGGCGCGGTTAGAAGCGGCAGAAAGCAAAAATCTGTCATTAACCGATGAATTAGCCCGCACTCAAGATCAACTGTCAGTGCGCACTTCAGATGTTGAAGCGCTAAAAGTTAAAGTTGAAGAATTAAATCAACGGATTGCTGTGCTGGAAGAAACACTTCAAGCCAGTAAACTACAAAACCAAGCCTTGAAAGCCGAAGTTGAAGCTGCGCAAGTGCCAGAGACGACAGCTGTTGAAGCTGAAGTAGAGGCAGAGGCACCGATTGAGCCCGATGACTTGTGGCGCAATATCCTTAATAGTCCTGTGTTATTGATTGCCGCGGCTGTGATCCCTGCCTTGTTCTTACTGCTTGCTGTGTTCTGGTTCCTGCGCCGTAAACGCAATAAAGAACGTCGTGAAATGCAGACACAAGAAGCGGTTATGGCCGCCAGTGCCGCTGGGATTGCAGGTACCGCCATCATGGATATGGATGATGACGATTTAGACGATATGGCGGTACATTTAGATTCTGATCATGCGGACTCCATCGATAGTCTTCTTGATATGGGCAGTGTCGATTTACAACCTGAGCAAGATTTGACTGACTCCCACGATCAGATGGATATCGCGTCAGAGATGTTTGTCGATCCCGGTACGACTGCCGAACCTGAGGTTGAAGACGAAGGGCAATCTCTTGATGATCTGTGGGCCGAAGCCATGGGCGATCAGGAAGAGGATATTGTTGAGGAGAAACCTAAATCTGGCAATATTCTTGAGGAAGCCGATCTTGATGCACTATTAGCGGGCCTAGGTTCTGACGACAGCACTTCTGAAGACAGCACCGAAGCCGAAGAGGATTTAAGTGAATTAGAGCGTAACTTTGCGAACGATTTAGCTCAAGAAGATGACAGTAATGATGTTACTTCTAAGCTGAATGATGTTGAAGTCGCAGACACTAAACCTGCCGATGAAGCCATCGCGGATGACGATGATCTTGATGCATTACTTGCCGAGTTTAGTGTTCCTGCAGAAGATACTGAGATTGCACAAGCGCCTGCACCAGACGTTGTTGCGTCTGATGATGAAGATCTCAGTGCTGCCATCGCGGCAGAACTCGGTGATGAGCTAGATGATGAACTTGGCGGAGAAGACATTGATGATATCGATGCCTTATTAGCTGATTTCGATAAACCAACGCCAGCCGCTGAACCTGAAGTCGAGCCTGATCTTGGCGCTGAAATTGCTGCTGAACTAGATGCGGAGCTTAATGAACTGGGTGTAGAAGACACCGATGACATCGATGCCCTGTTAGCCGATTTCGATAAACCAGCAGAACCTGAAGTTGAACCTGATCTCGGCGCTGAAATTGCTGCAGAGCTAGACGCTGAGCTTGATGAGCTAGGTGTGGAAGATACCGATGATATTGATGCTCTGTTAGCCGATTTCGATAAACCAGCAGAACCTGAAGTTGAACCCGACCTCGGCGCTGAAATTGCCGCTGAATTAGACACTGAGCTTAATGAACTGGGTGTAGAAGATACCGACGACATTGATGCCCTGTTAGCCGATTTCGATAAACCAGCAGAACCCGAAGTTGAACCCAACCTCGGCGCTGAAATTGCCGCTGAGTTAGACGATGAGCTTAATGAATTAGGCGTAGAAGAATCCGATGATATTGATTCACTACTGGCGAGTTTTGATGCTGAGCCTGAACTCAAAGTCGATGCCGAAGATGATGATATCAGTGCAGAAATCGCCGCAGAATTAGAAGCTTCGTTACCGGAAGACATAAAAGGTGAAGCGTCAGGTGATGATGATTTAGATGCACTCTTAGCTGAGTTTGATGTGCCGGAGCAATTGGATGCCGATGAAGATGAATTCGACTTTGATATGGAAACGGCGCAGCTCGATTCAGAAGACAATTCAGTTGACGAAGATAATTTACTTAAAGGCATAGGTGCGGCTCACTCTATCGACGGCACTGATGATACTTTTACATTAGTCGAGGAATTGAGTGACGATAACGACGCTGATGTATTAGCGACGGCCGCAGTCACTTTGGCCGCTGCTGCAGCCGCGGCCAGTGTTAAAGAAAAAGAATCTTCTTTCTTTAATGATTTAAAAGCCAATAAGAGCAAAGATTCCCATGTGCTCGATTGGGACTCAGAGCTAGATTTTGCGCCTAAGGCTAAGCCTTTGGCAACGCAAGCAGATGTAACGGCTAATGATGTTGAGCCTAACAAAGATGCCACAGCGCTCGATTATGCTTCTCAAGAGAAGCCCATTAAGGCTACGCGTAACGATATTGATTTTAATGAAGATTTTAAACTTGATATCAAAGAAGACGCGGATGATTTGGACCTTGAGCAAGGGCTCGACTTAAGTGACGATAATGTGCTCGCCGCTTTTACAGCCAATACAGATTATGACGATGAAGATGTGTTGACGTCGGAAGACAGTTTCTCTCTGGTCGATGATCATAATCTTACCGTCGATGAAGCCTTGGCTGCACTCGATGCCCAGGAGTCACGAAAAGCGCAGAAAAAGTTTGTTCCTGACCATGATTTAACCAGTTTTCAAAATGAAAACGGTTTTATCGACATCGACAAGTTGCTGAATGATGCCGATGAAGAGGGCGCAGATACCGATTTGTATTCGGAAGTTGACGTTGAGATGAGTGATGTCGGTGCCTTAATCGGTGATGCCGCGATGATCGATGTTGATGATGAAGAAAACTCAGTCAACGCTAAACTGGATTTAGCGCGTGCTTATATCGAAATTGACGACAGCGACAGTGCGAAAGCCCTGCTCAAAGAAGTGCAAATTGACGGTAACGAGCGCCAGCAGGATGAAGCTGGACGTTTGCTCAAAGAGATTAGTTAATCCCGGTTGAGAGTGTTTCAATCTAACGGCGCCTTCAGCGCCGTTTTTTTTATGGGCTGCTGTGATAAAATGCGCCGCTAAATCAATTGTGAGGATAAGTGGATGCGGATTGCATTAGGTATTGAATATGACGGTAATGGTTATTTTGGCTGGCAACGTCAGGCCGAAGTCGATTCAGTACAAGGGCAATTAGAACGGGCGTTATCGATAGTGGCTAATGAGCCTATCGGCGTCTTCTGCGCTGGCCGTACCGATGCGGGCGTGCATGCCACAGGCCAAGTGGTCCATTTTGAAACCAATGCCATTCGTAATGAAGGCGCATGGACCTTAGGGGTTAATGCTAATTTGCCCGACAATATTGCCGTACGTTGGGTCAAAGAAGTCGACGACAGTTTCCATGCGCGCTTTTCGGCCACCGCCAGACGCTACCGCTATGTGATTTATAATCACACTTTTCGCCCTGGGATTTTACGCCATGGTGTAAGCCATTATCACGGCAATATCGATGCTGACAAAATGCACCAAGCGGCACAGGCACTCTTGGGTGAGCAGGATTTTACCAGCTTTCGCGCTGTCCAGTGTCAGTCGAAAACACCGTTTCGTAATGTGCATTGCGTTAATGTCACGCGCCAAGGTATGTATGTGATTGTTGATATCGCCGCGAATGCTTTCTTGCATCACATGGTGCGTAATATTGTCGGTTCATTGTTAGAAATCGGTCTAGGTAATCAGCCACTGACTTGGATGGGCGATTTGCTCGCGTTAAAAGACAGAAACCAAGCCGCAGCAACGGCTAAACCCCATGGACTCTATTTAGTTGATGTGACTTATCCAGAACAATATCAATTACCTAAGCTCGCCCTTGGGCCATTATTCATGTTGGATTGAAAAGATCTTATTTGAGAGATAATCGAATACGAGGATATACGGACATGCTTACAGTACCAGCGTCAAATGCAGCATTGGAACAGTGGTTGGATTATTTGCTATCTATACATCCGACCGAAATCGATATGGGGTTAACCCGTGTCTCTAAGGTCGCGCAAACCCTTGGTCTTTTGGATTTAGGTCCAACCAAGATAGTGACTGTGGCGGGGACGAACGGCAAAGGTACCACCTGCGCCATGCTCGAAAATATTCTGCGCCTATCGGGTTTGACTGTGGGCGTATACAGTTCGCCACACATGCTGAAGTACAACGAGCGAGTGCGTATCAATGGTAGCGATGTCAGTGATAGCGGTTTTGTTACGGCATTTGAGCAAATTGAAGCCGCGCGCGGCGATATTTCTCTGACCTTTTTTGAGTACGCTACGCTCGCAGGCTTGATACTCTTTAAAGCCGCTCAGCTTGACGTGGTTATCTTAGAAGTCGGTTTAGGTGGACGGTTAGATGCCACCAATATTATCGATGCCGACATTAGCGTACTGACGTCGGTCGATTTAGACCATGAAAGTTATCTCGGTAATACCCGTGAGCTTGTGGGCCGTGAAAAGGCGGGCATTTTCCGCCGTGGTAAACCTGCCATTGTAGGTGAACCCAACTTGCCACACACTGTCAATGATGTCGCCAATGAGGTTGGCGCCATCTTGTATCGCGTCGGTAACGAATTCAGTTATCAAGCCCATGGCAATCTGTGGGATTTTCAAGGTCAAGTGCTCAAACTGCACGATTTAGCGTTACCAACTTTGCCATTACCTAATGCGGCGACTGTATTGGCAGTGATTGAGCAGGGCTGGCCGGATATCACGCCTTCAATTATTGCTGAGGGTATTAGCACGGCTCGGTTAACGGGTCGATTAGAGCGGGTGAGTGAGCAGCCGTTAGTGTTACTCGATGTTGCCCATAATCCCCATGCGGCGCGTTTTTTGGTACAACAGTTAGCGCCAATCGTTGTAGGTAAGCGCGTGTTCGCCCTTTGCGGCATGCTGAAGGATAAAGATATTGCAGGTGTGTTGCCTGTGATCAATCCACTGATCGACACTTGGTATTTGGTCAGTCTGCACGGTGAGCGTGGCGCGAGTTCGGCCATGTTACGCAAAACATTAGCCACTGAGGCTGCTGCATTTGAGTTTGAGGACATATCTGAGGCTTGGTCTGCATTAAAAGCGCAAATTAACCCAGATGATGTGGTAATTGTGTTTGGCTCCTTTTACACTGTGGCAGGTTTTAAGTCTCAATTTATGCAGGAAGTCAGTTTTGTCTAGCCAGTTTCATAATCGTTTAGTCGGCACTGTAGTGCTGGTTGCGCTTGGGGTAATTTTTTTGCCGGATATTTTGGATGGCAAAAAAGATCGCCAAGAAGAGCAGTTTTCCGAAATTCCTTTGCGCCCGACCGTGATTGAGCAGCAAAAAGCCGACGATGATATGTTTGAAGTCTTGTCGGCCGAGGATGCTGCTGCGCTGAATGGGACTGAGGTCGCCTTAGCCGAAATGCCAGTTAATGCTGACAATGAAAAGTCTGCCGTTGCGCCAGTAATCGAAGTCGCAAAGCAAGATGTTAAGAAAGACGTTAAGCCTGATGTTAAAAAAGCAGAGCCTAAGCCTGAAACGAAACCTGAAGCTAAAAAAGAGCCGCCTAAAGCCACTGTAAAAACTGAGCCGGCTAAAAAAGCGGATGCTAAAGCGACTACTGTGGCTAAGGCTGAAAAGCCTAAAGCAGAAACGCCCAAAGCCAGTGCAGCCAAAGAGGATGCTGTTAAAGTGGTCAGCCGTGACAGCTTGAAAAGTGGCTTTACCTTGCAGCTTGGCAGTTTTAACAACGCAACGAATGTTAAAGCCTTGGTTGCACAGCTGCGTAAGAGTGGTTTTAAAGCGTACACTATTCCTGAAAACCCTAAAGATGGCGTATTAACCAAAGTGTTTGTCGGACCCGATGTGTCTGAGGCAAAGCTGAAGAAAGTACAAGTTGAGGTGGAAAACCTTACACGTCTCAAGGGCTGGATTGTTCCTTTTAATCCCTTAGAATCTTAATGGTGATACAACACACGAGACTGAAAATGATTTATTTACCTCACTAGGGGTGAGAATCGTTTCAGTCTCTGGTAGAATCGCGCCGTCTTAAAGCCCATGTCGGAAAGCCATCTCAATGGTTTGGATTGATTACGCTATCATATTCGTCATCGGATTATCGACTCTCATCAGTCTGATCCGTGGATTTGCCAAAGAAGCCATGTCCTTAGTGGTATGGTTTGCGGCTTTCTTTGTTGCCAGCCAATTTTACCAAGATCTTGCCGTTCACTTAACACAAATGAACGATGAGATGCTGCGTAATGGCGTTTCTATTGCCATCCTCTTTATTACCACTTTGGTACTCGGTGCCTTAGTTAACTATATTCTCGGACAACTTGTTGTCAAAACCGGATTATCTGGCACTGACAGGCTTTTGGGCTTGTGCTTCGGTGCTATTCGAGGCGCGCTTATTGTGAGCGCCTTGTTGTTTTTCATGGATGCTTTCACAGGATCTCCCAACTCCCAATGGTGGAAAGATTCTGTGCTAGTACCCGAATTTGGCGTTGTTATTCAATGGTTTTTTGACTATTTGGAAAATACCTCCAGCTTTGTACCCAAACTATAAGAAAGAAAATAAAATAATCCTAAGTGATAGAACATCTTACAATGAGGAAGCTTACCCATGTGTGGTATCGTCGGAATAGTTGGCCAATCATCGGTTAATCAGACCATTTATGATGCACTGACAGTGTTGCAGCACAGAGGTCAGGATGCGGCAGGTATTGTGACCATTGATCGTGGTGCTTTCAGACTACGTAAAGCCAATGGTTTGGTTAAAGACGTTTTTGAAGTCAAACATATGCAACGCCTACAAGGTAATGCTGGTATTGGCCATGTGCGTTATCCAACTGCGGGCAGTTCAAGCGCATCTGAAGCGCAGCCTTTCTATGTTAACTCGCCATTTGGGATCTCATTAGCCCATAACGGTAACTTAACCAACACAGTCGAATTAGCCGAAGGGCTGATCAAAAAACGTCGCCACGTGAACACCACTTCGGATTCTGAAGTCTTGTTAAACCTGTTGGCCGACGAACTGCAAAAAACCACGAGTTTAACCCTGACGTCGGAAGAAGTGTTCGATGCGGTCGCTAACGTACACCAACAAGCTCGTGGCGCCTACGCGGTTGTGGCTATGATTATTGGCCAAGGCTTAGTTGCGTTCCGTGACCCATTTGGTATTCGTCCTTTAGTATTAGGTAAGCACGAAACCGCCACTGGCACTGAATACATGGTGGCTTCTGAAAGCGTGGCACTTGATGCCGTTGGCTTTGAAGTGATGCGTGATGTGGCACCGGGTGAAGCGATTTATGTTTCAATTGACGGCCAGCTGTATACCCGTCAATGTGCAGCCGAGCCTAGCTATGCACCTTGTATCTTCGAATTCGTCTATTTTGCCCGTCCAGATTCGACGATCGACAAAGTGTCTGTATATGCAAGTCGCGTCAACATGGGCGCTAAGCTTGGCGAGAAGATTAAGAAAGAATGGTACGATCACGATATCGACGTGGTTATTCCTATTCCTGAAACCTCTTGCGATATCGCGCTGGAGATTGCCCGTTGCATGGACTTACCGTACCGCCAAGGTTTTGTGAAAAACCGTTATATTGGCCGTACCTTCATCATGCCTGGTCAACAGGAGCGCAAGAAGTCAGTGCGTCGTAAGTTGAATGCGATTAACACTGAGTTCAAAGGCAAAAATGTCCTGTTGGTGGACGACTCTATCGTTCGCGGTACGACCTCAGAGCAAATCATCGAAATGGCCCGTGAAGCCGGTGCCAAGAAAGTTTACTTTGCCTCTGCCGCACCAGAAATTCGTTTCCCGAACGTGTACGGTATTGACATGCCAACGTCGAATGAGCTTATTGCCCATGGTCGTGATGCCGATGAAATCGCCAAGTTAATTGGTGCTGATGGCATTATTTTCCAAGACTTACCCGATTTGATTGAAGCGGTAAGAATGGAGAATCCTGCGATTAAACGTTTCGAAACGTCCGTATTTGATGGTCACTACATCACGAACGACGTTGACCAAGCGTATTTAGATCACTTGACGCAACTGCGAAATGACGATGCCAAAGCCGATCGAAATAAAGATATCGGCACTAACTTAGAGCTGCATAACGTCTGTCACCCATAAGGATTGTGGGTAATTCAGTATCGTAAAGTTTGTGTCCTTTTTGTTCTAAACGATACAAAAAAAGCCAGTGAGAAATCACTGGCTTTTTAATGGTTTATATTTGCTTAACGGATCATAGTGGTAACGTCTACGTATTTATGCGTTGCGCTGTTTCAGTCATTACATTTTCTTCAGCGTGCTTACGTTCAACCCAGTAATCCGCATTTTTAATACCCAGTTTTACTGGGTCGAAGAGTGGCTCTATGCCAAGTGCCTGCTGTGATTCATAATCTTTAAGGCAAGTGAATGCGGTTTTCCTTAATAGAATAATGGCAATAATATTGAGCCATGCCATCAGTCCGACACCAATGTCACCCATTCCCCAAGCCATATCAGCCGTTTTAACTGTGCCGTATACGGTTGAGCCAATGATCACGACTTTGAGAACGACCATGAACCAAGGATGATTTACTTTACGGTTAATATAGGCAATGTTGGTCTCGGCAATGTAGTAATAAGCCACTATGGTCGTAAAGGCGAAGAAGAACAGTGCGATAGCCACAAAGATATTGCCAAATCCTGGCATCATACTTTCCATTGCCGTTTGTACGTAGCCAGGTCCTGCAGCGACTCCGGCAATGCCGGTATAGAGCGCCGCACCGTCTGGGCCCTGAACATTATACAGTCCTGTAATGAGCAGCATGAAACCTGTTGCAGAGCAAACGAATAAGGTGTCGATATACACAGAAAAAGCTTGAACTAACCCTTGTTTGGCAGGATGGCTTACCGCCGCTGCAGATGAGGCATGTGGCGCTGTACCTTGACCCGCTTCGTTGGAGTAAATACCCCGCTTTACCCCCCACATGATGGCTAAGCCTAAAATGGCACCAAAACCCGCATCAAAGCCAAAGGCACTTTTGATAATTAACCATAAAATACCCGGTAGCTGGCCAATATTTAGCGCTATGATGACACAAGCCACTATGATGTAACCCAGTGCCATAAAGGGGACGACGGCACTGGCAAAGTGAGCGATACGTTTTACACCGCCAAAAATAATAAAACCAAGAAGCATAGCCAGTATGGCTGCAGTCACATTAGGATCTATGTTGAAAGCAGTTTTTAAACTTGAACCAATCGAGTTAGCTTGTACGCCCGGCAGCAGGATCCCACAAGCAAATATGGTCGCAATTGCAAATACCCATGCATACCATTTCATGCCTAAGCCTTTTTCAATATAAAAAGCAGGTCCACCGCGATACTCACCATTGATTTTTTCTTTATAGACTTGACCTAAGGTAGATTCAACGAAAGCGGAGCTGGCACCGAGAAAGGCAACCATCCACATCCAAAATAAAGCGCCAGGACCACCAAAGGTGATTGCTGTGGCGACCCCTGCAATGTTACCTGTACCGACTCGACCCGCTAATGTCATCGCGAGAGCTTGAAAAGACGACACTCCCGCATCAGTACTCTTACCATCAAACATCAGGCGGATCATTTCTGGCAGATGGCGCAGCTGTAAAAATCGAGTGCGAAGGGAGAAATAGAGCCCGACACCTAGGCAAAGAAAAATAAGTGCAGGGCTCCAAATTACACTATTGATCGCGTTGACAATCTCATTCATAGACTCCGATTCCTTTATTGTGTTGTTTTAGCAGAGTTTTTAGGTTTACGGTTATTCAACAGATGTTGAGTTAGGACATTCACTTTTGATTAAGACATTTTTTGTAAATATCCAAGATACTCAACATAACTATTTTTTAGGGAGCTTCATAGTTAAAGTGTTAAATATTTGAAACCAATGTGTTTTGAAATTGAGTTTTAGCATGGATAAATAGAGCAGAGGGGCGAGTTAACTCGAAATACGGTAGTGATTTATTATGAATGTCAGTTATCCCATTACCCAAAGTAGCATCCACACGCTGAATAAGCTGCTTAAGCTATGGCGCGTGATTTGATGGCTGAGTAATAGAGATAAACTCACAGCAATAGGAATGACGAGAATGAATCCCCATGCTAACGGCATAGCGATGATTTTCATTTGTCCCAGCCAGGTACTGGTGAGCATGCTTATTGCGAGTAACATTAAGCTATGGAATATCAATAACTGATTGAATCTTAATATTAATGCTGGAGTTATTGTCATAGCCTGTCGCGCATTTATTGCAAACTGTCTCATAGTCACTCCTTAGTTATTTAGTGTATCTTATGCCTTGTTGAGAATTATTCGCAATTGAATTTACACTTAAGCTTTTACATTTAAGCTCGGTTTACTACAGAAATTTGCACTCAACTGGCGTTTGGGCTAAATTATACTGTAATTATATCCAGTGCTTGGTGTTTGTATGATTCTCTATATCGCAGAAAAACCTAGCCTAGGGCGGGCCATTGCCGATGTATTGCCTAAACCCCATAAAAAAGGCGATGGATTTATCGAAGCCGCCAATGGCGATTGTGTGTCTTGGTGCGTTGGTCACTTGCTCGAGCAAGCAGAACCTGATGCCTATAATCCCGAATTTAAGTCTTGGAAATTCGAGCATTTGCCAATAGTGCCAGACAAGTGGCAACTAAAACCTAAGGCTGCGACCCGCAGCCAACTCACAGTGCTAAAACGATTAGTCAAACAAGCCAACACGCTGGTTAACGCGGGCGATCCCGACCGCGAAGGGCAGTTACTCGTGGATGAAGTGATTGCCTATCTTCGCGTGACGGGGGACAAGCTACATCAAACCCAGCGTTTACTGATCAGTGACTTAAACCCACAAGCTGTAAAACGGGCTCTAACGCAGCTACGCAGCAATCGCGAGTTTATTCCTTTATCCACATCGGCCTTAGCTCGCAGTCGTGCCGATTGGCTCTATGGCATGAATATGACGCGTGCGTACACCATCCAAGGTAAAAAGGTCGGTTATCAAGGCGTGTTATCCGTCGGCCGAGTACAAACGCCATTGCTTGGGCTAGTGGTGCGCCGTGATGAAGAGATTGCCCACTTTCAATCTAAGCCTTTTTATGAAGTACTGGCGCATTTGGCGACCGAGAAGCAAGAAACCTTCAGCGCCAAGTGGCAACCTAGCGAAGCTTGTCAGCCTTATATGGATGAAGAAGGACGAGTGTTAGTGAGAGGGTTAGCGCAAAATGTGGTGAGTCGCATCAGTGATAAACCCGCTTTAGTCACTCAATTAGTGGCTAAGGACAAGAAACAGAATCCACCATTGCCCTACAGCTTATCCGCGTTACAGATTGATGCGGCCAAACGGTTTGGTATGAGTGCTAAGGATGTGCTCGATACCTGCCAAAGTTTGTATGAACGTCATAAACTCATTACTTACCCACGCTCCGACAGTCGTTATTTACCCGTTGAGCAACATAACCTTGCGCCTTCGGTACTTAAGGCGATAAGTGACGGTGCTGCTGAGTTATTGCAAGGTGCTGATGCACCCGATCCCCGTCTTAAATCTAAAGCATGGGATGATAAAAAAGTGGACGCCCATCACGCAATCGTCCCCACAGAGAAGACGGCTAACTTATCTAGCTTGAGTCAGCGTGAGAGGCAGTTATATCTTCATGTTGCTCGCCAGTACTTAGCCCAGTTTTATCCGGCTTATTGTTACAGTGAAACCACAGTGCAAGTGACAATCGAGGGTGGCTTATTTAATACCAAGGCGCGTCAGGATAAATCCCTCGGCTGGAAGCAACTCTTTGCCCGCCAAGAGCCAAATGGCAGTAAGGTGAGTGGCAACAAGTCGACGGAAGAAAGCACAGGTAAGGACGATGAGGAGAATGATGAGTTTATCGGTCAATTACCACCTTTGAAATTGGGACAGGCCTTGCATTGTACTCGAGGCGAATTGTTGGAGAAAAATACTCAACCACCAAAGGCCTTTAACGATGCCACTTTACTCGGTGCTATGACGGGTATTAGCCGTTATGTGACCGATCCTGAGATCCGTAAAATTCTTAAAGAAACCGACGGATTAGGTACAGAGGCCACCCGTGCAGGTATTATCGAATTGCTGTTCAAACGCGGTTTTTTACAACGCTTAGGTAAATCTATTGTCTCGACAGACGTGGGGAAAGGATTGATTAACAGCTTGCCCGCGAGTGCGACTACGCCGGATATGACAGCGCTTTGGGAAGCGAGCTTGAACGGCATTTGCCATAAAGAAACCTCTTATCAAGCCTTTATGCAGCCACTGCTCGGCACCTTATCCACGCTTATCCAGAATGCAGGCGCACAACTGCCAACCGCGCTTAATGGTTTACAAGGCCAAGGTTATCGTAAAACGGCAAGTAATAAATCTGGTTATCGTAAGTCGTATTCTAAAAAATCAAGTTCAGCGAAAGGTATAGGTACAACAAAAACGATGGTTCCAACAAATATGCTTCCCAAAAGACCAGTTCCAAAAGTTCGGTAACTCGATCAACTAGTCGTTCAGCTTATAATTGCCGCAAATCTACAACAGCAGTGTAATGACACACTTGTTGCATATATGTCGTTATTGTCTTTTGATGTAATAACGACATTTAATTTATCTAACGGTATTTAACAACCGATAATCACGATATTTCGAGATTGCCTGATCCGTATCTAAAAAACACCTTGATTTTCAGCTTTTCCTCCCGGTGGCATATAACCTGCTTACTATTGATTGGGGAAAATAATATATCAAATAAATCATGTGATTATATATGGTTTCGCTGAATTTAAAGGTAGATGAAATGAAAAAGACATTGCTCGCTTTGATGATCCCAAGCTTATTGTTAATGGGACCTGCTCAAGCCGTTGAGTTGTATAATGACCAAACTAACAGCGTTAACATGATAGGTTGGTTAGGGTTTGCTGCGTTAAATGATGGTCATGAAACTTCTGTTATAGATAATTTTTCTCGTGTTGGTTTTCGTTTCGACCGTCAAGAGAAAAATGGCTGGAGCTCCTTTGCCCATACGGAATGGGGTATCAATATGGTGACCAGTGATGACGGCCTTATATACACGCAAGGCCAAGGTGGCGGTCAGTTATCTGCATCTAAAAATTCAGATTTTTTATTCAATCGATTGGGTTATGTAGGGATGTCCCATGAGAAATGGGGAAAGATCAGTTTTGGTAAGCAATGGGGGGCTTACTATGATGTTGCTTACACAACCGATGTGCTCAATGCTTTTACGGGGTGGTCAGTGGGGGCCTATACCTTCGGTGACGGTGGTTTAACAGGTGCAGGACGTGCCGATGCTGCGCTGCAATATCGTAATACTTTTGGTAATCTACATGTCGCAGTGCAGTATGCCTCTAAACAAAATAGCGATGTTGCCTTGTATGATGGCAGTGGTGCTCCCTTGAATGATGGTTCCGAATTGAGTTTCGAACCTAGCTACGGTGCAAGTGTAACTTACAACTTTACTGATAAATTTAAAGTGCTAGCGGGATTTAATCGTGGTGATTTTACCGGAAACCTTGCAGGCCAAGAGGTTGATAACACTAATCAAATTATTGGTATTGGCGCCCAATACGGTAGTTTCTATCAATATGCTCCAGGTCGTGATGCTGACGGTTTATACGTAGGTTTTAACGCCCATAAGAGTGAGCAAAACGAATTAGTGGGCGGAGATTTATATGATTCAACTGGAGCAGAGTTTATTGTTGCTTATCAGTATGATAATGGTTTCGTTCCAACAGTATTACTGACATATCAAGATCTTGATACCGATGTAGATACTGCGATCCAAGGAAAATGGACACGCCAATTTGCAGTGTTAGGTCTGCATTATCGCTATAGCCGCGACACAATTATGTACGTTGAGGCCAAAATAGATTTCAGCAGTATGGATGATAAAGCCTATGAAGATCTACAAGATAACAACTATGCGGTGGGAATCCGTTATTTCTTCTAGATCCTATGGTTATCATTAATTTTTCAAAGGTCACTTATGTGACCTTTGTTATTTATGCACTTTGTTAACCGATGCTTTCTATTTTTGTTATAGAGCACTCGTTAGCCTTGAAAGATTATACAATCCCCAGTTTCTTCATTTTGCTGCGCAGGGTATTGGCATTGATGTCCAATAACTCAGCCGCACCTCCTGGACCATAGAGTTTTCCACCTGTAATCCTCAGTGCATGACTAATATATTTTCTGGTCATAACATCAAGGGGCACAAGTTTATCGCTCGCATAGTTTGGATCTATGATAACGGTTTGATTTGCTTGGGTCGTAATTTCCTCACCCTGATGTGGAGCAAGGAAGCCAAAATCTAACGGTCCTGAAGGTTGTTGTATTATCGCCCGTTCGAGCACGTTAATGAGTTCTCGGACATTTCCTGGCCAAGCGTATTGATTCAGAATATTCAATTGTTCCGGTGTAACTCTTGGTAATTGAGGCAGGTTGAACTTTGAACTCAGTTGCTCGATAAAATGCTGTACGAGTAAAGGAATGTCTGTACGTCTTTGTCTTAATGAAGGGATTTCAATAGGGAAAATAGCTAAGCGATACCAAAGATCTTCCCGAAACATTTCTCTGTGTACCATAGCTTGTAAATTTCTATGGGTGGCAGCCACTATACGAATATCCAGCTGTACAGCATCATGCCCACCCACACGGGTAATACTGCTATTTTGAAGCACACGGAGTAATCGAACCTGTGCGGATAGTGGTAGCTCACCAATTTCATCGAGGAAGATAGTGCCGCCATTGGCTTGTTCGAAGTAGCCAATTTTACGGGACTCAGCCCCAGTAAATGCCCCTTTTTCATAACCAAAGAGTTCGGAGTCAATCAAAGTATCTGGAATGGCGCCGCAGTTGACCTTGATAAAGGGCTTATCCGAACGTTCAGAAAGTTCGTGAATAGCATTAGCTATCACTTCTTTTCCACACCCCGTTTCACCCAGCATTAGGACGGTCGTATTAATCTTGGCAATAGATTGCACTTGCTGCATGACGTGTTTCAAGCCTGAATTGGCTCCCACTACGCCATTCTGGACATCCAGTGTTCTGCGAAGACTCACATTCTGCTTTGAGAGTGCTTCATTTTCTTTAAGTAAATTACGTCCGCGTAGATTTAGTGCAGTGATTAAGGCTAATGCATGCATATGCGGAGCAATTAAATCAGCATGACGAGGGCGAAAAACGCCTGTCGTTTTGGCATAAAATCCGACTATCCCAAGGTGGGTATTTTCGATAGACATTCTCAAAATGATCAGCGAACGAATACCACTGATCACCTTAGGCGCAACTAAAGCTGTGATTGGGTCGTGCTCAATATCATTAACAATTCTCACGCGTGGGCGTTGAGGATCATCTAAGCACTTAGCCAGTTCTTCAGGGATAGATATTTGCCTATCTAAGGTACATGATTGGTTAGCATTGACATGAGCAATAAATTGTATGTCATTAAATTGTTTGCGAAAAATATTAATAAATAGCCCATCAATAGGCAGTTCATCCCGAATAAACTCGAAGTAACTTTGCAGGGACTTTTCGAGTTGTAGGCTACTGCATAATCTCAGTGTCGATTCGTGATAAAAGTGTTTTTCCATTGATATTTCATGTTAATCATTAAGTATCGTGATTGTAGATCTTTATATTTCGTGATTCCGTGCCTCCAATCAAAGTTCCCCACTTAATTACCTCTTTTTAGGTGCTTGGCACAGCGCATGCACTTCCATGCTGACAAGTTCCAGCCATTATTGAAGGAAGTAAGCATGAGTAAAACTCAAGATATTGATACGGGCCGTCGGCAGTTGCTAAAAGGTGGGGCTGTGATGGCTGCGGGCTTTGGGGCTGCAATAGCCTTACCTGCAACAGCAAGTTGCGATGCTGTTCCTGAAGCATTCGACGAGATTGTAGATGTGCTGGTCGTCGGCAGCGGCTTTGCTGGTATGTCTGCAGCATTACAAGCAAGGGAAGTCGGTGTCAGTGTGATGGTTGTGGACAAGATGCCTGTCTTTGGCGGTAACTCAACAATCAATGGCGGTGCCATGGCTGTGGCGGGCTCTGAGTTGCAAAAACAGGCCGGAATTAATGATTCTGTCGATGAAATGGTCGCCGATATGATGCGAGCAGGTCGGGGCATGAACGATGTTGAGATGTTAAAACTGGTGTGTAATGGCACGGCTGAATCCTGTCAGTGGTTGATTGAACATGGGGTTAAGTGGAAACCTTTTGTGCAGCATTTTGGTGGACACTCAATACAACGAGTCTTGCAAACCGTTGAAAGTTCAGGGGCAGGTATTATCAGACCGCTGATTAACGCCGCGAGAGATAAAGGCGTGGTGATGAGAAATCAGACCAAGCTCGAAAGCTTTGTGAAAGATCTCGATGGTCGCGTGATTGGGGTCGAAGTTCGTGAAGGTTTTTATTTCCCTAATGAGCGAACCGGTAAAATACGTCGCATAGGCGCGCACCGTGGTGTTGTCATGGCAACGGGGGGCTTTGGTCGCGATATTGAATATCGCATGATGCAACTACCTGAGTTAAATAACGACTTAGATTCCACCAATCATGCTGGTGCAACTTCAGAAGCCCTAAAGCAAATGATGCTCTTAGGTGCTAACCCTATTCATTTAGACCAAATTCAACTCGGCCCATGGGCATCTCCCGATGAAAAAGGCTTTGGTACTGCATCCCAGTTCAACACGATTGCGACCTATCCCCACGGTATTGTGGTGGATGTGCGCACTGGTGAACGTTTTTTCAATGAACTTGCAGATCGTAAAGCGAGAGCTGACGCTATCATGACTCGCCGTGATGAACATGGTCAGCCTGTTTATCCTATTGGTTTCACTAATGCAGAAGGGGCTAGTAAGGCGCAAACCTTAGATTGGGGACTGAAATATAAGGTGATTAGTAAAGCAGAAACCTTAGACGAACTTGCTGCTATTTTTGGTATGCCAGCCAAAGCACTAAAAGCTCAAGTCGCCCGTTGGAACGAAGCGGTAAAAAATGGTGTTGATAAAGAATTCGCACGTCCTCTGCAAGAAGCCATTGTGCTAGATAAAGGGCCTTGGTATGCCGTTCGTATGTGGCCAAAAGTTCACTATTGCATGGGCGGCGTTAAAGTGAATACCCGATCAGAAGTACTGCATTTAGTCACCAACCAAGCCATTCCAGGGCTGTATGCCGCAGGTGAAGCAACCGGAGGAATTCACGGTGCTAGCCGTTTAGGCGCTTGTGCTGTCGCAGAGGGTGTTGTTACTGGTCGCAACGCGGGCCGAAATTGTGCCGCGGCAAAGGCGGCGGTGCTTAAGCAAGCATAATTAGATTTTTATTAAAAATTACAATGTATTGGAGAATGGTAATGAATAAATCAGTGTTGATGGCATCGCTTACTTTAAGCCTACTCTCTGGGAGTGCTTTAGCGATGGAGCACGTTGTCCTCGATGGTAAACATTTAACGCAAGAACAAGCATGGGCAATCGCCGATGGCGCTAAAGTCAAGATTGCATCTCAAGCGAAAACCCAACTCGTTAAAGCTAATAGTTTGTTGATGGAAGCTGCTCGTTTAGGTAAGCCTGTTTATGGTCTTACTGTGGGCGTTGGTTTGAACAAAGATCACAAGTTATTTGATGCCAATGGCAAGTTAAGTGATGAAGTGCTTGAGGCATCACGTAACTTTAACTACAGCACTTTTCGAGCTCATAGTGCAGGAGTCGGTGACGCTGCACCGATTCGGTTAACTCGATTAGCCTTGGCGGTACGCTTAAATACTATGCTCGCGGGACAAACAGGGGTGCAACCTGTTGTGGCTGAACTCTATGAGGCATACCTTAACAAAGGGTTAACGCCAGTCATCCCCGCCCACGGTACTGTAGGTGAAGCGGATATTTTGCTCTCATCCCATGTCGGGTTAGCTATGGTGGGTGAGTGGGAAGTATTCTACAAAGGACAACGTGTTAGCAGTAAAGATGCTATGGCGGATGCCGGAATTACACCACTTGTGCCTATGGGTAAAGATGCGCTATCAATTCTGTCTAACAATTCGTTTTCAGTTGCTTATGCGATGCAAGGTTACCGTGAGGCCAAGCAATTACTCTCTATCTCGCCAACGCTATTTGGTTTAAGCCTTGAGGGATTAAATGGTAACGTGGCGCCATTTTTACCACAAACCAATGATATTCGTCCTTTCCCTTATATTAAAGCCAGCACAAGTGACATTCTAAAACAGTTAGATGGCAGTTATTTATGGCAGCTTAATGATGAACGTCCTTTGCAGGACCCTCTCAGTTACCGAACGACAGCATACACGTTAGCCAGTGCTGAACAAGCGTTAGCAGAATTGAATGATGTGGTAAATATTCAAATAAATCATTCGGATGATAACCCTGCAGTTATTGTTGGCGCATCGAATGAGTATGCGAAGTTTCCACAGGTTGCTAAGTATATTGTCGAAGGGCAAGGTGGTGTGTTCCCAACCACGAACTTTGAACCTTTGCCTGTTGCACTGGCAGTACAAAACTTGAGCGTGGCGTTGACGCATGTATCCCATAACAGTGTCATGCGCACTATCCACTTATCCGATGATCACTTTACTAAACTGCCACGCTTTTTAAGTGCTCCAGGTAATAATGGCCATGCTTTTGGCGCGATTCAAAAAGCTTTTGTAGATATGCAGGTTCGTAATAAACAGTTGGCGACCCCAGTGTCATTTGATGGGATTTCAATTGCGGGGGGAATTGAAGATACTTTCACTAACCTGAAGCTTGCTGCGGACAATTTGATCCAGATTGTCGACAACACACGTGTGATCTACGGTTTAGAGTTGCTGCATTCAAGTCAAGCAATTGATTTACGTAAGTTGGCCACTCCAGATCTTCATTTAGGTAAAGCGACCGAAGCCATGTACAAGGCTTACCGAGAAAAAGTGCCATTTGTTGCTCAAGATCGCCCATTCACGCCTGATATCCAAACTTCAACTGAATTTATCGCAAATTATTAATATGTTATGCGGGGCAGTATGCCCCGCTATAGGAAGAGTCTGATGTTAAAACCCTTATATACACTTTTACTTGGTTGCATGTTCATGCTGCCAATAACAACAAATGCGATGAATATTAAGGATTATCATAAGGATGTGATGACAAGTGAGAATGGTCAGGTCGACTGTACTGCCTGTCATGGTGATGTAAAGCGTAAGACCATACCTGATGCCGCAGTGTGCGCTAACTGCCATGGTTCTCCTCAGGATGTGGCTAAACTGACTAAGCGACCTGAAGACGCGGGGCATTCGGTTGAGCCCAATCCCCATGACAGTTTACATTACGGTTCTGATTTACCATGTACTTACTGTCATCAAGAACATAAAGAAAGCAAAGTTTATTGTAATCAATGTCATGAATTTACTTATCCTAAAATGAAGCGATAGTTTTAAGATTTTGTCACTTTGCTTTGTCGTCTATTTTATTGGGCAATGCACTCGCCGAAGGTGAGTGCATTTTTTGCAAAAAAAAGAGTAAACCAAAACGGTTTACTCATACGGAAATGGGTCGTTAAAGCTTGCCAAAATCACTCAACTGATGAGGAGCAGGCATATAATCTCAGCATTAACTTAATTAGCCCTTAAAGCTCATATTTATCTTAGGGTGTCGCCTCGGTTTAAGCTGATGAGCTTATCCAGTATGCGTTCTCCATCCATGCGGATGCCGTTGTGCTCATATTCTGATGTTAACCAATACTTTAGCCTGCCAACTTGTTTTGTGGTTTCTAAACTGTATTGCATCTCTACAAACATATCTTCACTGTAAATGGCTGCTGCAACAGGGACTCGGTTTTGTGCCAGTTGCTCTAAATTGTAAAGTGCTGGCCAATCTGATTTATGGGCAAGGATTTCTGCCGCGGCTTTAAGCGGCACTAAGTGACTAAATTGGTCAAACATCCATGGGTATATCATCTCACCTGTGAATAAAAACGGTTTACCTTGTTGATAGTTAAAGGCGGGGAATTGCTGTCTAACCCTGTGTGCGGACCATTGTGAAGCCGAGTGTTGACAGTAGATGGCTTCATGCAACAGGGCAAAAATCGGGTTAGTGTTGTAATCGAGCATTTGACCGAAATGATTTAAAAATAACGGGTTAACGACTGTCCCTGAAGCCGTGTTGATCAAGGCTTGCTCAAGCAAATAATAAACCGATTCAGGCCCCTGCTCCATTCCAATATTAATCCCCAGTAGTTGTAACATTTCAACCGTGAGGCGTTCACCCGTTGCCAAATACACTTCATTTTCAAGCAAATGTTTTGCTAAGCGAGTGACGAGATGTTGAGCATCGTGGAAGCGTTGGAAAAATTGTTTATTCTTCGCCAGTACGCGTTGATAAGTCGCAAGATAGACGTCGTCGCTGCTACGGGTTAATGATGGTATGCCACCCGTGATATAGGCTTCGCTGACGCCTTGAGGGGCGGCGCTTAAATAATGTAACACGCAAAATCCCCCGAAACTTTGGCCGAGAATCGCCCACTTATCGGCGGGACAAAGCTGGGCACGAATCGTTTCGGCATCACGAATGATATTGTCAGCCCTGAAATGGCTTAGGTAATCCGCTTGAGCTGCGGGATCTAAATGTTGCAGGCTTTGGTAATTAATCGGTGTTGATAAGCCTGTACCACGTTGATCGAGTAATAACACTCGATATTCTTTTAATGCGCGGCGGATCCAGCCGCTGTTGCTGGCGGGACGCATGGCCGCAAATCCAGGGCCGCCTTGAAAAAATACGATATAAGGTAGTTTTTTATCTTTGTTTTCTGGGCTACAGAGTTCTCTGGCAAACACTTGGATTTGCTCTGCAATTGGATTTTGATAGTTGAGGGGCAAGGTAAAAGTGTGTTTCTTCGCCAGCACTCCGGCGAGAATAATATCGGGTTTCATCAAACAACCTTAATGGCAGAGGATCATGTTATTGTGATTGGCAGATTGTATACCCAAATAAGCTGAAGATGCAGCAACCTAGGCTACCTGAAACGCGTATCTTCAGCTAACTTGGGTATAGAAAAAATAGTTTATGTCGTAAGCTAGGATTATTTGATTAGCTTTTGGTGAAGATCAATTTTTTGGATACAAATTTGAGCCATGATGAGTTTCTTAGCGTAATCTATCGCTTATGGATAACACGAGATTGAAGCTATGAAGTATCAGATTATTCCAGTGACACCTTTTCAGCAAAATTGCAGCTTGATCTGGTGTGAAAAAACCAAGGGTGCTGCGGTTGTGGATCCTGGCGGTAATATTGACAGGATCCAAAACGAAGTGGCGAAACTTGGACTCGTCCTTGAAAAAATCCTCCTTACCCATGGGCATATCGATCATGTCGGTGGTGCAAAAGCCCTAGCGAAAGCCGCTAATGTGCCGATTATTGGCCCGCATATTGCTGATAAATTCTGGATTGATAACTTACCTAAGCAAAGCCAAAATTTTGGTTTTCCCCATTGCGATGCCTTTGAACCGGATCAATATCTACAGGATGGCGATATTGTTAAAGTGGGCGAGCAAAGTTTATCTGTGCTGCATTGCCCTGGGCATACGCCGGGACACATTGCACTTTTCTCTGCCCAATCTAAGTTGGCGTGGGTGGGGGATATTTTGTTTCGAAGTTCTATCGGTCGCACCGATTTCCCCCAATCAAATCATCAGGATTTAATTCACTCGATCACCGAAAAACTGTGGCCCTTAGGTGCCGAGGTTGAATTCATTCCTGGGCATGGTCCTATGTCGACCTTTGGCGAAGAGCGCGAGCATAACCCCTTTGTCGCGGACCAACTTTTACTGTAATTGAGACGCCATTCAGCATTGCTTGATTTGTGAGCGATAATCACTCGCAAATCAAATGATTATTTCAGCTAATAAACCAACCTTTTTTATGTTTTCTGTTTTTCCTTCTAGACTTAAAGCAGTTCTTCCGTCTACTGGGGTAAGTATGAAAACAAAAACAATGATGAGCGTGGTCTTTTCGACCATAGTCGCGAGTGCCGTGATTTCTGCGGTATTGAGCTTCAATGTTAAGTCTAAAATCGATCTCTTTAATGATGCGGCTAGCGTCCGATATCAGTCCTATCAAGTTGCCGATGAGTTAAGACAAAGTTCCGATGACCTAACGCGTCTCGCTCGAACTTACGCTGTTACGGGTGATGAAAAATACGAAAAAATGTATATGGATATTTTGGCTATCCGTAATGGTGAGAAGTCTAGACCTGAAAAATATCATCAGATTTACTGGGATTTGGTGCTGAGCTATGGCGATAAGCCAAAACCCGACGGTGCTAGCATTGCGATAAACACACAAATGAAGTCCCTCGGTTTTTCTGATGAAGAATTCCGTTACCTTGAACAAGCTCAGCAAAACTCAGATGCGTTAGTCGCCCTCGAAGTGAAAGCCATGAATGCCGTCAAAGGTATTTTTATGGACCCCAACACCCAAACTTACACGATCAAAGGTGAGCCTAACTTAACTATGGCGAGGGAGTTATTACATAGCGACCAATACCACAGAGAAAAAGCTAAGATCATGCAGCCGATTGATGAGTTTTTTACAGCATTGGATAAACGTACCGATGGTGATGTGAATAACCGACTCGATTCCCTGCATGCAGCATTAAACTGGTCCCAACTGGTGTTATTTATCGTGATTTTAGCCGCCGTTGGCGGATTTATTATCGTTAAGAGCCGGATTGTGACTCCCTTAGTGCAGACCTGTAGTGAGTTGCTCGACATTCAGCGCTCTAAGAATCTTGCGCGGCGGATCTCTGTCACCACTCAGGGAGAGATTGGCGAAATCGTTAATCAAATCAACTTGTTTATCTCTTCCCTTGCCAGTTCCTTATCGACAACGGATGGCATTGCAAAAGAGGTGGCTGATTTAGCGAAGCAAACTAAAGCATCAATTCAAATTTCGCGTGAAAGCTCAAATCGGGTGGCGAGGGAACTGGATGCCAGCGCCAGTGCGATGGAAGAAATGACCACGACGTTAGTGCATGTGAGTGAGAGTACGTCGAACGCTGAAAGTCGCGCCGCTGAAAATGAAGCGCATGTCACTGTGGGTAAACAGACGGTATCGGAAGCGTTGAAAGCCATGTCGGTATTGGAAACTGAGTTTACCAATACTCAAGACTCTATGTCGCATTTAGTGAACGAAAGCACCCAAGTCAGTAATGTGTTGAGTGTGATTAAGGCGATTGCAGAGCAGACGAATTTGCTGGCACTGAATGCCGCGATTGAAGCCGCAAGGGCCGGTGAGCAAGGGCGAGGTTTCGCTGTGGTGGCCGATGAGGTTAGATCATTAGCCCAGCGAACCCAAGATTCCACTAAGGAAATCGATGATATTGTCGCAAGCCTTCAGAGTCGTACAAATCAAGTGGGCACATCTGTGACTCAAGCCGCGACGCTTATGCAAAAAGCGGGAGTAGAGCTGCAACGTATCGTGGCAGTATTTGAGGATATTCGTCACAGTACGGAAGCGATTCATGGGATCAATACTCAGGTTGCCGCTTCAACCGAAGAACAATCCTTAGTTTCTAAAGAAATCGCTTCGAGTATGATGGTGATCCGCGATAATTCCCGTGAAGTATCACAGATTATCGAGCAGATAGAATCGACCTCAATTAGCCTAGACAATCAATCCCAAATACTACGTACTAAGGCGGGGGAATATCAGTTTTAGATGAGATGTGGTTGATTTACGAACGAACGCCACTCAAGACACGGATGTCAATCCTTCCTCTTCGAATCCTCCCCTGAACATATTTTATGCTTCAACACTTTTTGACATCTATTACTCCTTTCAATACGTACACGCCTTTGCTAACTTGGTTGCCCATGTGTTTAATGCCGAGCGTTTGGCGAAGCGGTTTTATTTGCTGATAAAACTTGCGTCAAGCTTTGATGACAAATAGACGTCGATAGCTGCGTTATTAACGGCTGATCGTTTCAATAGCGATAAGCGCATTAAATTTTTAAATCTCCCTAACCCAATGGAGTCCTTGCGGATGGATCACCAAATCGAAGATTTACTAGAGCATTGGCTACCGCTGGCGGATGACGCTTGGGTGCTTGCGGTGATCACCCAAATTCAAGGTTCGGCCTATCGCAAACCCGGTGCCATGATGTTGTTCCATGAGTTTGGTCAAGGCGTGGGTATGTTAAGTGGCGGCTGTTTAGAAGCCGATTTACGCCGTCATGCTCAAAATGCCATGCAGACTAAGCAAGTCATGTGTGTCACCTATGATGCAAGCGATGAGTCCGATGCCAGCTATCGACTCGGTTGTGGTGGCATAGTAGATATCATGTTGATCCCTCTGCTAAAAGAGAATCATGATCTTGGCTTAGTTGAGCTAGTGCAGGCATTTCGCCACGGTCGGTCGGGTTTTTACCAATTGCCTTTAGTCAAAGCGGGGACGGATGCGCGCCAGTATCACGCTGCGTTTTATTCTGAGGAGTTGACGCCGTTCCCCGCCAGCGATTTTGTTCGCACGGGCGTCTTCACCCAAGACGCGGGAGAATCACTGATTATTCCCTTGAGACCAAGATTCCATCTTGGGATCTTTGGCGGTGGTATCGATGCTAAGCCCGTTGCCGCCATGGCCCACACTTTAGGTTGGCAAGTGACTGTTTTCGATGGTCGTACCGCCTATGCCAGAGCGGCGGATTTCCCCCATGCCCATATAGTGAAACTGACCGCGGGGGAATTAACCGCGAATCATATCGCTCAATTGGATTGCGCCGTGGTGATGAACCATAACTTGGGCTTAGATGCTACAGCATTAAAGGTCATTCAAGCGCATCCGCTAGCCTATATCGCCTTGCTTGGTCCTGCCCATCGACGGGATAAAGTGCTTGGAATGGCAGGGCTCAGTACTGAATCTTTTTCTGGGGTATTTTCTGCTCCCGCGGGGCTTGCCCTTGGCGGCGAGTTACCGAGTGCCGTTGCGTTAAGTATTTTGGCCCAGTGCCACGGGGTGCTCCATGGTGCGACCTTAAAACATCTCGATGAGATAATGCGTTGATGACATTGCCGCCAGTGCAAAAGCCTTCTGTACTAATGTCTACAGCGCCAAAGTCGACAGCGCTAACGTTGACAGAGAAAACGCCACTTTCATCCAAGCGCCTGCTGATTGTGGTACTTGCGGCGGGTGAGAGTAAGCGCTTTGATGGGGTAAAGTTAGCGCAACTTCTACCATCACATAGCGCTACGGAAATTCGCGAACAAACCATCATTAACACTCATGTTGAGCGTTTACAGCAGCTTAGTTGCCAAGATTTAGGTTTGGATCGCAAAGACACTCATTCGCTCCAGCATACGCCTTTGTTAATCATACTCGGTGCTCATCAGTACATATTGCAGCCATTATTAGTCGAGCTTCATTCCCGCCAACCCTTTGATATTTTAGTTAATCCACAGTGGCAAACAGGCTTGGCATCCTCAGTGAGTTTGGCGGCAAGCTATGCCAAAGAGCAGGGCTTTGATGCCATGCTGCTGACATTGGCAGACCAAGTGGCCTTGAGTGCAGACGATTATCGACAACTGATTTGGACATGGCATGAAACCGGTAAAGACGTTGCCGCCCATTACTTGGATGATTTAGGCGTACCTGCTATTTTTAATGCCTCTACATTACCGCAGTTCACTCACTTGAGTGGTGATCGCGGGGCGAAATCGATTCTAAAACAACAAGCACAGCGGGGAGCGTTAGTCGCTATAACACTACCCCGCGCCGCAATTGATATTGATACCCAAGCCGATCTTGCGTCGTGGTTGGCACTTAAGGAGTGAGTTATGGCAGAAGTATTATCAACCACTGCAGTTATCAAGGAAGCCAGTACCGCCGCTTCCACCCAAACACTTTTCATCAACGGTAAATCATTTACCTTAGATGCCGATCCTAAAATGCCAATCCTGTGGGCGTTACGGGATATTTTAGGGCTCACGGGCACTAAATATGGTTGTGGTGCAGGGCTATGCGGTGCTTGCACTGTGCATTTAGACGGCCAACCTGTGCGCGCCTGTTTAACCAGTTTGGGGCAGGCACAAGGAAAACGTCTGACAACAATTGAAGGGCTGGATAATCAAAAGCTTAAAAATGCATGGGCCGAACATAACGTGCCCCAGTGCGGCTATTGTCAGGCGGGACAACTGATGTCGGCTGCGGCGTTAGTGGCGCAGCATCCGAAACCTTCTGCAGAACAAATCAACTCTGCCATGTCGGGGAATATCTGCCGCTGCGGCACCTATCCTAGGATCAAAGCCGCACTGCAAAACTATGCCAAACAGGAGGGCTAATATGAGTACTTTTACTGCCGTAGAAAATATCAGCCGCCGCGATGTGTTAAAACTGTTTGGCGCAGTAGGGGGCGGACTTGCATTAGGGGCGAGTGGATTAACTTGGAGCCCCATGGCGTTGGCGCAGGATAAAGAAGCGCGGCTGAATCTGTTTATTGCCATTGGTGAAGACGACAAAGTGTACCTCACTTGCCATCGCTCCGAGATGGGACAGGGGATCAGAACCGGCATTCTGCAAGTCTTAGCCGAAGAGTTAGACGCGGATTGGGATAAAATTGTCCCTATTCAAGGTTTAGCTGATAAACGTTATGCCAGCCAAAACACTGACGGTAGCCGCAGTATTCGCGAAAATTACGACCGCATGCGCCAGATGGGGGCGATGGCAAGAACCATGCTTGAGCAGGCCGCCGCCGCACGTTGGAAAGTTCCCGTGAGCGAGGTGCATACCGCCGACCATAAAGTGTTGCATGCTAAAACGGGCCGCTCGGCCAAGTTCGGCGAGTTAGCGTTAGCCGCATCAGAGCAACCCGTACCTGCCGTTGAGTCGTTAACCTTTAAAGAGGTTAAAGATTTCAAGCAGATTGGTGCATCACGTCAAATCGTTGATATGGATGCCATGTTAAGCGGCAGCGCGATTTATGGTTACGATATCAAACTCGATGGCATGCTTTACGCCAGCATAATACGCCCGCCCGTGCTCGGGAGCGATGTGGCAAGCTTGGATGATACCGCAGCGCGCAAAGTGGCCGGTGTCGTGGATGTGTATCGTTTGCCCGCCGCTAAGGGCGCTCCCGCGTTTCAGGCTTTGGGCGGCGTTGCTGTTATCGCCACAAACACGTGGAGTGCCCTCGAAGGCCGCAAGGCATTAAAGATTACTTGGACTCAGGCCGACAACAGCCAGCATGATTCAAGCCTTTATTTGAAAGAGTTGGTCGAGCGAGTACAGCAAAACGGTAATGTTGTGCGCCAAGTTGGCGATGAGGTCAAAAACTGGCCCGAAGCGAATACGTTAAAGGCTGTTTATACCGTGCCTTATTTAATCCATTCCTCTATTGAGCCGCCCGTTGCAACTGCCCATGTGACTGAAAAGGGTTGTGAAATCTGGGCATCGACCCAAACGCCGCAAAGTACCCAGCAAAATGTGGCCGCTGCGCTGGGTATGGAAGAAGATGCGATTAAAGTGAATGTCACCCTATTGGGTGGTGGTTTTGGGCGTAAATCTAAACCTGATTTTAGCGTTGAAGCCGCGCTGTTATCGAAGCAATTCAAGCGTCCAATTAAAGTGAGTTGGAGCCGCGAGGATGAGATCCAAAACGGTTATTACCATGCCATCAGTGCTCAGTCCTATCAGGCACTGTTTGATGCCAGCAACAAACCGACCGCGCTTTTAGCCCGTACGGGATTCCCATCGATCAGTTCAACCTTTGCTGAAGGGGTGGAATATCCCTCTGGCGGTGAGTTGGATTTAGGCTTTGTGGATGTGCCCTTTGCTTTGCCAAATTTAAGATACGAAGCGGTAAAAGCGCAGGCGCACAGCCGTATTGGTTGGATGCGCTCTGTGTGTAACATTCAGCACGGTTTTAGTGTTGGCAGTTTTGTCGATGAAATGGCTCATAGGGCACAAGTCTCTTGCCCAGACATGTGGCGTGGTCTGTTAGGTGAAGTAAGGCGTGAGACCTTTACCGACCAACAGTTCACCTACGGCAACTATGGCGAAGAACTCAATCGTCATCCCGTGGACGTTAGTCGCTATTTTGGGGTCATTGATGCGGTCGAAAAAGCCCAAACTAAGGCACCCAAGGCGGGCAAAAATCAGGGCTGGGGTTTTGCCGTGCACCGCAGTTTTGTCAGTTATGTCGCCGTGGCTATGCTGGTGGAAGTTAGTGAGGATAAACAGCTTAAAGTGCTAAATGCCATCGCTGCTATCGATGCGGGCACAATAGTTAACCCCGATAGGGTAAAAGCCCAGACAGAAGGTGCGATTATATTTGGCCTGAGTTTAGCCTTGATGGGGGAAATCACTTACAAAGAGGGTAAAGTGCAGCAATCGAATTTCCACGATTATCCTTTGCTGCGACTTCCCCAAACCCCCGATATGGAGATCATCATTATTGCATCCGATGCGCCGCCCGCAGGCGTGGGTGAGCCGGGTGTGCCGCCCGTTACCCCGAGTTTAACCAATGCGATTTTTGCGGCGACGGGGCAGAGGATCCGCGATCTTCCCGTGAATAAACTATTACGAGTGTAGGGCACTGCAGAAGGGTTAACTGAAAGCTGTTTGAACAAAAAAGCGCCTAATAAGCGCTTTTTTCGTTTTTTTACCACAAAAAATTTGCTTGTTAGCGATTTTACGGGCATTAATGCCGAAAATTAGCAATAGATCAGGTTTTTGTTACCAAAATAGAGGTAATTTAACCAATATGTTTACCCAAGCTACCTCAAAATACACATTTTAGAGCGCCCAAGGGTATAAACTTCCGTGAATAGAATTACTAAAGGGGTCATCCATGGAAAATCGTTGGCAAGTCGCTATTTCTGCCGGCCTATTGGCGGCTATTTGGTGTGGCGTCGCAGATGCTTTTCATCTGGTCACTTGGATCGGCTTTTTAGGTTGTAGCACTTTTTTTGCTCAACCTAAGGCTGGCTTTCAGGGCGTGATGATGGCGTGGTGCACAAACCTGTCCGGTGTATTTTGGGCTTGGCTCATTATCTCGGGTAGCAGCTTTTTTATTTCGCCCGTATTTGGGTATATTTTTACCGGCATAGCCACTTCGGCCATGTGTTTACAGGCAAGTTATCAAAAGCTTAGCTTTATTCCCGGCGCATTTATTGGCTGTTGCACTACCTTTGCTATGGCGGGTGATGTGGCCAATGTCGTGCCGTCGTTGATCATTGGTGGCTTATTAGGTTTTAGCATGAGCCTGTTAACAGGGCAGTTGGTTACTCTGACACAAAAGTGGTCTGCCGCCACACGTAACCAAGTTGCTAGCGCGGATTAGCATAATACCTGCTCAGATCTTATGACTGACATAGTTGTCGTGGCGATCTGAGCTATACTGCTGATTTAGTGCCAAATAGCATTTTGTTCTTAGGAATTATCAAGATGAAACAAATCCAGTTTCGTACCATTGATGCCATATTGATCAAGTTCAGTCTCAACGGAAAGTTTTGGGTAGTGTGTTCTATGGTGGCGCTGATCACGGCCGCCGTGGCGCTTGTCAACTATCAACATGCGCACCGTAACCTTGAGCAGGCCTCTATCGCTCGGGTTCAAGCTAGCGTCGATACCTTAGCGCAAGTTGCAACGGCGCAAAAGCTACAAGCTGACGCCTTATCTCAATTTGCCAGCCAATACGGGTTAACTGTAACTTCAAGGCAAAGTGACGCGCAGCGTCAAGGGGATAAAGTGACGGTCAGCGCCAGTGTGTCAGGTCAAGCCTTACAACTGACGCAGAATGTCCATGAGTGGGAAGCCGATGCGCGTAGCGATGCTAACTTTATGTTCTGGTTAGCGTTAGTGGGTTTGTTGCCTTTATTCCAACTGAGTTACTGGATTTCGACTTCACTCGGTGGTGGATTATGGGACATGTACTTAGCCATCAAACGCTTAGCCGATGGTGATTTGAGCTTTAGATTAAACTTCTTTGGTACTGACGATTTCAGTTTGATTGCTCGGGAAATCGATCGCTGCGCCGACAATATGAGTGAAATGGTGTCAGCCATTGGCAAAAATGCACAGACCTTATCATTGGCATCCGATGAATTTAATCAACAGGCGGCCACCAGTGATAAACTGATTGGGTTCCAACATCAATTCCTCGATTCCGTTGCCGTGGCGATGGCACAAATGACCTCAGCGATTGAAGAAGTCTCTGTTAATGCGAGTAATACTTCGTTGCAAACCAAGGAAAATTCAAGCCAAATGTTGGCCAGTCGTGGGCGTATTAGCCATACAGTGGAAAGCATTGGTTTACTCTCAACTAAGATTGGTGCGGCGTTTTCATCGGTGGAACAATTGTCTAAGGATGCGGCGAGTATCGATGCTGTAGTCACAACCATTAACAGTATTTCCCAGCAAACCAATTTGTTAGCCTTAAATGCGGCCATTGAAGCGGCCCGTGCCGGTGAGCAAGGTCGTGGCTTTGCTGTGGTAGCCGATGAAGTGCGTACCTTAGCGGGTCGAACTCAACAGGCCACGGTAGAAATTCAGGCCATGATTGAAGGCTTACAATCTGGCACGACTCGTTTATCTAGCATTACCATGGAGATAGTCGATCAGGCCGATGAAGGTCGCAGTGCGATTATCGCCGTCGGTGATGATGTTCAAGGTATGGCGCAATCGGTCAATGCGGTATTTGATATGAGCAGCCAAATTGCCGCCTCGGCGGAAGAGCAGAGTGTCGCCGCGCGGGATATTGCCGGACAATTGAATGAAATCCGCCATCAGTCGGAAACTATCAAACAAACAGCCCAGCGCAGTGTGACCTTAGCCAATGATCTGCACCATGCCTCGGTCGAGTTAGATGGCATTTTAAAGCAGTACCGCACGAGTTAATATGTCACCTTTAATGTGAGTCGTCGGCATGGGGTGTTGAGCAATAACGCCCGATACTGAGTCTCATGTTAAGTAGTAACGTATCATCCGACAATGGCGGAAATCTTAGATTTCCGCCATTTTAATTTGGAAGTACCCAAAGAACTATTTAGTTATATTGCCCTATTCCGTTCTATCAGCGTGACATTATCTAAATTGACGGTCATAGATTTCAGGGGAGAAAGTTATGTCTGAAAATGTCCTTTTTTGCGGAGGGTATTTCACTGTGGTTGGCGGTGGAAATCTGTGTTTTGTAAAAATAGAATTTGGGGAAATTGATGGTTTCTATATGGCTGATTGTGTTAACCTTTATCGGAAATATTTAAGAAAAATATCAAGCAATTTTAAATTGTTTGTTGATGATAAACGTTCACTAGAGTATCACTTGTTCGCCTCGGTCAATTAAAATTGGCTTGGGACGCCGCTTAACGTTAGGCAACAATAATTATGAATAACGATCCATTTCGAAACCCGACAGATACCGAAATAGCCAGCGCTGAAAGCAAACTGGGCATCAGTTTTCATGACGACTACCGATCATTTTTGAAGTCTGGCAGCGATGTTGCAAACGCTACCTTTGAGCCTGCGGTAATTTTACCCGGCTCTGGCCATCTTGATATCTTTGACATTGCTGAAACAGCCTGGAATGTCATGGGTCTTCCAAGAGACCTTTTGCCATTCATCGAGGATAATGGCGACTATTTCTGCATAGCAAAGACGGGTGAGATAATTTATTGGTCTCACAACGGCAGCACTAAGGAAGAATGGCCGAATCTTTCTGCATGGCACAAGCAGGTTTGTGTAGACCTTGAGTAACTGTGATAGCCTAAATAGTGGTTCAAATCGTTCGCTCCGCTCTCAGTGATGGGTTAAAGCCTGCCCCTTAGCCAAACGTTAACCCATACAAGCATTTAAAGCGGGATTGCTAACAGTTTGCTCGACTTCGCTTCGCTACACAATTTTAGCAAACGATTATCAGCCCCTTAAATGGGCGTTAAGCATTATGAGCAAATATCGAGATAAATTCGAATATCCGGAAAATCCAGCAAGTGCTGAAGAAATTCAGGCTCTTGAGAAATGGTTAGGAACAGATCTTCCGAGTGAGTATAAGAAGTTCTTGCTTGAAACTAATGGGGCAGAAACTCCGATTGGCGTGCAAGAACCAGATGACTCAGTTGTGCTCTGGAGCGTTAAAGAGATATCCGAATTAACAGAAGCCTATTGCTACGAGCAATACTTGCCTGGGTTGGTTGCTATTGGTTCAGATGGTGGGGGAGAGTCAATTGTCTTCGATACCACACATAATATAAGTTCAGAAGACTGGCCAGTTTATAGGGTACCTTTCGGCGATTTAACGAAAGAGTCTATGGTATTGTTGGCGGAAAATTTCAATGAGTGGGTTTCCAGTGGTTATTCGCTCAAGTTCTAAAATGTTTAACAAGGCCAGTCAATCTGACCTCCGTAAACTGTCTTCTTTTTTGCAAAAAGACGTAAAAAAGCTTCCAACTCACTCCGGCAGTTGCTGGCGGCGTTGGTATGACTCCCCACGTCAAGTAGAGCACACAAATATCGGCCTAATTATTTAAGCCTTATTTTTACGTTACTCAAAAGTATTGAGTTAACGCAGTAGATGAAGCAAGTAACTTCG